>Ga0114931_10010278_pt1 | contig 11152 bp, 9 predicted proteins | sample 2SBtaG_FD_89579 | JGI IMG/M metagenome (GOLD analysis project Ga0114931, IMG submission 89579) | Deep subsurface microbial communities from Kolumbo volcano to uncover new lineages of life (NeLLi) - 2SBTROV14_V59a metaG | ecosystem: Environmental > Aquatic > Marine > Volcanic | place: Kolumbo...
AGCGCCGCAACCTGACGACGCTGTCGCTGGCGATCAAGAACGGCGAAATGTTCGGGCCGGCCTTGGCCAATCGAGCCTTCGCCGTGGCCAGCGCGACCGCGCCGCCGGCGCGCCAAGTGGCGTCGGCGCAAACCGTGGACGGGCGTCAGCCGCTGGTGGTGATCCGTTTCGACCGCGAGGACGTGCCTTTCCAGCAGGCCCTCTATACCGCCGTGTCCCAGGCCATCGATCGGCGGCCGTCGGCGACCTTCGATGTCGTCGCCGTGACCCCCAACCGGGGCACCCCGGCCCAGGTCGCGCTCAACGCCAATGTCTCCAAGCGCAATGCCGAGCGCGTGTTCAGGGCGCTCGCCGACATGGGATTGCCGGGCGATCGGGTAACCTTGTCGGCAACCACCAGCACCGGTGTCAGCGGCAACGAGGTCCACGTCTACGTGCGTTAGCCGGGCGCCTCGCGGCCCCCGGGGGCTTGGGGGCCAAGGCTGCGCGCTGGCTGGGTTACCAGGCGATTTCGTCGCCGTCGTAACTCAGGAAGCGACCTGTGTCGGCGGCTCCGAGATCCTCGATCACGCGGCGCAGGCCGGTGACGCTTTCGGTCGGCGACAAGGGCGCCTTGTCGCCCCCCATGTCGGTCGCCACCCAACCGGGATGGAGCGCGACCACGACGATCCGGCGCCTGGCGAGGTCGATTGCCAGGCTCTTGAGGGCGGCGTTGAGCGCTGCCTTGCTCGAGCGATAGGCATAGGCGCCGCCGCTGTCGTTTTCGCCGATGCTGCCCATGCGGCTCGACAGGGTGGCGATCACCCGGCGCTCGCTCCGCCCCACCGCGTCGACCAACGCCTCGATTACCCGCAGCGGCGCGAGCGTGTTGATGGCCAGGGTTCGGGCCCAATCGGCGTAGTCGATGGCGCCGAAGTCGAAGGGCCGCTTGCCGGCGGTGCCGGCGTTGTTCAGCAGCAGGTCGATCGCGCTCTCGCCGAGGCCGGCCGCGAGCGCGTCGACCGATGCCCGGTCATCCACGTCAAGGCGATGGATGGCGATCCGATCGCCGTGCTCGGCGGCGACGCGGTCGAGCGCCGGGGCGCCATCCGGCGTCCGACAGGTGGCCAGCACCCGCCAGCCGGCGGCCGCGTATTGGCGCGTGAACTCCAACCCCAGTCCGCGATTGGCGCCGGTGACGAGAACGGTGGGCATGGGCGTGACCTCCCGGTTACGAGAATGACCGCGACAACGGTGGGCGATGTCGCAGGCTATGGCCAGGCGCGGTCGGGGTCAAACGGTTGGCGCTCGTCTTTCTGGCGGCGGCTCGGTCCGATCCTGATCATGCTCTTGCTATCGTTGGGCGGGCTGGCTCGGGCCGCCGCCGAGGATCCGGCGTTGATCGTGGCGGCGCGGCGCGGCGACGCGGCAGAGGTGTCGCGGCTGCTGGCCGCCGGCGCCGATATCGAGGCCACCGATTGGGCCGGCTGGACGGCGCTGGCCTGGGCCGCGCTCGGCCGGCGCGACGCGGTCCTGCGGCGGCTCGTCGCGGCCGGCGCCGAGATCGACGGGATCGCCCGTTCGGGCCGCAATAGCGGGACCCCGTTGATGCTCGCCGCGCGCCGTGCCAACGCCGAGACGACGCTGCGCTTGTTGTTGGAGGCCGGGGCCGATGTCGATGGCCGCGATCAATATGGCCGCACGGCGCTCATGATGGCCGCGCGCGAGGGACTGATCGACAATATTCGCGTGTTGCTGAAGGCCGGCGCCAGGGTAGATCTCCGGTCCTGGCTCGATGATCGGACGACGGCGCTGGCGATGGCCCGGAAAGCCGGCCATGGCACCGTCGCCGCGATCCTGATCGCCGCCGGCGCGCGGGATTAGATGCCGGGGTTCAAAGGGCCTCGGCGATGTCTTCCAGGCCATCGCGGTCGCTCAGCACCACGTGGTGCGGGTCGGGCACCGCGACTAGGCCGGCCTTGCGCAGGCGGCCGAAGGTGCGGCTCACGGTCTCCACCGTCAGGCCGAGATAATCGGCGATATCGCCGCGCGTCATCGGCACCAGGATCGGATCGTCGGCATCGCCGCCGTCGCCGGTGCGGTCGGCCAGCCGGCACAGAAACGAGGCCAGCTTCTCCGCCGCCGTCTTACGGCCCAGCAACAGCATTTGATCCTGCGCGGCGGTCAATTCGTCGGTGGCGATCCCGAACAGGCGGTGCTCGAGCTTGGGATAGCGCTCGAACAGCGCGAACAGTCGGCGACGCGGGAACCGGCACAGCGAGACGTCGCCGACGGCCTCGGCGTTGTAGGCGTGGCCGGCGCCGGTGGCGATGCCCAGGAAGTCGCCGGGATAGACGAAACCGGTAATCTGGCGGCGACCGTCGGGCAGCAGCTTGTAGAGCTTGATCACGCCGGAGACCAGGTTGTAGACGCTGTCGGCGGGATCGCCCTCTTGGAACAGGAGCTGCAGGGCGCCGAGCCGCACCGGGCGCACGATCGCCTGGACCGAGCGCAATTCCTGGTCGTCGAGCGACGCGCAAAAAGTGAAGTCGCGGATTTCGCAAGCCGCGCAAATAGCCGGAGTCCCGCGTCCCAAGGCGCGACAGGGCGCCCCCAAGATCGCCGCCGGCAAGGTCGATCCGCGTGGCGCCATCGTCTCCGAACCACTTCCCCAACATTCCCCCCGTTACTGTCGCCGCAAACGGCCATCGATGCAAGCCCGTTACACGATCGGATGGTCGGGGAAGGCGGTGACGCTCTTCAACCGTCGCGGGCGAGATCGCCGTCGCCGGCGCCAACCACGCGCACCGCGGCCTCGTCGAGGGCCGAGGCGACCGCGTTGATGGCGCCAACGTCGCCACGGGTGGCGGCGGCGATGGCCTGGGCGTGCAGGCGCAGGATTTCGATCTGGCGGCGATGGGGAGCGAAGACCCCGTTGACGATCTGCGTGAGGTTGGCCAGGGAGACCGCGAGCTGAACCAGATTGGGCATTTTCGAAGCCCCGGCGAGATCGTTGAAACGATCGCAGAGTTCGGCGATCCGCTGGCAGGGTTCGCGCATTTGGTCATGATTGGCGCCGGCGGCGAGGGCATTCTCGACTTCGCTCGCGAGCCCGCCGATTTCGTTGGCGAGGCCGTGGAGACGACGCAGATTGACCACCTGCGAGGCGCGTTTGACCGCCTTTTCCGGAATTCTCGCCGAGCCCTCGCCAGTCGACTTCTCGCGTAGACTGTTGGGCACCACCACTTCGTGCGCCGCATCGGCCTGGGCGCCGGGGCCGCGCGCCCGTTGCGGACCGACATATTCGGGCGTGGCGACGAAGTCCTTGCGGTTGTGGACCAGATTAGTGATCCGCTCGGCCAACAGGCGGGCCGAGACCGGCTTGCGCACGAGGTCGTCGGTGCCGGCCTCGAGCGCCGATTCGATCAATCGCGCCTCGGGATGCCAACTCATGCCGATGATCACCAGGAAGGGGTTGGTTCCCAGCCGTTCATAGCGGATGTCGTGGATCAGGTCGCAGACGGCGCGAAAGTCCTCGTCGAGGTCGAGGATGAGGAGGTCGGGCACGATCCGCTCGATGGTTTCGCGGACCTCGCGCGGCGAGCGGCATTGGTGGATCAGGCGAAAGCCGATGCCGTCGAGGGTCGAGCGCACGATGGCGCGAATGTTGTGTTTGTGGTCATAGAGGACGACGTTGATGCCGTCGAGCTTCAGCTCGGCCCTCGGTCGGGGATTGTTCTGACCGTTAGCCATGTCGTCGGTCATCGCCATGTGGGTGCCTCCTGGCCAGAGGGTCGAACCCTCCCGCGGCTACCAGCGATAGTGGTGTCGCGCGGACAGTCGCTCCCGAATTATTCCTAGTCGATTTTCCCTTTCCCAACCGTTAATCGCCGCCCAGGTCGAACAGAAATCGGCGGCGCCCGGGTGGGCGCCGCCGTCGGAAGTGTCGGGAGAAAACCATGAAGAGCCGACCCAAGAATAACGGTCGCGCGCGCCGCTGTCGGTGACGGCGATCACATCCCGGGACTGTTATTCGATCGCTTCAGTCGCCCAGGGCAACGCCCTCGCGGCGCGGATCGGCGCCGCCCTCGAGCCCGCGCGCGGTGACCGCGATCGCGTGCAGGCCGCTGTTCAAGCGACGGACCACGACCGTCGCGCCGCGCGCCGCCAGCGCCGGGGCGATGGCCTCCAGCGCGGTCCCGGCCTCGAGCTCGGTTGGGCCGTTGCGGTTGACGTGGTGGGGCAGGGCGACGGCGCGGGCGACATCGAGATTCCAGTCGAGAACCGCGATCACGGCCTCGGCCACAAAGGCGATGATCCGCGAGCCGCCGGGCGTGCCGATCGCCAGCTTCAGCCGGCCCTTGGCGTCGAACACCAGGGTCGGCGCCATCGACGAGCGCGGCCGCTTGCCCGGGGCCACCCGGTTGGCGACCGCCGCCCCGTCGATCACCGGCCGGAACGAGAAGTCGGTGAGCTGGTTGTTGAGCATGAAGCCGCGCACCATCATCCGGCTGCCGAAGGCGCTTTCGACGCTCGACGTCATCGATACCGCGTTGCCGGCGTCGTCGACGACCACGAGATGGGTCGTCTGGTTACCCTCGGTCGTCGGGGCGCCGACCACCGCCGGGGCCGGCGCCGGTGTGCCGGGGAGGGCGCGGCCGAGGCTTCGGGCCGGGTCGATCATGGCCCCGCGGCGGGCGAGATAGCCGCGATCGAGCAGGCCCGCGACCGGCACCGCGACGAAATCGCTATCGGCCAGATAGCGGCCGCGATCGGCATAGGCGAGACGGCTGGCCTCCGAGATCAGGTGAACCGCGTCGACCGATCCCGGGGCCAGGGCGGCGAGATCGAAGCGCTCGAGCAGGCCGAGAATTTCCAGCGTCGTCACGCCGCCCGAGCTCGGTGGCCCCATGCCGCAAACCCGCCACTGGCGATAGGGCCGACACACCGGCGGGCGGACGGGGGCGCGGTAGGCGGCGAGATCGCCCATGGTCAGGCGGCCGGGGTTGCCGCTGGCGCCGCGCACCGTGGCGACGATGTCGGCGGCGATGGCGCCGCCGTAGAAGCGGGCCGGGCCGAATTGGGCGATGGTCTTTAGCGTCGCGGCGAAGGCCGGGTTGACGAGGATGGCGCCGATCGGCTTGGCTTCCAGCGCTGGGGTCAGGAAATAGCGCCGCGCCGTTGCTTGCGCGGCCAGCCCCGGGGTGCGGGCGATGAGCTGGTGCAGCCGGGGCGAGATCGCGAAGCCCTTTTCGGCCAGGGCGATCGCCGGCGCGAACAGCCGCGCCCAGGGCAGCCGTCCATGGTCGCGATGGGCGCGGGCGAGCATCGCCAGCAGGCCCGGCACGCCGACCGCGCGGCCGCCGATGACCGCGTCGAGAAAACGCAACGGCTTCCCCTGGCCATCGAGGAACAGGTCGGGCGTCTCCGCCGCCGGCGCCGTCTCGCGGCCGTCGTAGGCGCTGGTCTCGCCGCTGGCGGCGTCGAAGTGGAGCATGAAGCCGCCGCCGCCGATCCCCGACGATTGCGGCTCGACTAGGTTGAGCACCATCTGGGCGGCGATCGCCGCGTCGACCGCCGAGCCGCCTTGGCGCAGAATATCGAGGCCGGCGGCGGCGGCGAGCGGATTGGCGGCGGCGATCATGTGGCGGCTGGCGCGAGCCGGCGGCGCGGCCCCGGCCGGCGTTCCGGCCACCGCCATCGCAATGGCCGCGACGACCCCGATCAATCCCCGGTAATACCAACGCCTCATTATCGCGGGACCCCTGATTGCGCGCCTCGATCGGACCTTTGGTCGCGCGCGTTCTTGACGGTATAGCGCGAAGCGGGGTCGCCGGCCAGCCGCGTCGGCCTAGGCGATCTGGCGCCCGAGCCGGTTGCCGATGCGGCCGTAGCCGTGTTCCTCGAAATGGGCTTGAAGCCAGGCGGTTCGCGACAAGAGGTCGGTCTGGATGGTGCGGCAGTCGTGGGTCTTGGCGAGCGCGTCGATGGCTTCGAGGATGGCGTCGGCCACGGCCTCGGGCATGAACAGCGAGCTGACGACGATCGAATCGACGACCAGGATCCTGCCCCGGTGCATATCGGGTCCGACGTGATAGGTGAAGACCCCGCGCAGATAATCGTTCTCGGTGCGCACCACCATCGCGCCCGAGGCCGCGAGACGCGTGCGTGGGCCGCCGATCGCCGCCAGGGCGAAGCGGCGCCACCCTTCCACCGTCACATCGGGCGTCGCCTCGCGGATCAGGGGGTAGGCCTGAAGGACCCGCTCGGAGGCCAAGGGCGCAATCGACAACTTCGGTCTCATCCTCGTCCCATTCGCGAATGACTGGGGAAAGGTTGCCAAGCCGCGACCAACCGTGCTTTGACCTAGGTCATGAGCGCCATATTCATCGATTGCAATGATGCCGCGATGGCGGCGCTGGACGGGGAATTGCGCGCCATCGCGCCCGATCTCGCGATCAACCGGGGGCGACCGACGGCGGCCGAGCTTCCGGCCCTGCTTGCCGGCCATCGCGCCGCCCTGGTTTTCAACACGCCGCTGCCCGACGCGGTGCTGGCGGCCGCGCCGGCGCTCGAGGTGGTGGTCTATCTATCGACCGGGCCGGCGAGTTACATCGACATCGACGCCGCCGCCCGGCGCGGCATCCGGGTGCGCGGCGTGCGGGGCTATGGCGATCGCGCGGTCGCCGAGCACGCCCTCGCCCTGGCGCTCGCCGGGGTGCGCGGCGTCGCCCGCATGGACCGCGACATCAGGAACGGTCGCTGGCGCGCCTGGACCGGGTTCGAACTCGCCGGGCGGACGCTCGGCATCGTCGGTCTCGGCGGCATCGGTCGGGCGCTGGCGGCCATCGGCGCGGCGCTAGGGATGACGGTGATCGGCTGGAATCGGAGCGCCTTCGCCCCCGGTCTCGCTTGCCGCCGCCGCCCCCTCGACGCGGTCTTCGCCGAGGCCGACGTGGTGTCGCTGCACCTCGCGCTGACGCCCGACACCCGGGCGATCGTCGATCGTCGACGGCTGGCGCTGATGCGGCCCCACGCGGTTCTCGTCAATACCGCGCGCGGCGGCCTGATCGACGAGGCGGCGCTGGTCGCGAGCTTGCGCGCCGGGCGCCCCGGCCATGCCGCGCTCGACGTGGTCGAGAGCGAACCCTTATCACCCCGCCACCCCTTGCGGCTACTCGAAAACGTGACCCTCACCGCGCACGCCGCCTACGACACCGGCGAGGCCATGGCCAGGCTGTTGCGGCGGGGGCTCGAAACCCTACGCGACGAATGCGCCGCCGGGCGCGCGCCCCGAGGCGTCTATCGGCCATGATCGCCGGCCTTTGGCGCTTCGCCCGGGCGCCGGTCGGCGGCTCGCTTGGGCGCGCGGATGGGCCGGCGCTGTGCATCGCCCTGGCGGCCGGCCTCCTGGGGCTGGCGGCCTTCACCGATGCCCTCGCCGTCGCCGGCTTCGCGATCGGGTGGCCGCTCGGGGCGGGCGTCTTTCCCTTGGCCGTGCTTCTGGCGTCGATTCTGTTCCTGGGCTTGGCGACGACGACCGGGATCGCCTTCGGACGCGCGCTTCGTATTCTGGCCTGGATCGCCGGCGGGCTCGCGCTCGCCACCCTGGCCGCGGCCTGGGTGGTGGATACATCGTGGGATGGGCAGAAATACCATCTGCCGGCGATCATCCGCCTGAGCAAAGGGTGGAACCCGCTCCACGAGCCTCTGCCGGCGACCGCCGAAAGCGCCATCCCGATCGCCCATTATCCCATGGCGAGCTGGCTGTACGCGGCCGCGCTGGCGGTCGCGACGGGGTCGATCGAGGCCGGAAAATCGCTCAACCTCGTGCTCATGCTGGCCGCCGGCCTACTGATCGCGGCGGCGGTCGCGCGGATGCCGGGGCCGCTGACCCGGGGCCGGCTGGGCGTGGCCCTGATCGCCGTTCTGAACCCGGTCGCGGGCAAGCAGCTCTTCACTTATTACGTCGATGGCGCGCTGGCCTCGCTGATCTTGGCAATGGTCGCCGCGCTGCTGCTCTCGCGGCGCGACGACGGGGTCGCGGTTCGCGTCGCCCTGGGGCTGGCGATCGTCCTGCTGATCAACGTCAAGTTCACCGGCGCGGTCCTGGCGCCGGGGATCGCCGCCGGCTACCTCGCCTGGCAAGGCTGGCGGGGACGGCGCTGGCGACGGCCGGCCATGGCGGTGGGGCTGGCCGTTCTGCTCGGCGTCGGCGCGATCGGCTATCACCCGCTGGTTCGGAACTGGCTGGGCACCGGCCTGCCGTTCTATCCCTTCGACGGCTCCGGCGCCGCCATGGCCGCGCAACGGCCGGCCAATCTGGCCGACGCCGACCGCGCCGAGAAATTATTCTATGGCTTGTTCGCCGCCAGCGCCTACCGCCAGGGGGCGCCGGCGCGGCTCAAGCCGCCGATCGTCGTCACGCCAGGCGAGTTGGCGGCGACGGCGGCGGTCGATACCCGGCTCGGCGGGTTCGGCCCGGTCTTCGGGCTGGCGGCCATCTTGACGCTGATCGTCGCTGTTCACGCCATCGCGCGGCGCGGCTGGCGCGATCCCGACGCGGCGATCCTGGCGGCGTTGCTGCTGGCCACGGTGGTCGCCTTTCCCGAGCCCTGGTGGGCGCGCTTCGTGCCCCAGCTTTGGCTGGTGGCGCCGCTGCTGCTCCTTGCCGCCAACCCCGCCACCGGTCGCTGGATGTGGTCGGATCGTGGCCTGATCGCCGTGCTGGCGCTCAACATCGGGTTGAGTTGGGGCGCGGGTACGGGCCTGGTCGGACTTCGGGCCTACCGCGCCGAAAGCGGCCTGGCGCGGATCGCGGACCTGGATAAGCCGGTCACAGTGCGCGCATTTTACCGCGAGACCACGCGGGCGCGGCTGGCGGCGCGCGGGATCGATTTTCGCCTGGTCGAGCGGCTCGCCTGCCCCACGCCGATCCTGATCGCGCCCCTGAAAACCGAGGTCTGCCCGCCCTGATTCGAAACGCCATGGGACGAGGCTCGACGGCGAGCGTTCACGAATTATTGGCATGGCTGGAGGAGGATGACGACGGCCGTCGCGCGGGGTCTCGATACGCGCCGCGGCCGGAAAGGCCAAAGAGATGTCGCCGGACGAGTTCAACGATATCCTTCTCAAGCATACCTTGTGGCTGCGCAACAAGCCGGGCGGCAAGCGCGCCGATCTGTCCCATGCCGATCTCACTTCCTTCAGCCTGGCCAAGGTGAACCTCTCCCGGGCCAAGCTGGTGGGCGTCAAGCTGGCCGGCTGTACACTGACCGGGGCCGATCTTTCGGGCGCCGATCTCTATGCCGCGGATCTCAGCAAATGCGACTTCTCCGGCGCCAACCTGGCCCGCGCCGACCTGCGCGGGACACGGCTCCGCGAGGCCGATCTCACCGGCGCGATGCTCGAGGGCGCGGACATGCGCGAAGGCGTATTGATGGGGGTGGAGCGCGGCAAGAACCCCCATTTCGTCGAAAGCGACCTCGGCCGCTGCACCCTCGATGGCACCATCCTGCGCGGCGCCGATCTGACCCGGGCCTACATGGTCGAATCCTCGGCCACCGACGCCGATCTTTCTGGCGCCGTCCTGAAGGGCGTGAAGCTGCGCTCGTCGAACCTCTCGGGCGCCAATCTGAGCGGAGTGGACCTCTCCGGCGCCAATCTCTCGGATAGCAATCTATCCAACTGCGACATCACCGACGCGACCTTCAAAGGCGCGGTGCTCGACGGCTCCGATCTGACCAACGCCAATGTCGAAGGCGCTAATTTCGAGGGCGTCGATATCGCCTACGCCAAGCTCAAGGGGGCGCGGATTTCAACCTCGACCCAGGCCGAGCCGATCTCGCTCGACGCGATCCTCGCCGAACACCTGGCCTGGGTAGATACCTCGGGCGCCCGGGGGTCGCGGGCGATCCTCGATCATTTCGATCTTCGTGGCACCGATCTGAACGGGGTCGATCTGCGCGGCGCCAGTCTCAAGGACACCAATCTCGCCGATGCCCGGCTACGCGGCGCGGCGCTGATGATGGCCGATCTCTCGCGCGCCGATCTCCACCGGGCGATCCTCGTCGAGGCCGATCTTTCGGGCGCCAATCTGTCGAACGCCGATCTCACCGAGGCCGACCTGACCGCCGCCCATCTCGGCAGCGTCGGGGTCCGCAGTCGCGAGGGGGCACCGACCGGGCGCCTGTGGCCGACCAATCTGAGCGGCACCAAGCTGTCGCGCGCGCGCCTTCGCGGCGCCGATCTGCGCATGGCCAATCTGGTCGCCACCGATTTCGAGCGCGCCGATCTGCGCGACGCCGATCTGACCGGCACCGATCTCGCCGGCGCCAATCTCGGCGGCGCCCAGCTCGACGGCGCCCAAACGGATACGGCCGAACCGCCGCCGTCGCCGAAGCAGCGATCTCGGCTCTGATCATCCGTCCCGAGACTTGACTTTCGGCGCCGAGGGCCGACCCTAGCTGGGTGCGTGACGACGGCGGGGAGGGGACGTGTATTTCGATCGACGATTGTGGGCCTTCACCGAGGGCGTGCGGACGAGGATCGCCGGCGCGGTGGCGCTGGGATTGCTTTCGGCGGCGGTCGGCGTCGCCCGCCTGGCGCTGCTCGGCTGGCTGTTGGCGCTGGTCTTCGCCGGCGCGGCGCCGGCCGATCTGGCGACGCCGTTTGCCGCTGTCGCGGCGGTGATGCTGTTGCGCGGAGGGTTCGAGTACGCTCGCGCCATGGTCGCCCATCGAACCGCCGCGTTGGTGCAGGACCATCTCCGCCGGCGCCTGTTCGAGCAGGTGGTGGCCCTCGGCCCGGCCCATTTCGGCCTCGAGCGCAGCGGCGACGTGATCCTGTCGCTGATCGACGGGGTCGAGCAGCTCGAAATCTATTTCGGCCAATACCTGCCGCAGCTCTTCGTCGCCGCCCTGGTGCCGCCGGCGGTGTTCGCCTTCATCGCCTTTCTCGACCCGGTTCTGGCCGCGATGCTGTCGGGCTTCGCGCTGTTCACGCTGGTGGCCCCGGCGGCCTTTCACCGCTGGGATCGCGACGCCAGCATCGCCCGCCAGACGGCCTATTCGTCGTTCGCCGCCGAGTTTCTCGATTCGGTCCAGGGGCTGGCCACGCTCAAGGCCTTCGGCCAGAGCGGCGCCCGCGCCCGGGTGCTGGCGGCCAAGGCGCG
>Ga0114931_10010279_pt1 | contig 11152 bp, 7 predicted proteins | sample 2SBtaG_FD_89579 | JGI IMG/M metagenome (GOLD analysis project Ga0114931, IMG submission 89579) | Deep subsurface microbial communities from Kolumbo volcano to uncover new lineages of life (NeLLi) - 2SBTROV14_V59a metaG | ecosystem: Environmental > Aquatic > Marine > Volcanic | place: Kolumbo...
GCCTTTAGTTCACCGGGCCAAATACTTAGCCCTCTTCGCGGCCAAGCGGGAGTATTTCCTCATCAATGCGGTTTAGAGGAATACAATCCCACCCCAGGTAATATTGTCATCAGGTGGGCTTGCCCCATAAGGTATTGATAATAATGGACACCCAACGACCCATACTACAAATTTCCATCGTCACATTATTGTCACCTCGACCCGATCCGGAGTGGCGCAATGCAGAGGCATTAAACTCGTTGCGACCTCCGTCGATAACTACTGCGATATCATAAATGGCGTCCGGGTTGCGCCCCCCATATTATCCCTGTAAAATTTATGACAAATCAGTGGTTAATGTCCGTCTGAGGGAACTTGAGGTGATTGATAACAGCAAGGAAGGCCGGACCCGACTCGTATCGGTCATCATTGTCAATTTCAATGGCGGCCCCCTACTGCTGGAGGCCATAACGGCGGCGCTCGCCTCTGACGTACCACTCGAACTCTTCATCTCGGACAATGGATCCACCGATGGCAGCTTAAACGCGGTATATCAAGCCTTCGGCAAGGATCAGCGCATTCACATTATCTCCAATGGTTCAAACCTCGGCTTTAGTCGGGCGAACAACATAGCGCTAAAGCAGGCCAAAGGTCATTATGTCCTGCTCTTAAATCCAGATTGCATCATTCAACCGGATACCATCTCAAAAATGCTGGATGTCATGGATGCCAATCCCGACGCCGGCATGGCCGGCTGCCTGATTCGCAACCCTGATGGCAGTGAGCAGCCGGGTTGTCGCCGCGCTGTGCCCACACCTTGGCGCTCATTAGTGCGTGTTTTGCATCTAAACAAATTCTTTCCCAACCACCCTCGTTTCCGCACCTTCCTCCTACATCAGGATCCGCTCCCTCCAATGCCCGAACCCGTGGAGGCCATTTCCGGCGCCTTCATGATGGTCCGACGCGATGCAATGAATCCAGTAGGGCTACTGGACGAAAGTTATTTCATGCATTGCGAAGACATAGATTGGTGCATGCGATTCAGGCAAAATGGCTGGGAAGTATTATTTGTGCCAAGCATTGATGTTCTACACTATAAAGGTTCCTGCAGTAAAGATCGGCCAATTCGAGTGCTTTATCACATGCACCGAGGGATGATTCGTTTCTATCGCAAGTTCTTTCGACAACAGTATCCTTCACCATTGCTAGGTATCGTAATAAGCGCGGCATGGGCACGATTCCTGGCGCTTGCCACAAAAGAGCTTATAAAACGACCTTTTCGGAGTGACATACTAGAACCTCAGATTACAACACCGCCATTCGAAAGAAGAAATCCTGCTCCTGCGGTAGCCTATATTGGCCCCGAGCGACGCATCTCCAATAATACAGGCGCCCTCGGCACTGATCTTACCGATCTCGCCATTCATAACGAATCTTTAAAACGAGAAAAATTTACTCCCTAATTGAATCTTTACAGTCCCGCAGTTGAAGCTAAAATGATGAAGCAATTTGCGTTCTGCGGAATAACAGCTCATGTCTCACTCTCTAACGCCCGCCTCAACTTCGATTACTATGATCATGTGAGGCGGGTGAGTCAGCCGAGGGAACTGCCCCCTCAGCTGCTCGCAGAACCCGGCGTGAACCTCTCGACTCACCGGGCTCCCATTGCTTCAACCGAGAACCCACCGCGTCCACACCAATGAACGAACAAACTGGGTTGTCTCCGCTTCACGCGAACAAGCCAGGCAAATGCTCTGGTCTTGCGCCCACGCAAGCGCTTGTATTTCCTCATGGCCCAGCGAATGATGATGCTGTCGAGGTGGTCCGCGACAGACTGGAACTCCGAACCTCGAAAGCGACAGTAGTAAGCAATCCATCCTCGTACGCGGCGCGCCATTATTCGGGCGAGATCGTCCAAGGATAACTCACTACGCAGAGGCAAATGCCACCGCCGCATCGATTGGCGCATTGCCTTCATGGCTTGACGGCTAGCTGCCGGGGTGAAACCCGTGCGAACCCGACCGCGCCCATCAACGATGCGCCTCGGTCGGAATGTATAGCCAAGAAAATCGAAGGTAATGTGTTCATGCGTTCCCATCCGCTTGCTATCCTTGCAGTACACTACCCGGGTTTTCTCCGGGTGCATCTCCAGCCCGCAGTCCCGGAGCCGTTGATCCAGCTGCTTACGCAGCAAGTTCGCCTCGGCCTTGTTTCGGCAGTGGAGGATACCATCGTCAGCGTAACGACAAAATGGGATGTCCAGGTGATGCACGGCCAACCAGCGATCCAGTGCATAGTGTGCAGGAACAGGTTCGCGAGTAGCGGAGTCAGCGGGCCGTCTTGTGGCGTTCCCACGGTTCTCGCTGTCAGCGCCCCGTTCTTGCCCTGCATCGGGGCGGTTAACCAGCGCTCCACATAGAGCAACACCCATCGTTCGTCACAATGATGACGAAGAGCTTTCAGGAGTAACTGTTGGTCAATGTTGTCGAACAGACCACGGATATCGTACTCCAGCACCCAATCTCGCTCCCAACAGCGCTTGCGCGCCACCGAAAGTGCATCGTGTGCGGACTTCCCAGGCCGATAGCCGTATGAGTCGTCATGAAAAACCGGCTCTAGTTCTGGCTCCAGCACCTGGGTAACGACTGTCTGCGCAATCCTGTCGCTGACCGTCGGTACGCCGAGTATCCGCTCCCCTCCCGACTTCTTCGGAATCGGTACCGCTTTAACCGCCGGAGGAAAGTAGCTCCCCGACGACATCCGATTGCAGATCCGGTAGAGATTCCTGCTCCATTGGCGATCAAACTCCTCGATCGACTGCCCATCAATCCCGGCCGCTCCTTGGTTGGCCTTCACACGCTCGTATGCTTCCAGCACCAAGCGCTTTGGAATTACAAAGGGTTTCGCCGATGTCACCAGTTCATCCTCCGGAGGGAGTTGGCTGGCGATACGACTGAAGCAACCCGACCCCTTCGCTCCACACCCATTACAGGTGCTTCGACACTACTACGAATCGGTCCGTCCTCGGCTCGTGCATTGGTACTCTCAGTCTTGCTTTTCTTCACTTGACTGTCTCCCTTGGCATCACGAAACCGAGTTCCCGCAGTTCCGCTGAAGCGCCTGAATCGAGCTCGCGCCATCTCTATGCCGGACACCGCCCACCCAGTAAACAGGTCTCCGATGGGCTCTTCCAAAGGATAGTTGTAGCCACTGATTTTGATGTCGTGTATTCAGTATCGGCACCTTAACGATGATTCGCTTGTACTCGCCTTCTCGATTCACACCTGACGCGCCACATGGACACGCCTTCTTTCCTCAACGCTCACGACAACGATCTTCAGCCAATGCCGCTTGAGGATGGTTTGGAGCCGACCCCTGCAGGCAGACTCCGGAGGGTCGGTCCCCCCATCACTTCAGCAGCTTCTCATGCCGCACGGTTAGCTCCCTGCCAACCGAACCGCATTGCTGCGGCACACACGACTATCCTGACAGAGGAGGATGGACCATCCTCAAAGAAGCGAGAAAAAGCCACAGGCATTGTGGAAATCCCGCGTCTGTCTTCATTCAGCCGATTCAGGTCAGCGGCAAAAAACTGTCCAGTTTAAAACCAGAATTACTGTCCAGTTTACTCCAGAATCAGTGTGTAATTTAGGTCGGAATACGCACCCAGGTTCTGACCGATACGGATGACGGTGACACGCGCATCGGAAATCGACGCCGACAAATGAGCAAGGATTTCGTCACGCAAATCGTTGGCCACCACGAAAACATGATCTGCCCCTTCCCCCAAAACGGATTGAACTGAGTCAGCGAGCAGGTTGCCAGCGTTGTAGTTGACGATCACGGCATCACAGCTGCGCATTCTTACTCCGCTTGGCAAATTTTGCCTTCAATCCTGCGTACTTGACCAAGTTGGCGGTTCGGAAAGCCAGGTGCAATACGCGGCGATGGAACGGGCCAATATCCTTGGCATTTGCGATGGCCTCTGACCACTGAACCCGGCGGATGTACTCAATCAATTGCCGCCTTCTCGTTGCCAGAATGGGCGACAGGAAAATAGTGCTCAACGAAGGATATTGGCTTCTCTTGAATATCCCGCCATAGCCAAATATGTCGTGCTGCGGAGTGTGCAGATATACATCCACCAGCTCTTCACCCGGTGCTCTATGCAGCCTGTCCCAGACATTCAACGCTATCGCGCGCAATTCATTACTAGAAACCACATAGCGCTCGAGATACGACTGCCAGTGACACGCCGCAAGCAGAACACCTTCTTGGAAGGGTACTACGAACTCGCCGTAGGTAACGTTTTCTTCTTGGTCAACATGGCGCAGTGGTGTAGTACGCCCGTCTTCCAAGGTGTAACCGACTACACTTCCGTGTGGAGAGCTGCAGAGAAGCTCCATGACGGCGAAGTTCGTGAAAAGCGCAGTGGACTCATTGGACGTATTTTCATCGGGCCCGTACGCAGCCTTGGAAGTATTACTAGGCTGCGCATTGATAACGCGACGTAGACCCAGGTACATCCCATGAAAATGTACATCAGGCACAAGTATTGAAATGTTGTCCTGGATGGTCCCGCGCCAGCCGATATCGATGATGCCGACCTGCTTGCCTGTGTGCACACCACTCTGCTTCAAATAGCTTTGAAGCAGAGTGGATTGTGATGCCAAGGTGTTCCTGACAGCTTCGGCGAACGCCGTCGTTTCGAATAGTCGGCGCAGTTCCGGGGTATTTTCAGGATCGCTGATTACGTCTGTTTCTTTCAGGCCAAGCGTTCTGAGCAGTTCCGAGAACTTCCCGATATCCAGACCCAAGGTGACAAATAAGCCGGAAATACTCTGCACTTTGAACAAAGACCATATCCTGGACATTTCATGGATGGATGCATCTTTCATTGAGGGCGCAAAGGTGCTCAATCGGCTCACCGCGAGGATATCGGCGGGCGGCAGATCGTGACCGGACAGTCGGCCCTGCGGGAAGATGGCTCTGAAAATCTTGTGGAAGAATTCGCCTTCCCGTGTAAAAAAATACAGCCGATCGAGATTCTGGAGGATGGCCTGCTCGGCGATCCAGAGTGCGAATCCGATTAACAACGGTGCAGCCTCAGCGCCTAGGCACAGCGCGGCGGCCTGTTTCGCGGATAAACGTTTACCCGCATCTCTGGCGAGTGCGGAACACTCTTCACGAAGGTGTTTGAACAATACCTCCCTGGACGAAAACAAGTGCTCACGCGCCAAGCGATCGGAATGCGCTGATTCCGGTAGGTAATGCAAGGCATTCACACCGAGCGCACGCGGAGACAACACATCGGACCATTCGTTGTCGCCAATGTGCACATGCTGGTCAGGTGAGACGGCGTGAAGCGAATGAATATAACGAAAAATCTGACCGGACCGTTTATTGAGCCCCACATCGCACGACGAAAAACCTTCGGTAACCAGCGTATCAAGCCCTTTGGCGGTAAGCAGGCGACGGAGCGTGTCAGCGCTCATATAGAAGTCGGACAAGAACAACGTCTTCTCAGCTTTTAGTGAACGCAAGAAGTGCGATATCTCGGGATCGGCATAGGATCGGGCGATTTCGACGCTGAGCTCGAACTCCGCTAGGTGCGTCGGCAAGCCTACCGGCACCGTGCCGTCAAAGACGGCATCTGCCCAGTGCGTCAGGACCTCAGTAATCTCATACTCATCGTCCTTGCCAACCGTCCTGGTACGTTCAGCGAGCGTGCGTTCTGCGTTGAGCCGCGCCCTGTACAGTGCCCAGACATTACAAAACTCCGGTTTGAGCTGATCGGTCCAGCTGAGGAAAAGATGCTGGGCGGTCGCCAGTTTGATGCATTCGGGGTGGCAGTCTCTACGCAGCAGCGTATCCCAGACATCTATAGTTCGAAGCTTGTAGTTCATAAAACCAACGCCAACGCATCCCACTAATTTAGAAGTCTGGTTCTGACCAGTCGGGCTCCCCAACCTAGAAGTTTGCGCAATGCCGGGTGTAGCCGGTTTAGGCCAGCATTTCCCGGTGTATTGATATGACGTGCAACATCAATTGGGAGACGAGCTGTTTCTGGTGATGCGATAATCATGGGGGAGGAATAGCGACGCGGTATATCTTCAGTAGATGGTCTTCCCCCCTCCATCACACGATTAATCGCTACAATAAATTGCTGGATCTCGTCCACAGGTGGATGTTGCATTATATTTAGGGCAACAGCCTGGTCGTCTCTGTTTCTAAGGATCGACATCACGCCCTCTGCAATACTTTCCGGTGTAGGCTCACACAAAATGCCCATTGACTCCCGAAAATCATAAAGCATGCTTTCTCTCCAGAGCTCTACCACTGTCAATCCCGCAGCCGCCATCTCAAATGGGACTCTTGATGGGTTAGTTGCACTCAGGCAGAGGCCGACACTACATCTGTTATAGAGTTTATTGCATTCATTAGGGCTTATTAATCCCAGATGGGTATGTTGATACCATACTTGTCGGGACTCCGACCTATGGCTTCCGTAAAGATAAATCTTGGTATCCGGTAAATGATGCTTAACGATACCCAAAGCATCTATTCCTAGCCGTGCACAACGACGGGGTTTGTCCGGCTGATATATGAAACACACAGCCTGCTCTCGTTGCATTTCTTCCAGCGGCCGATAAACTTGACTGTCCACACCGAAATCTAGGGCAAAAGCCTGAGCGCCATGCCGCTTTTGTAATTCCGCTTTTAGCCAGTACCCCACAGTGATCGGGATCAAGCCATACCTGTAGGACTGTTCAGCCATTAAAGCCTCGTAGCCCGCTGGGTAGAATAAAGCCTCGCGATCCTGAACCAAATACACTTTATGACAGGAAAATGGTAAATCTCTTACAATCCGCGCTGAATACCAAATTGTGGCAATTATTAGATCGGCAGGAGCGATGTTATTCCAGCCATATTGCACTTGCGCGAAGCAATAACCGAAGTGACTCTGCACATCGGCACGAGCCTGCCTGTCACTCCCGACGCCCTCAATATATAAAAGACACTCGTACCCTGCGATTTCAAGGCCTCTGGCACAGGCCAACATTGTTCGAATGCCTCCCGAGCCTTCTACTAAGCGAGGAATCAACCAAGCGATTTTTTTCTTCGCCTGCGTCAACGTTTTATTAGGCACCACTGATTAATCCACTGTCATATTTGACTGAGACTATGACCTGCTCCGACGTAGATTGCGTATTGCCCGACTAACGAGTTCGTGCCCGCTTAAGGATCGCATGACGAATCCCTTTATCGAGACTGCGTCTGAGTAAGGGATGTGCCGGCCCGAGACTAGACATCCTATTCGCACTAGCCGATACGCTAGATGGATCGAAAGAATCTCTCTAAGTCTCAGAGGCGAAGTTGCCGTATGAAGGGCCAAAATACGGCCCTGCTTACGGCCGAGATCTACGCAAGCTTTCTGTATTGTTTCCATGGATTCGAACTGAGATGCCTGCGTATCAGCCTCCACTTTGACATTGTTGCATATATCAATAGTCGGCGACGGCGCATTAAACACGATTCCTTCACATAGGTTTTGCTGTTTTTTGGGGGTCATTCGAATAGAAATAAGAGCTGCGTAAATGCTCCGACCCAACCCACTCCTGCCGATTGACACCACCCCGTATCGCCAGAAACTTCGCCTCAATTCTCGCAGCATGGCTTTTGGCCTTAACATAGATACTGCATGCTGTTGGCCAAGAGTGAACACGTCTGAGGAACCCAGGTCGGAGATGTTATTAACCTTTAAGAACCATCCGGCCTCCTCTGACGACGGGAAGCGCACCATACGGTTCAGCATCATCCGTGCATATGGCAGTGTATCTGTCGCCGTAAACCCAAACATTTTCGCCGCCTGTGCATAACTCGCCGCAAATTCACGCATTCCCTTTTGAAACAAAGCAATCATCGGATCATCCTTTGCCTCCGTTTGACGTGAAGAATCCGTCTCTGCCTTATAAATAGGCTTCACAGACTGTCCAGTATCAACATAGCCGATAGTTGTTCCGTGCGGGGATCTGACCACGGCTTCTAGTCCATGGACGAACTCGAACGCTGAGCGGCCAAACCAACCCATATGAGAATAGTCCCCATGAGTCCACTCTATCCAATTCATCGGCGTCTTCCGCCAGTGTGCAGCCAGTGTTGTTCCGAGATAGATACCGAATATTTGTGGACAATCTGGCCTTTCCATTATTGCCTTGTACAGATTGTCCTGAATTTGTCCGCTCCAGCCAACATCAACCAGCGCTACCCGAGAATCCATAAAAAACTCCTGCTCCTCAAGATACCGTTGAAGTAACCCATGTACCAAAGAGGATCGTTTCTGGACCTCGACATTCAATTGATAGTCTTCGAGCAGACGATGGAATGGCGGCCACTCTTTGAAGAAGGGGGGTAAAGCGGCGTCTATGTCGATAATACCGCAGCGCTGACCAAGTGAGAGCAGAAAGGACTCCTCAGGTTTAAGTGGCGCTAATAGCGTTCGGATTGAGTAGTGAGGGGTGTTGTTGAAAGAGGCGGTGATCTCTCGTAACGAGAAATTCTTTATTGATGCCATAAACGTCGTTAAGCGGGAGATTCCCAGGTAGTACGCTTTCGGTTGTTTTGAATGGTCGCCAAAGACGATGGGGGCGATCTGCTCGAAGAGCTGTTTCAGCAAGTAACCTTCACGAGCTACGAAATAAACCCTTTTAATCCCTTCTTCCATGCAACGCTCAGCTAGCCGATGGATGAAACTTGTGAACACGGGGCCAAGCACTCTTCGACCATAACCCTCCTCCGGCGCTCCTATTTCATCTAAAGCTGCTTCTGCATACTGTGCTGCCACAACTCCCATCCATGAAGGATCGACCTTCATGCGTTGATAGTCATACTCCATTCGGAGGTGGCGGCGCACCATTTTCTTATAATTATGTACAAACGCTGTAATCCCTCGTTCAGCGGGCCGCTCTCCATCGCTGACGCGGTTATCACCGATATGAAATAGGCGGTTGGGTTCAAGCCGCTCTCTTTCAAGCACTGCATCAAATAGCCGGCCAGTGCGCTTAAGCAATGCATAATCACCAGAGACATAACCGACATCAAAAATTCCACTGTAGCCACAAGAGTCAAGGATGCGATCAACATATCGCACGCCGAGGTACATATCGGAAGTGTAAATTAGGCGAATACCTCGATCTTTTAGTTTCGTTACTAAGCTGAGGAAGTCTGGATTGCAGAAAGTTGTTGCCTGCTCGTAGTCGCACTCAATAGTGGCCACTTCATCTGACAACAATGCGTCACCTTCAAACTCACTCCCTACACACTCCCTTATCCAGGGCAAGACTAATTCGTCTAAGCTAACATCGAGGTCTAGTCCCAGCTCAGCCTTTTGGGCAATCAACTGTGCATAGACCCGATTTCGCGCCTCAATTGGATCGATAGCAATCGAGTGTCCTAGCGTTTTTAGGCGATCTCGAAGCCATCTCGCCACCGCCCAGACCACTGCATCCGGATGCGCTCTGCGATGAATCAATGTATCGAAAACATCAAAAGAAACCGTCTTTACGTCGTTTCGCTCGATCTCCTCGATAACTACTGCAGCTAAAGCACGTGGATGGTCAAAACGCCTATATTGTTTATTCAAACTCACGATTTTAAAATCTCCCGTGCAAAAACATGTTTTTCATACAGTGCTAAATGGTTTTCTAACAATCGATCAAAGGAATAAATGGAAACTGCGCGCTCCCGTGCGCGCCGCGCCCACTCCGATAAACGTTTACCCTCGAAAGCCCGCCGGATTGCCCCAATCAGGCTTGGAACATCGCGCTGCGAGACCAAGTAACCACTCCTGTCCTGCTCCACCATTTCAGGTATCCCACCAGTCGAAAATCCCACTATCGGGGTTCCAGCTGCCATCGTCTCCAATATCACTAAGGGCTGATTGTCAGCCAGAGAGCAAAAAAGAAAGAGATCGGCTGCAGAATAAACGAGGGCTAATCTCGCTGGATCCCCAATGTAGCCGGTTGCGTGATAGTCAAACTTATCCAAAAGCTTCCGTGCGTTATCATCAACCAAACCAACAACCAGCAGGAAGGGCGCTAAATCTTTAATCTCAGACAATGCCTCCAAAGCGTACTTAGTTCCTTTTCGCTCATCCAGTAGATTCCCCGCTGACAATAGGATGATTCGACGATCACTCGGCAAGCCTAGATCATTCCTAGCGATCTTCTTGTCGTATGGCTTGTAGAGCTGTGTATCGACGCCATTTGGTATCACGACGGGAGGTTCCGAAAACAAGCCGCTTGAGTGAGCCATATCAGACATCCATTGGGATGGTGTCACAGTGACAACGCTCCCTTGGGCATGTAAGCTACGCTTGACCCTGTGTGTAATCTTTGTAAAGTCAAGATATGAATCAATCGGCCACTGTCCGATTTGTGGGCAGCTGCCACAACCAGACTTGAATTTCTCACAATCCATGGGATATAAACACCCCCCTGTGAACGGACTACAATCGTGAATAGTCCATATTACTGGCCTCTTACGAGCTAACCACCGCAAGGTAAGGGGCGATATAGCTGACGACAGATCATGAAAATGCACTACGTCGTAGTTATAAATACGGTTATTTCGTAGCAATGGAGCCAACTCAAATGGTATTAGCTCAGGAAACCCGAACTTTTTGACTAGCATGTGAGCTAAACGTATTTCTCGGCTAAAGCGCCCATAAAGTGGAAAGACAGAACGATGATCGTATCCTTTTCCTGCCCATGAGGCCCAGTGATGAGAAACATAACCGTTGGCCCGAAATAATTGGGATAATTCCTCCGCAACACGGCTGGCACCGCCGCCAAAGGCATCCGCTTTACTAATTTGAGCAATTTGCATATATAGTTCATTCACCTCATTAGGCGCGGTTTTTTGATGATAAACGTGATCTCAACTTTCGACTTCAGCCAAACGATCAATAAGCAAGTTAAGCTCAGACAAGCGCTGCTCAGCTATTTCATAGAGCTCCTGACGCTCAGCGCCCAAACGGTTAAGCTCAGATAAGCGCTGCTCAGCTATTTCATAGAGCTCCTGACGCTCAGCGCCCAAACGGTTAAGCTCAGATAAGCGCTGCTCAGCTATTTCATGGAGCTCCTGACGCTCAGCGCCCAAACGGTTAAGCTCA
>Ga0114931_10010280_pt1 | contig 11151 bp, 6 predicted proteins | sample 2SBtaG_FD_89579 | JGI IMG/M metagenome (GOLD analysis project Ga0114931, IMG submission 89579) | Deep subsurface microbial communities from Kolumbo volcano to uncover new lineages of life (NeLLi) - 2SBTROV14_V59a metaG | ecosystem: Environmental > Aquatic > Marine > Volcanic | place: Kolumbo...
ACAGCGTGAATTGCACGCGGGGGACGAAATAAAGATCGGTAGCGTAAAGTTGGAAGTAACCTGAATCCAAACAAATCGTGTCTGTGCAGCCTGTTTGGATTCAGGTTACTTCCAACTTTACGCTACCGATCTTTATTTCGTCCCCCGCGTGCAATTCACGCTGTTCGCCGCGCGTGAGGATGGAGCCGTTAACGAAGGTCTTGTTGGTGCTGTGCAGGTCGCGAATAAAGAACTTGCGCCCTACCCGTTCAATGATGGCATGACGGCGCGATACTACGGCTTCATCGATGGTGACGTGATTTTTTTCGTCCCGTCCGATGGTGAGAAAACCGGTGACCGCAAGTTTGCCTTCCCCGGTATTCAGCATCAAACGGTCCATATCTTCCGAATCGTCTTCACCGGGGAGAATCCGGTTGATTTGGGTTGGATCTTCAGTCATGGTCGCGCTCCCGGACGAAATGAATAGCCCTCAGTTTATCCCACTGCAGGCCCTATGCCGAAGTTATTTCGTGTACGGCCGAATCCACAGATTCAATCAGGCAAGACAACGATGCCTCGTCGGGCATGCGCCAATCACCACGCGGCGAAAGGCTTACGCTGCCTACTTTTGGCCCGGCTGGTAGGGTTGTGCGCTTGAACTGCTGGCGAGCAAATCGTTGCAAAAAGCATTTCAGCCAATTCGCCAGCGCTTCCAACTCATAGGAACCGGCAAACGCAAGCGCGGCCAGCACGAGCATGCGTTTTGGATCGGCACCCCTTCTGAGCATGTGGTAAAGGTAAAAATCATGTACTGCAAAAGGCCCCAGAATGTCTTCCGTATGTTGGGTCATAGCGCCGTTTTCGTCGTGTGGCAGCAATTCCGGGGAGATCGGCGTTGCCAAAATGCGTTCCAGCACCGCCGCGCATCCGGAACTGGCACGATGTTTCGCGTACCAGCGAACCACATAGGCGACCAGCGTTTTTGGTACGCCCGCATTGACATTGTAGGACGCCATGTGATCCCCGTTGTAGGTGCACCAACCCAATGCCAGCTCGGATAAATCACCGGTGCCGAGTACGATGGCATCGCGCTGATTGGCCAGGTCGAAGAGTATTTGCGTGCGTTCGCGAGCCTGGGCGTTTTCAAACACATGGTCGAATTGCCCGTCCGGATGCTGTAAATCGTGCAAATGGGCTTGCACGGCGTCACAGATATCGATTTCCTCCAGGCTGGCACCGAGTTGTGCCGCCAAGGCCGCGGCTGAATCGCGCGTGTGTTGTGTGGTGCCGGGACCCGGCATGCTGATGGCGTGCAAGGTATCCGGTGCCATGTCCAATTGTTGCAAAGCCTGACAGGCAACCAGTGCCGCCAGGGTGGAATCCAGGCCACCGGACAATCCGAGTATGACGCGTTTGCAGCCCACGGCTTGTATCCGACGCGCCAAGCCGCAAGATTGGATCGCCATGATTTCTTCGGCGCGGGCATTGACTTCGGATTCATCGCTGGGGACGAACGGGGAACGCGACAAGCTTCTGCGCAATTCCAGCATGGCGGGTGGTGCCGGGCACTCAATGCGTGTGTAGGGATTGAGTGGCCGGCGGGCGCCGGCAAACGTGGCGTGACGGCTGCGTTCATGGCCGATTGCATGGATATCCAACTCGGCCGATATCTGTTCGCCGGTTAGCGAAAAACGCTTTCCTTCCGCGAGTATTCGTCCCTGCTCGGCGATCAGCAAGTGCCCCCCAAAAACCACGTCCTTGGTCGATTCCAAGGCGCCGGCGCCGGCATAAACGTAGCCGCATAACCGCCGTGCACTGGCCATGCGTACCAGATCCCGCCGGTAACTCGTTTTGCCGATCAGCTCATCACTTGCGGAGAGGTTCACAATCACGTTGGCGCCGGCCAGGGCGTGATCGATTCCTGGCGGATGCGGCGCCCAAAGGTCTTCGCACAGCTCCACCCCAAGGCACAGTTCGCCGTAACGCACCAGTTGCCGTGTAGCGAGGCGAAATTTGCCAAGATCCGCATCGATCACATCCAGATCCACATCGGTACCGGAAACAAACCAGCGTTTTTCGTAGAATTCGCCGTGATTGGGCAGCTCGCACTTGGGAATGGCTGCCAGCACCCGCCCCTGCCCGAGCACGAACGCACAGTTGAACATCCGGCCGTCGGTAACACGCCACGGGGCGCCCACCACCAGTAATCCACCGCGCTTACTCGACTCCGCGAGACCCGCCAGGGCGCTACGCGTGTGTGCCTGGATGGCGTGCAGGAAAAACAGGTCTTCGCAGGTATAGCCGGTAACGGACAATTCCGGGAACAACACCAAATCGTGCCCGGACTCCCATGCCTTGCCGGCGATATCCACGATGATGCCAGCATTCGCCAGGGGATCGGCGAGCTGCAGCGGCGGACTTACCGAGGCCACCCGTACAAAGCCGATGTCGTGGTAGTCCAGCATGCGTTTAAAAGGCGCTGATCCCGGTCAATTCCCGACCCAGTGCCAGCTCGTGAACGGTTTGCGTACCTTCATAGGTAACTACACTTTCCAGGTTCAGCATATGCCGTATTGGACAGTATTCCGTGGTAATGCCTGCGCCGCCGAGCAAATCCCTGGCGTCGCGCGCAATGTCCAACGCCATGCGCACGTTATTCCATTTGGCCAGGCTGACCTGCGTGGGATGCATCCGGCCCTGGTCTTTTAACCGGCCCAATTGCAGCGCCAGCAGTTGCGCTGTCGTAATCCGCCGCGCCATGTCCGCAAGCCGGCGTTGCACGGTTTGCGTGGCCGCCATCGGGCGCCCAAACAGTATGCGCTCCCGGGCATACTCCAGCGCGGTGGTGAAACAGGCGATCGCCGCACCGATTGGTCCCCAGGAGATACCGTAGCGCGCTTGGGTCAGGCACGACAACGGTCCTTTCAAGCCGCACACTCCGGGCAAACGATTTGCATCGGGCACGCGCACATTGTCGAAATACAATTCCGATGTGATCGATGCGCGCAGTGAGAACTTGCGGCCGATATCGTGCGTGCTAAAGCCCGGCATTTCCGCTTCCAGCAAAAAACCCTGGACGCCGTCGTCGGTTTGCGCCCAGACCACGGCCACACCAGCGATGGATCCGTTCGTGATCCACATTTTTGAACCGTTGATGATCCAGTCATCTCCGTCGCGCCGCGCATGGGTTTTCATGCTCGCGGGGTCCGATCCGCCGTGTGCTTCGGTGAGGCCAAAACACCCGATCACGTCCCCGTGGGCCATTCTTGGCAGCCAGCGTTGTTTCTGTGCTTCCGATCCGTAGCGATGTATCGGCCACATGACCAGCGAACTCTGCACCGAGACAAAGCTTCTCAGGCCGGAATCGCCACGTTCCAGTTCCTGGCAAATGAGCCCATAGCAAACCGAGTTCATGCCCGCGCAATCATAGCCCTCGATGCTACTGCCGAACAGGCCCAATGCGGCGATTTCAGGAATCAGTTCAGCGGGAAAACGGTGCGTGTCAAAGGCCTCGGGAATCAACGGCAAAGCGCGTTCATCGACAAAACGCGCCACCGTGTCACGCACCATGAGTTCCTCTTCGGAGAGCAGATCGCGGACGTCGTACAAATCGACGGGGTCGAGCGCCGCTGTGGATGGTTTCTGGGCGGAAGAACTGGACATGTGGACTCCATATAAGGCCGTAACGGCGCTAAAAAGGGTGCTATTCTAGCGAAAAAACAGCGCACAGTGCTCGATGCGGCACCACGGCATTGTGCATCCCAAACCAGGCAGGCGCACGGCCGGCATGCGGAGATCGTTAGTCATTCACCACTCCGTGCGGCACGTGCCCGGTAGTCACATGCTCGGCAGCCGAAGCACAGTGGCCGGGTTGGTCATCGAAGAAAATATCGGCGCCAAAGGCATGCAGAAACGGGCCCTTGGCGTTGCCACCCAAAAATAACACCTCATCCAGGCGCACGCCCCACTGGCGCAGCGTCAGAATCACGCGTTTATGTGCCGGCGCGGAGCGCGCCGTGATCAACGCCGTGCGCACCAGCGCCCGGTCTTCATCGCCGGCTTGTTGAAATCGCTGCAGCGCCTTTAAGAACGGCAGAAACGGTCCTGGATCGAGCGGTTCGGCCGAATGTGAACGCTCGTGCTCGGCAAAAGCCTGTAATCCGTTTTGCTGAAAAATGCGTTCCGAAGCGTCGCTGAACAGTACCGCGTCGCCGTCGAAAGCCACGCGTAACTGTTCCGGAAACCGATTTTCGCCGGACGAGACAATGGTCGCCGCCGCAAATCCCGCATTCAGGGTGGCGCGTACGTCCTCGGCATCCATGGACAAAAATAGATGCGCCCCCGCCGGGCCGATGTACGGTAATGGACTGGCCCCGTTGGTAAACACCGCCTGGCTAATAGCCAGATTGTGGTGCTCGATACTGTTGAAAATGCGCAGACCGGTCTCGCTGCTGTTACGCGATAACAGAATGAGCTCCACTGCATTGGGCACGCTGGAATTGAGCCGCAACAGTTTTTCCGCCAATTCAAAACCAGGACCGGGTTCCAACGCCTGGTCTTCCCGTTCGTGTTGGTATTCCCGATAAGCAACAATACCCTGTTCCAGAAACAAACGGTGGCTGTCCGCCAGATCAAACAAGGCTCGGGATGAAATTGCCACCACCAGAGGTTTATCCAGGCTGGTCATCGTTGTGGCTCTCAGGGCTCGAACTGTTCGTTCAATATACGTTCTTCCAGGTTGTGCTCCGGATCGAACAAAACCGTGTAGCCAACACTCCGGTCCTGCACAACACGCACGCGTTGAACGTCACGTACCTCATGGGAATCCGCGGTGGAAGAAACCGGGCGTTTTTGCTCTTCCAGGACTTCAAATTCAATAATGGCGTCGCCGGGTAGAATCGCGCCGCGCCAGCGCCGCGGGCGGAACGGGCTGATCGGCGTTAGCGCAAGCAGATCGACACCCAGGGGAATGATCGGCCCGTGTGCGGACAGGTTATACGCCGTGCTGCCGGCTGCCGTGGAAATCAGCACGCCGTCACAGACCAGGCAGTCCAATTTCACGGTCCCATTGATCGAAACGCGAATTTTCGCGGCCTGATTGGTTTCGCGCAGCAGGGAAACCTCATTGATCGCCAGCGCTTGGTGCGAATCGGCGTCGCCAGTGCGAGCGGTCATGCGTAGTGGATGCAGCTTGGTGTGTTTTGCCTGTGCCAGACGTTCACGTAAACGCTCCGGCTCGTATTGATTCATCAAAAACCCCACGGTGCCCTGTTTCATGCCGTAAATCGGCAGCCCGAATTTGGCCAGGCCGTGCATGGATTGCAACATAAAACCATCGCCTCCCAGGGCCACCACGACGTGCGCTTCCTCCAACGGTGTTTGCCCGTATTGCCGCACCAGGTTTTCCAGACGTGTGCGCGTGTCGCGCGTGTCACTGGCAACGAAATGGATGCATTCACCGGGCACGGACGGTTACCACAGGCGCGTCAGGGTTGGGATCCAACTTTGTCCAGCATGCCGACAATGTTGCGTAATGCCACCAACACCGTGGCATAATCCATGTGCGTCAAGGTTCGCATTTCCGACAACCCCAGCAGCGCCGGCCGGATGATGGCGTCGTTTTCTTTCGCCCATACCTTGACGACCTTGGAAACCGGGCAATCCGTGCACATCTCCAACGCCAGGCTGGTGAGTCGGCGGCGCTGCTTGAACAAATCGTCGCGCAAGGCGCCACGCGCGTGGGCATGCCACTGCCCTTCCACCGGCAATGACTCGATGGCGCGCGCCAGCCAATCGAGTTTGAAAAATTCCCCAAAGCGGATATACACACTCGCCACATCAGTAACCGAACGTCCATTTTTCAGCGCCACATCACAAATATCCAGGGCCGAATAGAGTGCTGTAATTCCGGCAACCTGCCGTGCCAATGGCTTGGGAACACCCGTCTTTGCCAGCCTTTCCGCTTTCAGTTCCTGTTGCCTGCGGTCATGCGCCACGGCAAGTTTGTCTATCCCTTTTTGCAGTTCCTTCACGCCCGGTGTGAAGCGCGCTACCGCTTCGCTCACATCCAGGCCGCAACTGTTCCGGTTCAGCAACCAGCGCGTCGCCTGTCGCATCAAATTCCACATTTGCAGATTCATGTTCAACTGGATATCGGTAGTCACTTTGCCATCCAGCGCCGTAACCTTGGCCCAGAAATCGCGCGCCTTGAATACCCCCCGCGCAATGCTGTAGGCGCGTGCGACCTGCGCGGATGTACTGCCCGTGTCTTCGCGCATACGCATGGCAAACGTCGCGCCCATGCGGTTGACCAGGCTATTGGTTACTTTGGTGCAAATAATCTCCCGCCGCAAGCGGTGGTTTTCCATGTCCTTGGCGTATTTTTCTTGCAACGGTTCTGGAAAATACCGCACCAGTTCTCGCGACAAATAGCTGTCTTCGGGCACATCGGAATCGATCAGCTCCGAGTACAGGGACATCTTGGCATAGGAAAGCAACACACACAGTTCGGGTCGCGTCAGTCCCCGGTTGTCCGTGTGCCGGCCGGCGATTTCATCATCGTTCGGCAGGAATTCGAGTTCCGGATCCAGAAAGCCCTGGCTTTCCAGTACTTTGATGAAATGAACCTTGGCGCCCAGTCGTTCCGCGCTGAGCCGCTCCATCATCGAAATCGCCAGCGGTTGCAGGTAGTTGTCGCGTAGCACAAGGGCCGCCACGGCATCGGTCATTTCGGCGAGCAAGCCATTGCGTTGCTTCTTGTTCAATCCCTTGCGAGTTACCACGTCGTTGAGCAGAATCTTGATATTGACTTCGTGGTCGGAGCAGTTCACTCCGGCAGCATTATCGATAAAGTCTGTATTGATGCGCCCGCCATGCAGGGCATATTCCACCCGGGCTCGTTGCGTAAACCCCAGATTGCCCCCCTCGCCCACGATACGGCAACGCAGTTGTGTTGCATCGACGCGTAGTTCGTCATTGCTTCGATCGCCTACATCCTGGTGGCGTTCCGCCGAAGACTTGACATAGGTGCCAATACCGCCGTTCCACAATAGTTCAACATCCGCGCAAAGTATTTTGCTGATCAGTTGATCCGGAGTAATACTGTCGCTGCTGATATCCAATAATTCCCGGATTTCCGGGGTCAATTCGAGGCGCTTTACGTTGCGCGAGAAAACGCCGCCACCTTTGGAAATCAGCTTCTGGTCGTAGTCCGACCACGAGGAGCGGAGCAGGTTGAACAGGCGCTGACGCTCTTTGAAGCTGGCTTTCGCGTCCGGACTGGGGTCAATCAGGATATGCAGATGGTTAAACGCCGCCACCAAGCGAGTATGTTTGGACAACAGCATGCCATTGCCGAACACGTCGCCGCTCATGTCACCGATTCCCACACAAGTGAAATCCGTGGTTTGGCAGTTGACGCCCATTTCGTGGAAATGTTGTTTAACCGATTCCCAGGCGCCGCGCGCCGTGATACCCATTTTCTTGTGGTCATAGCCAACCGAGCCGCCGGATGCAAAGGCGTCGCCCAGCCAGAACCCGTAGTCCTCGGCAACGCTGTTCGCGATATCCGAAAAACTCGCCGTGCCCTTGTCTGCGGCTACAACCAGATAAGGGTCTTCGCCATCATGGCGCAATACGCGCTCTGGCACCGTAACACCGTCTTCTTCATAGTTGTCGGTCAAATCCAGCAAGCCGCTCACCAGCATCCTGTAGCAAGCGATTACTTCCGCCATGATTTGATCCCGATCCGTCGTGTCGGGCATCCGTTTCACGACGAAACCGCCCTTTGCACCAACCGGAACGATGACCGCGTTCTTCACCGTTTGTGCTTTCATCAGTCCCAGCACTTCGGTGCGAAAATCCTCTTTCCGGTCCGACCAACGCAACCCCCCGCGTGCAACCATCCCGCCACGCAGATGGATTGCTTCAACCCGCGGCGAGTACACAAATATTTCGTACAGGGGTCTCGGTTCAGGCAAATCGGGAATCTTGCTGGAATCAAGCTTGAAGGAGATATAGTCCAGGGGTTTGCTCTGGCGATCCAATTTGAAAAAATTGGTCCGCAAGGTGGCCCGTACCGTATCAATAAACGCCCGTAAGATACGGTCCTCGTCGAGGCTTGAAACACCGATCAAGGCCTGCCTCAATAGATCTTGGCAAGCCTCAATTTGCGCGTCGCGAGTGTCCATGCGGGCAGCGACCATGACTCCAGTCAGGCCACGCAGTATCACATCCGCGTCGTCGGGAAGTATGTTGTCCATGGCTTGCTGGAGTGAATCGGCAGCGGCAGCGGCCTCTTCGGGTGTGCGTTGTTCCCGATCCGGGTCGAGTCGGGCGTAAAACAATTCGATCAGCACCCGCGCTACATGTGGGTGTGCAACCAGGGCGTTTTCCATATAGGGCTGACTAAATGGCAAGCCGGTCTGCAGCAAATAACGGCAATACGCCCGTAGCATGGCGACATCACGCCACGGCAGCTGCGCCAACAAAATCAGCTTGTTGAAACCATCGCTCTCCAAACCACCTCGCCAGGCATGTTCGAAGGCTTCTTGGAAAATATCGCTGACCTGACCGAGATCCAGCTCGTGCTGCGTATCCGGGATCATGTCGAAGTCCTGGATCCAGACGCCCTTATGTTTATCAATGCCAACTTCGTAGGGTCTTTCCGATACTATTTTTAATCCCATGTTTTCCAACATCGGCAGTGCATCGGTCAATGGAATGGTGGCGCCGTATTTGAAGACCTTGAAACGCAGCAACCCGAGATTGCGGCTGCGCGGCCAGTACAAGCTCATGCTCAAATCATCCACGCCACCCAAGCGATCGAGTTTCTCGACGTCAAAAGAAGCCACCCAAGGCGATACATCCTCCCGATACGCAGCCGGAAACAAACGCCCGTAGCGATTCGCGAGCTGCAGGCCATCGTGCTCCCCGTGCCGGTCGATTAGGGTGTCGGTGAGCTCGTCGATCCAGGAGCGCACCGCCTCGACGAGTTTGCTTTCGATCGCTTCAAGATCGAAACGCTGAACCGGACCCTTGGGACGGAGAATTACGTGCAAACGGGCCAGATTGGCCTCCGACACCTGTACGGTGAAATCCACACGCTCGCCGCTCAAGGATGTTCTCAGGATGTTCTGAATGCGTTCCCTGGTTTCAGTGTTAAAACGATCGCGTGGGATAAACACCATGCACGAATAAAAACTGCCCAGCAAATCCGTGCGGATAAATAACTTGCTGCGTTGCCGTTCTTGCAAATCCAGCACGCCCATGGCCAGTTTGGCCAACTCGTCATTGTGGCTCTGGAACAACTCATCGCGTGGCAAGGTATCGAGGATGTGCAGCAGCGCTTTTTCGCCGTGGCTGTTCGCGTGCAAGCCGGAATGGTCCATCACCCACTTGATCTTTTCCCGCACAAATGGAATTCTCGATGGACGACGGCTGTAGGCTACGGAAGTGAACAATCCCACTATGCGCATCTCGCCGATAATTTGCCCGGCTTTGTTGAATCGCTGGATACCGACGTAGTCCATATAGCCGCCACGGTGTACCGTGCTCGGCGCAAACGTCTTGGTGATGATCACGGGTTCATCGGGAATGTTGGGCCGTTGGCTATACTGGCCGAGCAAACTGGGTCGATTGCCCCCTCCGCCGTTATCCCATCGGCTTAACAGGCCCAACTGGGAGCCCGAAATACGACGCAAGGAATTCGGATCTCCTGGTTTTTCAGCCTCCATTTCCTCGTAGCCGAGAAAGGTGAAATTGTCGTCCAACATCCATTCAACAAATGCCGCACATTCCTTGGTAGTGGTGTTTTTTCCCGCATGGCTGCGTAAATCCTGGCTACTTTTTTGAGCCGCCTCGGCCATTGATTTCCAGTCTGTCACGCATACACGTACATCATCTACGACAGTCTGTATGCTTTCCTGCAGGCCCCGTAGTTCAACCGGGTCCGTCTGCCGTTCGATTTCAAAATGCATCCACGATTCGCGCAGCGCGTCATTATCTTCAGGGTCAAGGCCCGCCGCCATCAAATGCCCACCGGCATCGCGCTGTACGTGGATGATCGGGTGAATAACAAGATGCGTAGTCAGGTGCGACCTGCCGATGGCCATGGTCACAGAATCGACCAAAAACGGCATATCGTCAGTTACGATTTCCACGATGCTATTCAACGATTCCCATCCATCTCGCTCGTCGATCGGGTTAAACACGCGCACCCGGGCATGTCCGGCGATACGCTGTTGGGCAATGTCGAGATGCGACAATAACAAGCCACTCAGGTGCGCCGTGCTCTGCCCGCGCAACTCATCCATGGGCACCCGCGCATAATAGCGACCCGCCAACTCCGACGTGTGCTCTGCTCGGGCACCCTTGAGTTGGCGCTGAAAATGCGCGCGCAGGGCGGAAAGCACATCAGACCGGCTTTTTTCTGAACTTTTATTCATGAGAATTTGAATCTCCGCAAGAATGGCCACGCCTGATCACAGGGCAGCTTGCTTGGCTTGTTTGACGACGCTCGCTCAGCTTGCTAAGCAATAAACCACGGCTGTTTGGATGGCAAAAAACCAACGCTGGATAGGTATGGTTTGTATCAGTTTCTGGAAACATCCGGATACGGGTGCGTAGAGTACACCGAATTCGGCTCCCAGTTTACCCCCACAGGTGGATTTTCACGATCCATCGACGACGACACTTCATCGCAGCGTCATCGCGAATCAAGACTAAGAGCGCATTGGCGAGGCCAATTTCGCCTGGTGTCTGGCTAATCCATGCGTTGGGAGCCACGCCGGTTGGTGAAAAATTTCCGCAGAATCTCACCACTTGCCGCAGCGCATAATCCTTGTTCCACCCGCACACAATGATTGTGGCGGCTGTCTGTGAGCAAGCTGAAACGACCGCCGGCCGCTCCGGTCTTGGGATCGGTTGCGGCAAATACCACACGACTGATGCGGGCATGAATGATGGCCCCGGCACACATGCAACACGGTTCCAGGCTGACGAACAAATCACATCCGGGCAGGCGGTAGTTATCCAGCACGCACCCGGCGGCACGCAGCGCCACAATTTCTGCATGGGCACTGGGGTCATTTTCCCGAATCACCCGGTTTTGACCGGTCGCCAGAATCTCGCCCGCGTGGACAAGCACAGCGCCTACCGGCACTTCGCCGGCAC
>Ga0114931_10010281_pt1 | contig 11151 bp, 11 predicted proteins | sample 2SBtaG_FD_89579 | JGI IMG/M metagenome (GOLD analysis project Ga0114931, IMG submission 89579) | Deep subsurface microbial communities from Kolumbo volcano to uncover new lineages of life (NeLLi) - 2SBTROV14_V59a metaG | ecosystem: Environmental > Aquatic > Marine > Volcanic | place: Kolumbo...
ATACTCGCCAGCAAGAGGAACGGGACTCTTTATGTTGGCGTTACGAATGATCTTATCCGACGGGTTCACGAACACAAGCATAACCTGGTAAAGGGCTTTACATCGAAGTACGGAATACACAGTCTGGTTTATTATGAACAGACAAATGACGTTCAGATGGCGCTTGAACGAGAGAAGAAACTGAAGAAATGGAACAGAGAGTGGAAAATAGACCTTATCGAGAAGAACAACCCGAAATGGCGGGATTTGTATGATGAGTTGTTGGGATAAGTCAAAATGTTGTTGCGGCGGTTGTCATACCTGCGGAGGCGGGTATCCAGGAGCCTGTTGCACGGATGCAGTCTGTGGCATGTGGATGCCCGATAGCAACATTCGGGCATGACAGTGTGGTTTTGGTTGTCATACCCGCGCAGGCGGGTATCCAGGGGCCTGTTGCACGGATGCAGTCTGTGGTATGTGGATGCCCGATAGCAACATTCTGGCATGACAGTGTGGTTTTGGGTTGTCATACCCGCGGATGCGGGTAACCAGGAGCCTGTTGCACGGATGCAGTCTCGTGGCATGTGGATGCCCGATAGAAACATTCGGGCATGACAGTATGGTTTTGGGTTGTCATACCCGCGCAGGCGGGTATCCAGGAGCCTGATGCGCGAAATGCAGGCCTGTGGTATGTGGATGCCCGATAGAGACATTCGGGCATGACAGTGGTTTGGGTTGTCATACCCGCGCAGGCGGGTATCCAGGGGCCTGATGCGCGAAATGCAGGCCTGTGGTATGTGGATGCCCGATAGCAACATTCTGGCATGACAGTGTGGTTTGGGTTGTCATACCCGCGGAGGCGGGTATACAGGGGCCTGGTGCACGGATGCAGTCTCGTGGCATGTGGATGCCCGATAGCAACATTCGGGCATGACAGTGGTTTGGGTTGTCATACCCGCGCAGGCGGGTATCCAGGGGCCTGTTGCACGGATGCAGTCTTGTGGTATGTGGATGCCCGATAGAGACATTCTGGCATGACAGTGTGGTTTGGGTTGTCATACCCGCGGAGGCGGGTATCCAGTGGCCTGTTGCACGGATGCAGTCTTGTGGTATGTGGCTGCCCGATAGAAACGTTCGGGCATGACAGTTTCTTCTACAAATTGCTTTACCCGAATGATGCTCCCGATGTCCAGTTTATTGGTGGTTCTTGCGTACTACTGAACCTTACGCAAATACTCTCTACTCTGGTCCGGTCAGCAAAACACGAAACTTCGAGTGCATTCGATATTAGCCTGGCGGTTAGGACCCAACTACTTGCACTCCCACTTCCCCCAAGTTGATTTTCTTTCTTAAATGCAGCTGCAGGGTCTCCGCTTACTAGATTCAAAAGAGCGAACTATAAAACGGTTGAACTTCTCGCCCATAGGCACTACTTTATCCCGACGGGTAGTCGCCATCAACTGCGTTTGCAAGAAACGAACTTGGTGGTTTGATTTGGACTCGCGGTGACCAGGCCACAAGAATGATGTGTAGATAAATCCCGACAGTTTTGGTGAGGAATCTTATGACACCTAAGCAACGAATGCAGCAAGCGATGGCACAAGAGGTTCCGGATCGTGTGCCGCTCATGTGCCAGCTTTCGCTCGGACATTATTTTCTATATTCCGGCATAAAACCATTTGATATTTGGTTCAGCTCCGAAGCGTTTGCAGAGGCTCTTCTGACGTTGCGCGAGCGCTACCGTTTTGATGGGATTCTCATCAACCTGCCCGGTCGGGATCCCGGCATCGAGCGCTCTATCCAAACAGTCGAACATGGCGATGGAGAGCAGCTCATCAAGTGGAAAAACGGCAACTACACCGTTTTCCCAGACGATGACAATCCGCATTACTACATGGCTGATGGCAGCAGATATTTTCCTACGTTTGACGAACTTGATCCCGAACGCCTTTTCTACGTGGAGCCATGGGACCTGACGGATATCACTTACCCATTTACCTGGGGCTTTGAAGCCGAGCCGCGGCCTTTCGATGATTTTTTCCCGGCCTCCCATTTTGCAACCATTGACCAGGTTGTGTCCCGGATAGGTGATTCGGTCTCAGTACATTCGGAAGTATTCTCGCCCTGGTCACAGTTTCTGGAGCTGTTAAACTACGAAAACGCGCTCATGGCGATCCTCGACGATCCCGAAAAAGTGAAGGCCTGCCTGGAGCGCCTGACACAAGGAACCATAGACCTTGCCCTGAAACAAATTGCGCATGGGGTGGATGCTGTGCTGATCTCGTCGGCATTCGCGGGAGCCGGGCTGATTTCAAAGCAGCATTATGAAGAATTTGTCGCGCCATATGAGAAAGCGATCATTGATGAAATCAAGAAGAATTCCGGAAAACCGGTTTACACACACACATGTGGCAGTATCGGCGACCGGCTCGATCTGATGGTCGGGACCGGAACAGATGGCATCGATACGCTGGATCCACCGCCGTTAGGAACGGTTGAGCTTGAGGAGGCCAAACAGTTTCTGCGTGGAAAGACGTTTATTAAGGGCAACATCGATCCGGTCAACACTCTCCTGAATGGCAGTACGGATGAAATCAGAGAAGATGGCCGGCGGCGCCTGAGCATTGGGAAGCCCGGCGGGGGGTACATTTTGAGTACCGCCTGTTCAGTCGCACCATCGACGCCTCCGCAAAATATCGAACTGTTATCCGAAATTGTTGAGCAATTTGGCACCTACGAAACCTAAGACAAAAGCCCACTTCCTACCCAGTCAAAAATCCGCATGTTTTGAGCCTGGAATAACGTTCATAAAAGCCGCGCTCGATCTTGGTATTCTGATCGAATCCAATTGCGCCGGGCTGGGTACCTGCGCAAAATGCAAGGTCCGAATCCAGGAAGGGGCATCCGCACTTACATCGGTTGAAAAAAGTCTGTTAACGCAGCAGGAGATAACGAATGGCATAAGATTGTCATGCCAGGCGAAATTGTCCGCCGATAGCGTATGCCTTGTGCCGGAAGAGTCGTTGCTGCTCGGCGAGCAAATCGACATCGAGGGAAAAAGGGGACAGTTTCGACTTCAACCCGATATCAAAAAAGTCTTTCTACAACTGCCAAAACCACAGCTCGGACAAAAATATTTTGATTTGGAGCATGTTGTCTCGCATTTGTCCACCGAGCTCGGATGCGCGTTGAGTTATGATTTTCGTCTTGCTGCTGGGATTCCACGGCTGTTGCGGGAAAACAACTTTGCAGTGACTGCAACAGTTGATGGCAACAAACTCATCGACCTGGGACCCGGCAATACGACGGACAAGCTTTACGGCGTTGCAGTCGATATCGGGACCACGACGCTTGCCGCAAAGCTTCTGGATATCACAACTGGCGAGATCCTTGCCATTGCAGCTGTCGTCAATCCACAAAAAAGCTACGGGGCGGACGTCGTTTCGCGCATCAATTATACAGTTGAGAACAAAGGCGGTCTGGCACTCCTGCAGCGAATTATTATCAAAGCCATAAACGAATTGATTGCGAGCCTCTGTAGCGACGCTGAAATTACGGCCTCCGACATTTGCAAACTCGTCTTTACGGGCAACACGGTTATGCAACATTTGCTTTTAAATGTCGATCCGCGCAACATCGCTTACAAACCGTACGCGCCGGCCTTTCAGGGGCCGGTAACGCTCACAGCAGCAGAAGTGGGTCTGCGGGTCTCTACAGGGGCAAGCGTTTATGTTCTCCCCGGTCTGGCTTGTTTCGTCGGTAGCGACCTGACGGCTGTGCTGACCGTCCTCGATCTGGACCTCAATGACAAATTGCAACTCGTCGTCGACATCGGAACAAATGGCGAGATCGTGTTTGGCTGTAAAGACAAACTGCTGTGCTGCTCATCGCCGGCAGGTCCGGCCTGGGAAGGGGCAACGATTGCCTGGGGCATGCGGGCTGCGCAAGGCGCCATCGAAAGGGCCCAGATTTTTGACGGGGAATTGCGGTACCGCACGATCGGAGATGCTAAACCTATCGGCATTTGTGGGTCGGGCCTGTTAGACCTGGTGAGTGAGTTCCGACGATGCGAAATCATCGACAAGACGGGGAGAATTCTCGCGCCGGCCGAGCTTGGCAGCCATGTTCCTGAAAAGCTAAGGCATCACATCGTGCCGCAGGAGAATGGCGCGAACAACCTCATCATTGCCGAAATCAACACCAACAAACAGATCATGCTGACGCAAAAGGATATCCGTGAAGTGCAATTGGCGAAAAGCACAATCGCCGCCGGAATCAAGATCTTATTGCAAGAAGTTGGAACCGACGCACACCAAATAGAAAACATTTATATTGCCGGTGCGTTTGGCAATCATGTGCGCGGGAAAGACGCTATTGATCTTGGGCTCATACCCGGAGTCGAGGAAAGCCGGATCCACTTTATCGGAAACGCTGCTCTCGCTGGTGCCGAAGCTGTCCTATTATCTCAGAAAGCCCGCAAGCGAGCAGAGAGCATCGCCGCGTCGGTAGAATATGTTGAAATCTCTGAGCACCCGGATTTTCAAGAACATTTTGTGGGTTCTATGCATTTTCCTGAGGATGTGGCTGATGCCAGTCAGGCACCTGGAGCATAAATTGAATGTCGAGTTGAAGACCCCTGCTTTTGATGCAAAGCAAGTTCTCGATTCGATGGCGATTTGCGAAGAATCCCGGGTGTTTGGTATTATTGCACAACAAACCCGTGAACTGGGTGAAGCTCTGTGGCCTCACTTTAGGCCGAGCTACACATACCGCGTCGTGCGCATCACCAACCGTAACCCTGGTCACGCGTCAATACAACTCAATGGGACGACCAAGCTGGCCGGCCACGGTATCTACCAACATCTACGTGCAGGTGAATATGCGGTCGTTTTTTTTCTAACAGTAGGCTGTGTCAAAAAACACCTGAGCAAACTGTCGGAAGACGACCCTCTCAAAGCCTATCTGCTGCACGCCATTGCAACGTCAGCAGTTCACGCAAGCCTTCGGTTATTGCAGCAAGCCTTGAAACAAGAGACCCGTCGACTCGGCGCCAGTTTGGGGCACCGTTTCGCGCCGGGGTACGCGCGCTGGGACTTGCGCGAACAAAAAAAACTGTTTGAGATGACCCGAGCGAATGCAATAGGGTTGACGTTATCTTCCTCCTTCTCACTCTTGCCTGAGTACTCCATTTCCGGAGTGTATAACATGACGGAACGGCAGACGCCGACCTCTCGGCCAGACCAGAATGACTTAACACAGGATAGACTCTATGCATGAAAGGACGCTCGCTGAAATGGCCGACTCCGTCATTAATGGTGACAAGGAACGCTGTGCGGAGCTGACGCAGCAACTGCTCGCCGCAGGTTTGACCGCCAAGCACATTTTGGATCATGGCCTGGTTCCGGGCATGGATGTGGTGGGTGTACGTTTCAGAGATAACATCATTTTTGTTCCGGAGGTTCTCGTCTCGGCCCGCGCCATGAAGGCGTCATTGGCGATTTTGGAGCCGCTGCTAGCAAAGTCCGGGGTGCAAAAAATCGGCACTTATGTCATTGGCACGGTCAAGGGTGACATTCATGATATCGGAAAGAATATTGTCGCCATGATGTTGAAAGGAGCAGGCTTTGAGGTCATTGACCTTGGCATCGACACCAGAGTCGAAAAATTCATCGCTGCAATCGAGAAGGAAAAAGCTCATATCGTCGGCATGTCGGCCCTTTTAACCACGACAATGGGTTACATGAAAGTTGTTATCGACCGACTCCGTGCCGAAGGTATTGCGGTCAAAACCATGGTTGGCGGTGCACCCGTGTCGGCCGTATTCGCCGAACAAATCGGAGCAGATGCCTACGCAAAGAACGCAGCCGAGGCCGTAGAAAAAGCAAAACTGCTCATTAACAAATAGCATGTGGTTAACACGATGAGACCACGAGATATTCTTGAGCATCTGGCTTCCGGGGCTACGCTCATGTGTGATGGCGGCATGGGTACGGCCCTGCAAAATGCCGGCATGCCCACAGGCGCTTGCCCGGAAGAATACAATATTTCGCATCCAGACATAGTTCAGAAAATATACTCGGATTATTTGGCGGCTGGTTCCGATATCATTGAGACCAACACCTTTGGTGCGAATCGTTCCCGTTTGGCGCTGCACAATTTTGAATCGCGGGTACCAGAGTTTTGTCGCAGGTCTGCCGAGCTGGCCAGAGAAGTTTGTCCGCCAAACAAGTTTGTGGCGGGCTCGATGGGCCCAACCGGAGATATTCTCCAGCCTCTCGGAACACTTTCGTTGCAACAGGCAACCGATTTTTTCGGGGAACAGGCGGCAGCGCTCGCCAGTGGCGGCGTCCATCTGATTTTTGTGGAAACCATGATGGCTGCCGAAGAGGCCGAAATCGCAATTGCCGCCGCAAAGGCAACAACTGGGCTGCCGGTCGCTGCAACGATGACGTTTGAACTGGGTAAAGCTGGGCTGCGAACCATGTGGGGCGTCGATGTCCCGACTGCTGTGCAGCGTTTAACGTCAGCCGGCGCGGATATTATCGGAGCAAATTGTGGCAAGGGCTTCGATGAGATGCTGGCGATCGTGAAAGAAATGCGCCCGCTGACGACCAGGCCAATCCTAGCGCAGTCCAACGCCGGTATTCCGGAATGGGTGGCCGGCAAATCGGTCTATAAAGAAACCCCGGCGAGTATTCGACCGAAGGCGGAAGAGCTGCTCAAGCTCGGGGTAAACATACTGGGTGGGTGCTGTGGCACCGGACCAGCACACATCAGCATGATGCGCAAGTTAGTGGATGCTGGAACGAATCACGGTGAGACGTAAGAAAAGGCGTGTATTTTGCTTTAAGACCGCCGGAAAATTCAATCTGATGTTTTTGAATTGGATATTCCGTCCGGAGAGTTCTTGAGGCATTCTTTATCTGTCGCATCTCCTGGAATATCCTCTGATGATTTCGGTTGTTCTTGAAGAGCTTCGGATTCATCCTCTAAGAGGCTTAATTTTTTCCGAGCATTTTTGAGGTTCTTTTCGAGCCGCTTAACCTTGTTCTTCCATTTTGTTTCTTTTTCAGCAAATTGTTGTTCTATTCGGACCCGGATTTTCTCCTCTGTCTCCAATGCCGTGGTTTTCTCACACGTTTCAGAATTGGGCTCATTTTGTCTACCAACCAGCTCTTTTTGCCCGGACAAGAGTTGCTTTTCTCTTTCTTCGACAGTCTTCCATCTCTGCCTTAGGCGCTCGCAATCCTTTTTGAATTCATCCTTCGCTGTCTTGTATTGTCTAAGGCGTTGCTCCAACAGCTCTTGAATGCCATTAAGTTTTGCGTTTCTTTCTTCAAGCTCTTTTTTCTCATCAGCGATGGCTTCCTCTTGACTATGCAGCCTTTTTTCTCGCGCTTGTAAATCCTTGTCCCAGGTCAACAGCTTCTGCGCCATCTTAGACCTCTTGCTGTCGAAGACACCCTTGGAAGGGAGCCTTAGCCATGACAGAATTATGGACCACGATAGCTTGGATGTTGCCATAATTGTAATGCCAATAGTGATCAGGTTCTTAGTTTACGCATCCGGCAAATAATTTTAAAAAAAGTTTCTTGGCAGCGTCGACAAGCCACCCACTCTCGAACCTAAATGTGCATAAACTTTTGTGCTAGAGGATGTAGCGGCAAGGCAGGAATGATACAAAAGTCTCACCCGCTTGAACCACTACCCGTCTAACAAATTAATACATTGATATGCAACAATTTACATCTAATAGTTACCCACAACACGTTCATTTTCGGGAAACAATATTCGGTTTTGTAGATCAAAGTACATGCGAAAGTAAGGCAAACTTCTGGGTGAGTGCCAGTGCGCCACCATGTGACCGTGATTCAGCGAGCAGTGCCCCGTCAAACGCAACAGGAGTGTAAGCCAAGAATGTAGCCTGGCTGGACGCAGCGTTGGACGGTCAAGTTTGCTTTCGATTGTGCTGGCAAGAAACCCGACAACTGTCTTGAAAATCACAACCGGAAGTATTAACTTCAGGGGCAGTCAGAATATCTGAAACACGCAACTAAGAGAAAAATCTATGCGTTACCGTTACTATATCTGTGATGTTTTCACCGACACACGCTTTGGGGGCAATCAATTGGCTGTGCTGCCTCACGCCGACGGCTTGTCGGACAAACAGATGCAGCAAATTGCCCGTGAGTTCAATTTTTCCGAGAGCACGTTTGTCTTCCCGGCGCAGGCCGGACAGACCCGTAAGGTTCGTATTTTCACTCCGACGACGGAGATTCCTTTTGCCGGACATCCGAACGTCGGCACCGCTTTTGTATTGGCGAGCATCGGAGAGCTCGGCCCGATCCATGAAGAGCTAACTGTCACATTTGAAGAGAAGGCCGGGTCCGTTCCAGTCATGATTCGGAAACGTGGCGCCCGTTCATTTTGGTGCGAGCTGGCGGCCCCGGAAAACATTTCTCTGGGGAAAACGATTGCGGCGCAGGCGTTGGCACCCATGGTGTCGCTCACACCAGAGGATATCGTGGTAGAAACCCACCTGCCGCAGGTTGCTTCAGTCGGTCTGCCCTTCGTTTTTGCAGAAGTGCGGAACCGGTCAGCCCTGGAGCGAGCACGAGTGGATATTGAAAAGCTGAAAGTATTGCAAGCGGAGGGGATGCCACCAGACGTCCACCTCTATTTTCACAGTGGCGATGAGTTCAACATCCGGGCCAGGATGTTTGCGCCGTTGGACGGCGTGCCCGAAGACCCAGCGACCGGTAGCGCCAATTGCGCCCTGGCGGGTCTGCTCGCGCGTTGTAATGAAAAAGCAGAGGGTCGCTTTGACTGGCGTATCGCGCAAGGAGTGGAGATGGGCCGTCCGAGTGTGCTGACCGCTCGCGCGGAGAAACGAGGCGGCATTGTCACGGGGGCGTGGATCGGCGGGGACAGCGTGCTGGTTAGTGACGGGTTCATCGAAGTAGGCTGAGATCGATGACGACGAGCCCAAATATCAAAACGTTCTATCTTTGGAATGCATTGGTAACCACAACGGTTTTGATCTTTCTGATTTGGCTGATTTATTTCAGAGAAGGGAACGCGGGCAGGCCAGAGGCCATTGCCATGTTGCCGGCCCTAAACGCTTCGCTGAATTCTCTTTCCGCCATTTTGATAGGCTTCGGTTTCTGGGCTATCAAGAAAAAAAAGGAGCGTTTGCACCGGAACCTGATGATCACGGCGTTCTGTGTGTCAGCTTTGTTCTTGTTGAGCTACGTCACCTACCACAGCATGCAGGGTGATACAAAGTTTCTCGGTGAAGGATGGTTGCGACCGGTTTATTTTGTCATCTTGATTTCGCACATTCTACTTTCGATGACGATGGTACCACTCGTTTTGTCCTCTCTCTTTTTTGGCCTGGCGGACAAACGACCGACTCACCGAAAAGTCTCAAGATTTACGTTGCCCGTTTGGATGTATGTTTCCGTTACCGGCGTCATCATCTTTTTTTTGCTGCGGTTTCATTCCTAGCCTGACTAATTCATGAGATTCATGAATCTGGCTACGGAGACCCAGGGGACACAGCAATAGTAACTTAGACAACTATCCGGCACAGCCTTCGTTGGATGTAGCGACCGGCCGTTTGAGATGTTTCGCTGAACCCTGAAGAGCGTCCCGGAGAGATACGCGGAACGAGGCGCGATGAGGTTGCAGATTCTTTTGCAAGATCTTTCCTATTTTCAATTAGTACAGCGTTTTAGGAGGAATTGTGAAAATCCGTTAACGAATTTCGGCGCCTGGGCGGGATTGTGGTTATATTAACGTAACAAACTTGGACAATTAGCTGGAATATTCTTTTATTTGGCGTTGATAATAGCAGCTAATTGCACCTTGCACCCATCCACGCAGGGGCTTTTAAATTTCGGTTAAACGCTAGTATTTGGCTCAATTGCGACATTAGATCCTACATCTCTGCACTGCATCACCTCCGTTTTCTAACAACTTCAGGTACTCATTTAAGTAGGAGATTCAGCATGTTCAGTTCCTTGCGAAGAGGCTTCTTGTGTTTGACTGCGGTAGCCATGGTCACCGTGCTCAGTACGAACTTGCTACAGGCACAGCAGCGACAAGTCGATCGCCATTTCGGTCTAACCGCTTATGTGCAGACCAGCCAGACCAGCATTTTGGTGCCGATTTGGGTCAACCCTATGTTGACGATCGCACCAGGCTTCTCGTTTTCATATCTTGAGAATTCGGGGTCGCAAATCGGATTCTTCCTGATGCCCCGTATCTACATCGATATGCGACGCGTTGCACCTTACGTGGCTCTCCGTGTAGGCGCCCACATCAATGCGCCAAAGCGAGCACGAAATACGACTGACTTTCTCGCAGGTGTTGGCTTTGGCGGGGAATATTTTATCAATCCAAGGTTTAGCTTCGGGGTCGAGGCTATTATCGACGGTCAAATCATTGACCTTGGGACTGGCAACAACATCAAGCTGGATACATCGGGCGCTGTTCATGCCAATGTCTATTTTTGAGACCCGACATCTCCCAAAACGGTGTTTTGCTTCCTGAGTGGCGTGATTCCCGCGAGGGACCGGTGTTCTGCAGTTACGGTGATGGGCTGGCGAGACCTTATTGGCGGGCCGCTGTCTGCGGTACTGTTTGAAGGTGATTGGCGAAAGTCTGCCAGGCATTCACCGTCAGTATCGTCAGATCAACGCAGGCCTTCTTTATCTGTGATTCATATTTTGCCAGCAAGCGCAGTTGTTCGCGCCGGAGTTGCACATCCAGCGGGGCGGCGATTTGGTTTGTGTGGCCGCGACCCAGTTGAACCCCCACATCATAGGCCACCTCCCCAAGCTCCCGGACCGAAGCAAAAGATTCCTCAATTCTGACTTCCTTGTAGTTGTCTACCCATGAATGAACCCAGAAGCTGATCTGCTTGAAACGGATGTACCCAAGCAAGTGGTAAGGTTCATAAGCGATGCGTGCCTGGCCAACCAGAACCCGAAAGGGGTCACTTGACTGCGCCACAGTGATACAATCGATGGCGGTCAGATCACGGACTTGCTTGACTTCAAGTACGATGTCATCATATGGGTTGGGGGTTTTGCCCTGTACCCGGACGAGGTATTTGATATCCTGCGCGCTGCCGATGCCGAGTTTGAGTGACCCAACCCTCACAACAGC
>Ga0114931_10010282_pt1 | contig 11150 bp, 7 predicted proteins | sample 2SBtaG_FD_89579 | JGI IMG/M metagenome (GOLD analysis project Ga0114931, IMG submission 89579) | Deep subsurface microbial communities from Kolumbo volcano to uncover new lineages of life (NeLLi) - 2SBTROV14_V59a metaG | ecosystem: Environmental > Aquatic > Marine > Volcanic | place: Kolumbo...
CCCTTGCAGAAACGGCAATGATTGCAGCGAAAGCCTCGGCATCGAAAATGGGCGATTCGGCTCGTTTTGAGAAATGGCTCCCCGAACTGGACACGAACCAGTGACAAGCTGATTAACAGTCAGCCCAGGGATGTTTACAGCTGTCCACACCTGTCTCTAACCCGTTGATACCATTACAAATGTGTCCACATTTGTCCATGCTTTTCCATCTGAAACTATGGCCGCTGTTACCCATTTGTTACCCAAAGTGTTACCCAAAATTGAATTTCGGATATTTTGGGACGATGGACAATCATCCGTCGTGAAACTGAAACCCGGAAATCCTCCAGCCGGGTAGCCCAACTAAGGGGAGAGCTTCAATTATTGGAAAAGTCTTGCAACCATTGGCCCAGTATTTGGGTGGCTATCAGTGCCAGACGCGCCATTGCTGTTCGTCGAGTGTTTTATCAGTGGACCAAGTGTCTGGTGGGGACAGCGCGTGGATCAGCACGGAGCTGTTCGGCGTCAGCGCTGATGGAACAGCCTTATGGATTTGCGTAAGAGAGGGTTTTTGGCTCATCAGTCACCACTGAGGAGTGAATGATGAGAAAGAAAACTAAGCGCCAGCAGGGCGGGTTGCTTGGGGCTGGTGGGGCGCGAGCTCTCGCTATCGACCACGACCTTAGCCGGATTGCGACGCAGATTGTCGCTGCCTAGTCTGGCTGCTGGTCGCCGTCATTGTTTTCGATTGTGTTGTTGGCCATCGTCGGTTCAAGACCCTCGCGCAGAAAAATTGAAATTCCTTTATTGCCGACGATTTGGTTGTCCTCGATGACACCGTTGACGCCGAACGGAACTGCGATTCCGTCGCCGCTGTTTTCCAGAATATTGTTGAACCGAACGAGCGCCAGCTGTGCATACTTGTCGAGTATGATCCCGCTGCCCTTGTTGTTGCGAATCTTGTTGCCGATAATTGTTGCGGGCCCGTAACCGGCAGCTCGGACACCCGCATCGAGATTGTCAAAGATGTAGTTTCCAACCGTCGAGACGCTCGCCCGGCTTCCACTGGCGATATCAACCCCGACCTTATTTTGAAGTATCTTATTGTCGAGAATGAAGTTTTGCGACAGGCTGTGGGCCTGTTCGATCTGAACACCGACGGATCCCGCAGATATACGATTCTTTTCGATCGTCGCCGTTCCGCCAGAGATGAGGATCGCCGGCGATATGCCTGATCCAAGGACATCGCTCTCCTTGAGTGTGAAAACACCTTGAGCGACATCCACACAAGCGCTCGCCTGCGAGTTGATTTTCGCAAAGAAACTGACATTTGCAATGACGGCATGGGTCGTGGGGTTCCTCGGCGAGAACTTCAGGCACGGCGCATTCATCGGTGCGTTGATTTCAACGTCGGAGCCTAGCCTCCAACCCTGAATGAGGACGGACTTACTGACGCTGACGCTTTCGTTGTAAACGCCGGGCATGACATAAATGGTGCCGCCTTCGGCGACGTCATTGACGCCCTTTTGGATCGATTTGTATGGTCCTAGGCCGTTGACATCGACGATAATCTGAAGCGGCGCCTGCGGACCCGGATCGCGGCACCCGCCGAGGCAAAATGTCGGGCTCGGGATGAACCCTTCCTCCCACGGAATTTGCAAGTGATTTGTTGACTTGTAAACGTCGTTTGCGACGTTTTCGAATGTTAACTTGATCGGCATATGCGCGCTGAAGCTCATATGATACGCCAACGCGTAAGCGTACGGACTATAGTTTTCGGGCGTATCGAGGCCGGCGTCGCGCGCGACTGTTCCCGGAGCCGCCGAATAGGCGAGGAGAAATCCGGCTTGTGTTCCAAAAGAGGCCTGCGCGAGCCCGCCGACGGGTGTCATCCGGCCGTCGCGGAACGGATAGTTTCGGCAAGCATCGAGAATGATTAGATTGACTCGGTTGCCGGCTTGCGAAATGGGATTCGTAATCTGCTGTAGCGAGAGCGCTTGCGTGAGGACGTCGACGGGTTCCAAAATATTCGAATTAACGGGCGCTAAATAGTTGGCGCCGCCCACGGCAAGTCCGTGCCCGGCATAGTAGAAGAACCCGATGGCATCTTCGCCGGCGTTGCGAAGACGATTGGTATGCTGCTGCACTGCATTCAACATTTCGCCGATGTCGGCATCCTCGACGATGTCTATATTGTCTTGTTCGAAACCCAGATGTTCGAGCGCCTTGGCGATAAGCGCGGCGTCTTTCTTCGGATTCGTGAGATTCTGGATAGGATTATCTGGCGATGTGTCCTCCGTCCGATACGTCGAATTCTCAATGATGAGCGCAATTTTTGGCGTATCAGCATGCGCGGCATTGTCCCCAGACCGATCGACGCCGGGTTCCCGAATAGGAGTGCCGCCGAGTGATTGTGCTGAAACGTCGGATACAGAAAAGGCCGCGCAACAAAAAGCGCTCAAAGCGGAAACGAGTATCGCTTGTAGCTGGCGCATAGGTTGGCCCCCGATTGGCTCCACAAGTCGGGCCATGGCAACGGCGAAGTATTCCAAATTTACCAGCGAATGCCAACCCCGAAACCGGAGCCCGGAACCTCATTTTCAGAGTAAAAATAATATAGTTGATGCCTTGCAATCGTTCGGGCGGTTGCGTTTCGCTCCATTGGAGCGCAGATGATCGGGATCAGGCGCGTGCCGAGGCGATCAGTTTAGGCGACTTCCCACTGGAAGATTTCAGACGCCGCCGAAGCCGGCGACATTACAAACACCACCTATCAGGCCTAGAAATATTCGGATCCACCCCCTTTGAATGCAGTCATTTTACTATCTCAACGTGACTGCGTTCGAAGGGGGTGGGTCATATAATCGCCGTGATTTCCGGCGTCGCAGTCTCGTAAGTTGGCTTTCGCAACCGCCGAGGCATCGAACTCAGATTTCACTTAATCGGAAATTTTCGTAAATGGAATATCAGCCGTGAACAGAGCAGATACAAGATCGTCCAGCGCGTCGGTTTTGATGTCCCTTGTTTCGTCCCCGTGTGTCGGCTCGTCGGCTTCAATCTGCGACAGTGTTTTGGTCAGAACGTCGATACCGATAAACTCTCGTGTTCCGATCGCCTTGTCCGTAAATTGGTAGGTTTTCTTGCCGGAGAAAAAGAAGAGCCCGGCAGATCCTGCTTTTTTAACTTCCTTGAAGGTCTGTAAGGTAACGGTTCGCAATTCAACGGCTTTGACCCAATAAAAGCGTTCATCCGAGTTATTACGGAAATTGCGCTCGGCCATCTTCTTCAACGCCGCGTAGGCATCGTCATCCGAGAGAGAGGGCGCAGTCTTCCGGAACACGCGTTTGACAGTGATCCGCACCATATCAGTATCTGACAGGTTGACGCCGAGCTGAAAAATGGGGTGCGCAACATTTGCACCCGTCGAATGGTCAATCTTGATCATCCGATCAAAGAGGATGTCATCGAGCAATTCTGTCCTGTAGGATTCCTGGGGCAAATTCGATGTTTCATATTGCAGCTCCGGCTCGGGCTCGCCATTGGTTCCAAGGCCGTTGCGTAGCATAATTATGGATCCTGCCACCCCCGGGATGTCGATCACTTTCATGTTGCGTGGTTTTTCGCGCCAGTTCTGGTTGAGGAGAACCGACGGGTCGAATTGCGATTCATCGATGACCGATTGATATGGTCCGACTTGTGCTGCAACTGGGGCAGTCACGGTCACTAGCAACGCTACGGCGAATGCAGCAACCAAGAATTCAATTTTGCAAGTTCTCATCGTTTCCCTCAATCCCTCGGCTTGAGGCTAGAATACAAGAAGCAGGGTGTCCAGCATTGGTCGCTTTGCGCGTCGGTCTTCGCTGTGGATAAGGAAATTGTGCGACGCAATATTTGTGGATTATTTGCCAGATTTCCTACAACTCCGGGGATTGCTTTATTTGCTGCAACCCAAATCAACTTTCGTGTCATTTTTAAAAGGTTAGCTTGAAGGCGCGCAAGCGAACTTCTATGCTTTACTTAGGTTTTTGCATGAGGGGTTATGCGCAGGGGATTGCAGAGGTTCGCCAAATCGCTTGTCACTGATTTAGTCTGCATGGGGATGATCGTTTGCGCTGTTTTTGCAGCGTTGCTGCCTTCTGCGAGCGCGCAAGAGTCTTCTTCTGCTTTTCCCTCCAAGATCTCGAACCTTCCTTCGCCTGTGAGCGAGGAGGCGCATGCGGCGTTTGTATCGTTTGCGCAAAGGCCGCCGTCGACGGGGGCGTGCGAGGTGCTGGGACCGGATCCGGGCTTTCGGGAGGAGATGCTCGTTGATGTCACGAGCATTGGCGAACCCGGCGGGCCGACTTATCAGCGCCGGGTGGCGCTCGTCGTCGGCAATGGCGGCTACAAGTCTTTTAAACATCTCGACAACCCGCCAGAGGATGCAACCTCGATGGGACGCATGCTGAGTGCGCTCGGTTTTACGGTCTACCGGACAATCGATGCGACCGCGACAAGCCTTGACGCCTGCGTTTCGAAGTTCTCGGCAGACCTCGGGAGGAAACGCGCTGATGTCGCACTCTTCTATTATGCCGGCCACGGCGTGCAGCTAACGTCTGAGAAAGACAACGAAAAGATCAATTACATGCTCGCTGTGGACGCGAAGGTCGACGACGCCGGCGAAGCGTTCGGCTTCCGGCAGGTCGATGCGGCGATCTCGGATATGCGTGCGCATGCCGAGCAAAGCGTTTTTCTCTATGATGCCTGCCGCAGCCCGCCGGTCGAAGAAGGCGCGGTCAAACAAGCTGGCGGCGAAGCGGTGCGCCAGACGGCGGTCGGCGCGGCGCCGGTGGAGGTGAGGGAAACGGACGCGGCTTCGCAGTCCGGGATTTTCATTGCCTACGCCACCTCGCCCAACAAAACCGCCGACGACGCCTGGGGACCTGAAGGCTCGGATCATTCGCCGTTTACAGAGGCGCTGCTCGATAATCTCGCAACGCCGGGCGTCATCATCGAAGAGGTGCTCGCCAACGCTTATTACGAAGTCGGCGAACTCACAAAAGACATGAACGGCAAGAGCCAACAGACGCCCTGGACCAGTTCGTCGCTGCAAGAGCGGCTTTTCCTGAATGGAGAAACACGAAAGTCTGACCTGCAGATCAGGTCGAAACAACTGGCGGCGCAAAGCGCACGCTTTCGTGGGCAAGGTCTGCGCGGCAAGGCGATCGCCGAAGCATTAAAGGGGATGTCGCCGGTCTGGGTGGATGGCGAGCGGGCTACTACTTTTGCTGAGGCGCGCACTGAACTCTTTCGCACGTACCAAAGCAAGGAGGTCAACCTTATCGGTCATACAGGGGCAGTCAAAAGCGTTGCCTTCAGTCCTGACGGAACGCGCGTCGCTACTGGTGGGCGGGATGGGACTGCAAGGATTTGGGACACAAGGACTGGCGCACTGATTAAAAAAATCAGTCGCGATGAGAGTGAGGGATATGTAAATTTTGACAGTGTCTGTTTCAACAAGGATGGGTCTCGCATTGTCACATTGGAGAGCACCGGTGGCGTTGAGCAAATTGTGAAAATATTGAATGCGAAAACAGGAGATACGCTCGTTGCTCTCGGCACCTCTGAAGGTCATAACGACGTGGTCACCAGCATCGCCCTCAGCCCCGACGAGACGCGCGTTGTAACGGGATCTTACGATGATACTGCGAAGATCTGGGATGTAGGGTCCGGCGCGTTGTTAAAGACTTTGAATGGACATAGAAATGATGTCACCAGCGTCGTATTCAGTCGCGACGGATCACGCATCGTAACGGGGTCTGAAGATAAAACTGCAAAAGTCTGGGATGCGTATACGGGCGAGCCTTTGAAAACCCTGACAGATCACGCGGGTGCCGTTACCAGCGTCGCTTTTAGCCCGGACGGATCAGGCATTGTAACGGGGTCTGAAGATAAAACTGCAAAAGTCTGGGATGCGTATACGGGCGAGCCTTTGAAAACTCTGACAGATCACGCGGGTGCCGTTACCAGCGTCGCTTTTAGCCCGGACGGATCACGCATTGTAACGGGGTCTACAGACAAAACTGCAAAAGTCTGGGATGCGCATACGGGCGAGCCTTTGAAAACTGTCGAAGGTCACTCGGGAGAGGTCGGCGACGTCGCCTTTAGCCCTGATGGATTGTTCATCATAACGGCGTCTGAAGATAGGACCGCGAGAATCTGGGACGCCAAGAAAGAAAGGGGTCTTATTAAAACCCTCAATGTCGGTGATGGTGAGGTCGATAACGCCATCGTCAGCCCAAATGGAGCTTGGATCTCAACGGTGTCAACGAACTACCCGGCGCACAGTCTGAATATGTGGAATGCAAAAACTAATGAGTCGACATTCACCGTCGACGGCCTTGGCGTCGCTGCTTTTAGTCCGGATGGACGCCGCATCATAGTAGGAGCAGGCGATAATACTGCGAAGATATGGGACACGCATACAGGCACGCTCTTGAAGACCCTCAAGGGCGGCCATACCAGCGAAGTCATCAGCACCGCTTTCGACCGCAGTGGGAACCACGTCGTGACGGGGGCTGCGATACCGGATGGAAAGGCAGTAATTTGGGATGCGAGGAGTGGCGAACCACTCAATATTTTCGATGTCGGTTCAGGCGCGGTGATCAGCGTCGCCCTCAGCCCGGATGGAAACCAAATAATCACCGGGTCGAGCGGCTCTATTGCGAAGATCTGGGATACGAAAACGGGCGCGCTGCTTCACAGCTTTGAGGGTAATAGCGACTATTTCGATATTGGGAGGGCGGTATTCAGCCCAGACGGAAATAGCATCTTGGCGTCATCAGGTGATTGGGTCGCGAAAATGTGGGACGCGAGGTCATATGTTTTACTGAAAATATTTAAGGGGCATACCGACGACATTGGGAGCGCCGTATTCAGCAAGGATGGACGACGAATTGTAACCGCTTCAGATGACGGAACTGCAATAATCTGGGACGCGATTACCGGTTCGTCGCTCAAAACTCTTGGCGGGCTTAATGGCGAACGGACTAACTACGCCGACTTCAGCCCTGACGGATTGCACGTGGTTACCGGATCTAGTGGTGGAACCGCGAAGATCTGGGACGCGGGTTTGTATGGGCCAGAACTTCTTGACGCTGCTTATGCTCTGCTAACCGATGACCAACGCGAAGAAGTTGAACGCGAGCGGGTGCGCTATTGGGAGATTGATGGGGTGTTGCTGCAATAGCTGAGCTGTCTCATCGGCTTTGGAGCCGCCTGAATTGAACGGCTGAGAGGAGAAGTTATGATGGGACTATTGAGACTAATTGCCATTTTGGCGATTGCAGTCATGTCCATATCTCTTCTGGATTCGCCAATGGACACGGCGCGCCGTCTGGCTGGGAAGCAATCGGAGCAAGCGGGATCCCGTCAGGCGATGGGCTCCTTGAAGATCGCTGTTGACCTCGCCGGTCGCCGCGAAGGGCGGCGGATCGCCATCCTGATCGACGACTGGCTCTATTGCTATCCGGAAACTGGCGAAGTGTTTCTCGTACCGCGCGGCTATGAAACGGATTTCGCCTCAATCCCTGGCGCCGTGCGTTGGCTCGTTAGTCCGTTTGGAAATCATGCGGAAGCCGCCGTCATTCATGACTGGCTTTACGCTGTCGGCGAAAAGGAAAAGCGGCCGGAGGCCGACGCAATCTTTCGCTTTGCCATGAAGGAGAACGGCGTCAATATCGCGAAGCGAAACATGATGTATCAGGCAGTACGTACAGGCGGCGAAAAAGCCTATGGCGCTGCCCGAGAGTGGCGGTTTCGGAATTATCATACGCTTGGGGCTGGCGAGCCCCTGTTTCCGAGACCGTCAAAAGCGGCTGTAGACACGATTGATTGCAAGAACCTCGATCGCGAAACTCCACGCATTTTCGAAGAATATGGGGGTGATTGGAATTGAGAAACCAACCCGGTCGGCCGAAGAAGAAAACAGTTTCTCCAGAAAAGTCAAAGGAAGCGAGGATACGTCCTATGGTTTCGATATTACTCGGCCTTCACAAATGGCCAGCCGCAATCATTGGTGCGACCACGCTCCTTTCGTTACAGTCGGCGCCGGCGTTCGCGCAGGTCGATGCCACGACCTTGCGATGCGATTTCGGGAAAGCGGTCAAGAGCGGCGACGGTAAACTTCGCCTCGCGATGATCGTCGGCGTTAACAAGTATAAAAATCTGTCCGGGGAAGACCAGCTCAAGGGACCTGTTCCAGATGCTGGAAAATTTTACGATCTCATTGTCGACGACGAGGCGAAAGTTTTTCCAAGACAAAACGTCTGCGTGCTAACAGATGAGGAAGTAACTTATCAGGGCTTTAAGACAGCCTTCCAGAAAGCGCTTGTCGACCGGGCCGATGGCGCTAATGATGTCGTCATCTATTATGCAGGCCATGGATCGCAGCTCCGCGACCGTAACAATGATGACGGCGACGGTTGGGATGAAACGCTATTTCTCTATGACAGTTCCATTCGAGAACGCCCGCGCGAAGGGCTTCATTACAACCAGCTTCGCGATGATGAATTCAATGGCATGCTGGCGGCATTACAAAAAAAGACCAGACATTTCACGGTGATTCTGGATAGCTGCCATTCTGGCACGGCGACGCGCGACATCGGAGGCGATGAAAAGAGCCGATTCGTTGATCCCGATCTCAGCGAGGCTGATCGGGCGTCGCCTACATCGGTGAGGGAATCGGGTGGCGGCGATGGCGGCTATTCCTATGCTGATTTTACGCCAGCGAACTTTCCGGGCGCAGTTATTTTGTCAGCTTCCCGCGACGACGAAACCGCCAAGGAACGCGCTGGCGTTGGATATTTTACGAACGCCCTAATTACAGTACTTCTACGCAATGGCCGGATTACCTATAACCAGCTAGCTGCGCAGATTAGCGATGAGCTCGGTTCGAAGAAGCATCAAACGCCGGTGCTTTCAGGGGACGGCGAGCGCTTCGTTTTCTCCAGCGATATTCCCTACCGGCCTCGTTTCGACTGGGTGGTGGCCAGCGTGGACGGCGAAAATGCGGTTATCCGCGGCCTGCCGACCATCGGTATGGGCGAGGGCGCCGAGTTTCTCATCCTGCCGGGTTCGATGACGGCGGAACAGGCGAAGGACCCAATGATCGCCAAGGCGCGCATGAGGGCGACCCAACTTATCGGAACAAATGAATGGCGCCTTGAGCCGATAAGGACATTCAACCGAGGAGTAATTGAGTCAGGAGATCTCGCAAAACTTGTCCTGCCGGCCGCTTCCGCGCGACGGCTCAAGATTCGTATTCGTCCTGCAGGCGAGATTGGAGGAATTTTGAACGCAAGCGCCTTCGCGCAGCAAATTCGGGAGAAGGTCCCTGATGTTCTGGAAGCGGGCGATGTTTCTTTCCTGCAATTTATTACCAGCGGCGATTATGACTTCGAAATCGCACGCGACAGAGGCGGCGCTCTTCAAATTCTCGATTCCGAGGGCGTATTGCGGAACGCGTATGAGAATTCAGAGACCGATGACATGGATGCGCTGACGCTTGATCTGTCCAATCATCTCCAGCAGCTCGTTCTCCTCAATGAGTGGAAGATCACAGGGGGCAGCCTTGTCCCAAATAAGTCGCTGCAGGTCAGCCTCAAGCCGGTGGTCGATGATGAGCACAATGCGTGCAAACAACAATACAAAGGCGTGGATTGGCCAGGACCGGCGAACACGCCACAACGCATACCCGTTTGCGCCGCCTTTGAAGTCCACGTCAAGCTCGATAAAGACGCGAAAACGCCGCTTATTATTGCGGCGTCGGTAATGTCGGCGGACGGTTCCATGTTTGCTCTTCCCAGCGACCAGAGGAGGATGGAGCTGGGGCCGGGCGGCGAGGAACAGGTCTTCGATATTGTTTTTCAAGCGACGCCTGACACCTATAGCAAGCCTGAACATATTTTCGTTATCGGTCTGCCGGCAAGTTCGACGGCAGGCGAGCCAGCTTACCAGATTCCCTGGCATCTGCTTTCGACGCCGACAGAGTTTCTAGCGCGGGCAGCGCCGGTCGGAGAAGTGAAACCGCCGATACGAGAATTTGGGACTTACACCCAGTTGCCAATTGAAACGGTCGCTAATCCTGGATTCGGCGAAACAACTGCTGACAATCTCAACGCCAGCGTTATCAAACGCGAATACACGATCAACAATTTCGACATTGCGCCCTATCTTCCGGACGACAGGACAACCGCGCTTCATCGCGTATTGAAGGTCGCTGAAAGCCTAACCGATTTTAAGGACTCTGGCGATGGCGTTGCCTATAAACAGCATTCCTGGTGCGGTCGTTCCGACGAAACCAATCTTGCGGACGGAATCGATTGCTCCCGCGCTATCTGGTACGCCTTCACGCGTGCAGGCGTATCCTACAATCGGTATTCGAAAACCGAGGAGAGTAAAGTCAGTTGCACAAAGAGCTATGATCCAGAACGCAGTGGTTATCTTTATACAGGCGACATGGCGCGCAAGGACTCGCTAATGTCGGATAATTTTGAGAACTGTCTTGAAGCGGATATCAACCCCGAGGGCAAGTTCGAGTTGGGTGATGTTCTCGTCTATCGGGACAGGACCAAGGGCGATGGCCATGTCGTGATGGTGATTGATCCAGAAAAGCGCATTGCCTGGGGCTCGCACGGATGGGATGGCAACCCGCGCCTCATTGATGAGAACACAGGCAAGGCGCCAGACGTCGATCGCGGCATTGAGTTCCAGAAGATCAAATTCAAAAGCGACTGGAAACGATGGGACCGCTCAACGATGGAACTCGCCGCTTGTTGGCGCCACAAAAAATTCATTGCAGAAAAGGAATCCGGCGCCGGGCGACCAGGCTTTGCGGCGCTCTGTCAGATGATCGATCTCGAAAATCGATACGTAAAGGATAATCTGTGTTGGAAACTTTTGCGATAACGATCAGGCTGGACAATGGCAAGGAAGATGAGGCCTTGGCGCAAGCTTGATACAAAAGACTGCCCAGATTCCGCCGAAGAAAACAAATATGATTCAAGGCGTGGCTCCCCGAACTGGACTCGAACCAGTGACAAGCTGATTAACAGTCAGCTGCTCTACCAACTGAGCTATCGGGGAATGCCGTTGGAAGCGGGCGGTATATCAAAGGCTTTTGGCTGAATCCA
>Ga0114931_10010283_pt1 | contig 11150 bp, 10 predicted proteins | sample 2SBtaG_FD_89579 | JGI IMG/M metagenome (GOLD analysis project Ga0114931, IMG submission 89579) | Deep subsurface microbial communities from Kolumbo volcano to uncover new lineages of life (NeLLi) - 2SBTROV14_V59a metaG | ecosystem: Environmental > Aquatic > Marine > Volcanic | place: Kolumbo...
TTATTTTGTTCTTAGTTTTTGCTTTGAAAACAAGAGTCATGTTGATATAATGACTGTTTTCAAAGTGAAAAATAAGGACAAAAGAAGTAGCCAAGAAGCTTGATTTATTTATTCACCGTTCCTTAGGCAAAATTTGAAACCAATATGTTGTCGATAATTTTTCGCCCGTGTTTTTCCCTCCGAAGGAGGTTTAAGTTCAAGAACAAGCATCAAGTACAGGTTCAATTTTGAACCTGTACTTGATGCTTGTTCTTGAACTTTTTTAGATTTTTAGGATTCCATATCTCGTAAATCCTCCCATCCTGAAAATCCTGATTCTGACAAAGTGCCCAGAGGCTTTAATCCAAGCCTTCTTTTCAAGCAATTCCCCATTTGCTGAAAATCACCCAAATTGCAACGACGGTGACAATCAAAACCATGGTCAGCCAGAAGTCGGGATTTGAAAAATTGAAGCTGCCCTTGCCTTCCGGTTTCTCGTAGGTGACGTTTTTGAGTTTTTCAGCCGAATGGGGTGGGGCAGTAAGACTGACCATGACCATGACGATGGAACAAACCACAAAAAGAAATACGGCGAAGTGGAGGAAGTTTACCTCGACAAAGTAAGCCATCAGCGAACCCGGTGTAGGAGAAATGCCTCCATTTTGTTCTAAAACTTCCAACGTCAGGCGCAAAATTCCGAGTACGAAACCCGTCCACAAGGACCAAATAGCCCCTTTGGAATTGATGCGTTTGATAAACAACCCCAACAAAAAAGCGGCTGCGATAGGCGGCGAAATATAGGCTTGAATGCTTTGTAGAATTTTATAAAAACTACTTCCCTCCAGCCATTTCTGAAGGAAGGGTATCCACATCAGGCTCAAAATAACCAACACAACCGTGGCTGCCTGACCGACATAAACGAGATGTTTTTCAGAGGATTGTGGGCGCCATTTTTTGTAAAAATCAATGGTAAACAAGGTGGAACAGGAGTTGAAAACCGAAGAAAGCGAACTCATCAAAGCGGCTAAAAGCCCAGCAAGGACAAGCCCTTTCATGCCCGACGGAAGGAAGTCGTTGATGATGGCTGGCAAGGCAGTATCGGAATTTCCATGCAAATTGACCAATCCCTTTTGCGACAACGCGAAAGCAATAACGCCCGGAATGACAAAAATGAAAAGGGGCAAAATTTTCAAAAAGCCTCCAAAAATAGTTCCTTTGCGTGCGTTGCTGATATCTTTTGCGGAAAGCACCCGTTGAACGATAAATTGGTCGGTACACCAATACCACACGCCCAATATCGGGGCGCCAAAAACGATTCCCGTCCAAGGAAAATTGGGATTATCGCCTGAACGCCACAGGTTGAAAAAATCGCTGCCAATGGCAGTGCCGGCGCTATCGGTTGCCTCCGAAACGATGGTCCTTAAACCGTCCCATCCGCCCAATGCTTCCAATCCGTAAATCGTAATCGCAATTGAACCGCCCACGAGGACGAACATTTGCAGCATGTCGGTATAAACCACTGCGCGCAGCCCGCCAAAAATGGTGTAAATTCCGGTAGCGAGGACGACTACAATAGCCCCTGTCCAAAAGGACAGCCCCATGACTTGAAAAACGATGGCACCGGCGAGTATGGTCAGGGAAATTTTGGTTAGAACGTAGCCAATGATGGAAACTAAGGAAAGATAATTTCTTGCTTGGCTGGAATAGCGCCGTTCCAAAAATTCGGGCATGGTGAACACGCCGCTTTTGATATAAAAGGGGACGAACACCCAGCCCAACAAAATCAGTATCAAGGAAGCCAGCAACTCGAATTGGCCGGCAGCGAAGTCTCCTTTTGCGCCCGAACCGGCAAGCCCAACGAGGTGTTCCGAGCCAATATTCGAAGCAAAAAGTGAAGCGCCAATGACGAACCAACCGACATTTCGACCCCCTAGAAAATAATCGTCCGAGCCGTAATTTTCTGCTTTCTCTTTTCTCTCTTTTATAGTAACCCAATAGGCTAACAGGAAAACGACGCCAAAATAAGCGGCAATAATAAGACTGTCAAAGGTGCTTAGATTTTCAAACATGAGAAGTGGCTTTTCGATTTAAAACTTTGTGTAAAATGAACATTAAAGGTCTAAATGTAATGACAAAGATTTTTAAAAAGGAAATTTTGCTCGCAAAAATTTTGAAATCAAACCGGCAGGACAAATTTCAATCGTCTTTGTCTTCGATTTCCTGCTTTAAATCGCGGTTTACGGCGATACTAGCGTTCAATTCAAAACCGACGAGGAGGATGAATGCGTTTATCTGAATCCAAAGCATCAAAACGATAATAGCCCCGATAGACCCGTAGAGGCGGTTGTAGGTGTTGAATTCTTTGACATAAAAAGAAAAGGCGAGGGAGGAAAGAATGGACAAAATGGTGGCGAGGGTAGCGCCCGGAGTTAAAAAGGGGAAACGTTTGTAGGTGGCTGCACCGTAGCGGTAGATGATGGCAATTCCGATATAAAAAACCAAAAGGGTCACCAACCATTTGAATATTTTTATGGTGATTTCTGCAAATTCCGACAAATCCATAATACCCGCCCCCCAACTGATAATCCGGTCTCCCAAAATTATCAGCACGATGGACACGATTAATAAAATGGCCAATTGAAGGGTTAAAAAGATGGAAATCAGTCGCTTGCGAAAGGGGCGTCTTTTTTTGAATGTCTTTAAATGCGATTTTTCGAAGCCGCGCATCATTGCCATCATGCCATTCGATGAAAAAAACATGGCCAAAACAAAACCAAGCGAAAGCACCCGGGTATCTTTTGACGCTATTCCTTGGATGGTCATTTTCAACTGCGCACCTGCATTGGACGGCATGATTTTGTCAATGTACTCGTTGAGTTCACCGGCGAAGGTTTCATAAACCGGAAAGTGAGTGAGAAGGGAAAACAAAAAAATGAGCGCCGGAAAAAGAGAGAGGAAGAAGGTGAAAGCCGTCGCATTAGCCCGTGAAATCAAGTCGAAGCGCTTGGTTTCGTTAATGACAAAAACCGAGACGTCGAAAATTGGAACACCCGAAAATCCGGGAAAGGAATTTCGTTTTGCCCAATTCAAAAGGTTTTCCACTAGCGGCAGCCGGGCTATCGCTTCCTCCAATTCCTTTCCTTTGGGTAGCTTGAATCTCATGTAAATAAAGGCTTAAATCGTCCCTTTTTTTTGAAGGTCAAGAGGTCGAGAAGATTCTGACAATCTCAACTCTCAACAATTTAAAAATGACGATATATTGATGCACATCTGCTTGCCTCATTTTTACTCAAAAAACGGCCGTATTAACTTTAAAAAAAATTCCGGCGGGGGAATTGTTTTTCGTTCTTTCCGGTCCATGAAACAAAGCTGAATTTTCCCACCATTGACCAATTTTTTCTTTTCGTTGAAAATTTCTACTTCAAAAACGATAAATTTTTTTGGCAATTTTTTAAGGGTCGTTCGAATGGTCAATAATTCGTCGTAATAGGCAGGGCGAACGAAGCGCATTTGCAGCGAAGTGACCGGCAGCATGACCCCCATCTTTTCCTCCATGTCTTTGTACGTCATACCCAAAGAACGCAACATTTCGGCGCGTCCAATTTCGTAATAATGGGCATGATTTCCGTAATATAAATACCCCATTTGGTCTGTTTCGCCGTAGCGTACTCTCTTCGTGAATTCGTGCGTTAACATGATTTTAAAAGTTGTTTTGCAATCCTTTCCAGGTTTTTTTGGAAATGCTTCAATGCTTCAATGCGGCAATGCTTTAATGAGTTGGAAAGGTTCCTGTTGGAAGGAATTGAACCAAACAAAATATTTTCACAAGCTAAACCTTCAACCCATAAAAAAAGCGAAAATCATTGTAGCATTGAAGCATTGTATGCTTCATCAGGTTTAGATTTGGACTTTTCGATGGGTGCAAAGTTGACTACTTTGTAAGTTGTTTTATGAGAATGTGAAAATACTGCAAAAGTCCATTTCTTACTCTAATACAGTATAGCATTAAAGCATTAAAGCATTCTCTCACTTTCTCACCCCTCTGTCATTCCCTTTCAATCGGACAGGTCATGCAATGCGAACCGCCCCTGCCTCTCGATAATTCGGTAGAAGGCAGGTTGATAATTGTATTTTCGATTTGCGTCGGATTGATTTTTCCTTTCTTAAAATCTTCCAAAAAATCGTTTGCGTGGATGGCCGAATACCCAAAGGATTTGAAAGCCGCCTCTGTCTTTGGATTCCGATCGTAGGTTAGCGCGACACCCGGTTTCAGGGCTACCAAATTGCAGCCATCGGTCCATTGTTCTCGTTCCTGATAGGGTGATTCTCCGTTGCCACTCAAAATAAACTCCATTTTTGGATTTATTTCATTGGTGATGAAATCCCGGATGGAGTGATAAAAAGTTGAAGTACCATTTATTTTGTGAACCTCCACATTGGAACTCAAACCATCAATGACAATCGGTTTGAAAGCGACAATGTGGTGCTTGTTGATTTGGGTGAAAAGGGTGTCGAGGTGCATAAATGAACGGTCGGAAGGTATTTTGATTTCAACCACATTTTTCACAATCTCCTTTTCAAACAATTTGTTTTGAAGCGAGTGAATGCCATGCATGTTGGTTCGTTCGCTACGGCCGATGAGAAGGTAATCTTTGTTGAGCATCATCATGTCGCCGCCCTCAATAGAGACCGTTTCGCCTTTTTTCGAGGGAGGGAATTCATCCACCTGATTGAGATTGATGCGTTTGCCTTCTTTTTCCAGATTAGCAAAAACGGGGTGCGACCAAAAAATAAACCGGGTCAGAAAATTTTCGCGAAACCGGGCTTCTTTGGCCGCTTTTGTGATGACAACCTGGTCGTTGACAACCACTGCAATATCTCGCGTGAAAATATAATTTGGTATCGGGTCGAATAAAATGTGGTCCTCCCTAGCTAAATATCCGGTAATCAATACGGTAGCCAATTCCAAATCTGACAAATCTGACAACAATTTTTTGAACGCCACCGGCAATTCTTCATAATCAATGATTTTGTCAATCAACCATTCTTTTTTCCCCAAGTCAGCGCTTATTGCTTCCTTCAATAGATGCTGGGTTTCCAAAACATTTTCATCCCCGAGGAAGGCTTTTAAAACGGATGAAAAAATATCGTGTTCTTCCTGCATTTTTGGCAGATGAACGATGTCATCGAACAGCAATTCTTCTGCCCGCTTTGGTGAAATCCGCGCGATGCCGCTATCCGGGCGATGCACGATTACCCGCTTCAACTTTCCAATCTCTGACGAAACATGAATTTTGGCGCTCATAATTTTTGGGTTCAGGGGTTCGGGAGTTCCGAGTTCGAAACTCCCGAACTCACCCCACCTTCTCCACCTCGTAGATGGAGTTTATTTTTCCGGCAAAGATGCAATAAAAATGTGGATTTTCGTGGAGTAAATTGACCTCCGTTGGGCGGCCGTCATCAATGTGGTTTGCTTTCAGTTTTGATTTAATCGTGAAGAAGGAAGAATAGTAGTGTAGTTGGACGTTTTTAGAAAAATAGTGCCGTATTTGACTCATCATTTTGCGGTAATTAGAAGAGGGTTTGGCGGGACAGCAATTGCAATTGGAAAGGAAGTCGGGCCGGCATTCGGGGTTCTTTTTTTGGCAATCAAAAACGGGTCGGCGGTCAAAGGAAACCTTGTGGTGCGTATAAGCCACCGAAGACAGGGAAAGCAAATTCGATTTGCCGTAGGGCATGATGGAACCAAACTGCCCGTCCATCACCGTCAGCCCGATATTTTTGAGTTCCTTGCTGTTGAAAAAAGTAATTTCCGAAATTTCGTGCATCAACTCAATTTCCGACACCCCAAAAAGACGATTGACCCCATTGCTACCGGAATAAGTTGCATTGATGACAGTCGTCGCTTTCAAAGTCGCAACTTCTTGGTTTTCAATATTTTGGTGGGTGACTTTCCAATCATGCGTGTCGCATTCGGCTTCCAGAATTTTAGTGTGTCGCCGAATCTCAATTCGAGGATTTTCTTCCAATTGTTGCTTGTAATATTCCCCCATCAAAATCGGGTCGAAGGTGTATTCTTTGGTCAAATAAAGCGCTTCCAAACGTTGAAAATTGAACAAAGGATGCTCCATGACCAATTCGAATTTAATTCCGATAAAATGACAAAATCGCTCAAATTGAGCAGCGTCGGTGAGGGACCCGAATTTTTCGATGGCGTAATATTTTTCAAATTGCGAATTGATGAAAGGTGCGTGTTCTTTGATAAAGCGTTCTTTGTAATCATCCGACATCACTGCCGTGGCAATGCTTCGGGGGTAGTGATACCCGCTGTGCAAACGCGCCTGATTGACGATAGATGCTTTTTTGAACAATTCCTTTTCCTTTTCCAACAAGCAAATTTTTCGCCCTTTTCCCGCCAGGTAAAGCGCAGCGTAGCATCCGAAAATGCCGCCACCGATGATTAGAAAATCGTATTTTTTTTGAGCATTCATCCTAAATTAATCAGCGCTGCAAATACGTCAGAAAAATCTTCTTTTTGCAAATTTTCATAAAATTTCAGGCTGTCTTTCAATTGTTCTATTTTGGAAGGACCGATTAGAATTCCTTGAATATCAGGGCTATAAAAAGCGTAAATCATGCCAATATGATTGAACGATTGCAAAGTCGAACGACCTTTTTTCAGATTGGCGCTTGCTATGATTTGTCGAACTTTCGGAACGATAGGGTGGGGCTTGTCGCAATAGCTGTCGCGCACTTTGAGCGCACTTTTTTCCTCGTAATCCTGTGCTGCCAATTTTATTCCGCCTGCGTTAATTCCATACGCGATAAATTGTTTTTTCCCATGAAAAACGCGGTAATGCGGGTAATCGGACTCCAAAATATTGTGCTTTATTTGAATTCGAAAATCAAAGCCGAAGCATTCGTTGAGGTTCGCATAAATTTCGGGATGCCGGATGCCCGAAAGACCGATTGATAGCCCAAGCTTGCGGGCAATTTCCAAGGCTTCAAGGGTTTGCTGAATCGCAGAAGGGCTATTTCGGTTGTCCCAATGAATCATCAAAGTGCGCAGGTTTTCTCCGAATTGGGCGCGGTACCAATCGAGGTTCATCAAGACAAGGGATTTGGTCAGATTGTGTTGGGAAGTGCCGAGGTTGTTGATGCTGCCGATTTTCATCAACACTTGCAGATCGGAGATGCCGTTGGATTTCACCCATTCTTCCAAAAGGGCTTCCGCAAGGCGAAAATCTTCCAGTTTTTTGTCGATTGGGTAGTTGGTTGCACAATCTATTTCGCGGAAGCCGCTATCGTAGAATTCATCCAACAAACGGAAGCAAATTGCATTGGAAATTGTCCATCCCCACAAGGCAGTGCCGAGAAGGAGGTTAGGTGGTTTCATGGTTTTTGGTTTTTTCGCTTTTTCAACTGCCGCATGGCTTTTAAATATCGTTTGGCGAGGGGTAAAATTTTGACGCGGCTGCTACTCACATCATCCTTCCACTGCACCGGTAATTCGCAAATTTTCAAATTCAACCATTCAGCAACCGTCAGTAATTCAGTGGAGAAAAACCAGCCGTCATTTTGTGCACCTCCTTCGTAAAGCCTTGAAAACCAATGTCTTTTAAAAAATTTGAATCCACACATTCCATCCGAATAGCGAACCTTCAAATATTTTTTTAAAATAAAATTAAACAAGCGGGAGGTGATTTCCCGTTTGAACGTTCTCCCGAATACCTTCGATTGGGGATGCAGGCGGCTGCCGTAAACCAAGTCGAAATTTTTGTGGGACAGCGCATCGTAGGCTTCCAAAAAATGAGGCAGTTCGGTAGCTAAGTCGAGGTCCATATAGCCCACAATTTCGGCTGTTGATTGTTTCCATGAAGTTTTCAAAGCAAGCCCAACCCCTTTTTGCGGCACTTTCAAACAATCCACCTCTTTGAGTTTTTGCGATAGCCTTCGAGCGATTTCGAAGGTCTTGTCTGCCGAACCATTGTCGGCAATTACAATTTGCCATTGCCCGTCGTTCGGGAAATTCTTTTTTAAAAAAGAATGCAAAATCAACACGTTTTTCTCCAAACTTTCTTCCTCATCGAGTACCGGTATCGTCACTTCAAAGGTCATAATGAACTAGATATGTTCCCAACCACCACCGTAGCTCAGAGCTTCCGCTCGGAGAAGAAACGGCACGGCACTTCTCGGAGCGAACCTCCGAGCTACGGTGGTGGGAAAAATTCAAAAACTAATGAATGTCCGTTTTGTAGAATTAATCCTTTTTATCTTACTTTGTAGAATTTTAAAAGCCGTTTGTCCTTGAGTACAATATTTGCCAAAATTATTTTTATTATTCGAACCTGACAACTTTACATCCAATTTCCAAACCTATGTTGCTGATTCGCCCTATTCCATGAACTCATTTCAAAAATTAAAAAAGAAATTTTAATATATGGAAATGCAAGATTATAAACCAAAATCATTTTGGAAACGGCCGGAAGGAGTTACCGGGATGATTGTTTTGGCGGGTTTAGCTGTGGGAGTGGGGTATTTGTTCACCACCGGTCTTTTGGCTACCATAATTGCAAATACACTTTATCTCGCGGTTTCAATCATTGTGTTGAGCGCCATCATTTATATGGTTCTCGACCCGAAAACAAGAGCCTTGGTAGGGTATGTGTACAAGAGCGTAATGCGTTGGTTTACAGGGCTTTTTGTGCAAATTGACCCAATCGGTATTTTGAAGTCGTACATTGAAGACCTTCAGGACAACCTCCGCAAGATGAACAAACAGATTAGCAAATTGCGCGGGCAAATGCACAAATTGCAGGAAATCATCGTCAACAATAAAAAAGCCATTCAATCCAATTTGAACCTTGCCAGCAAAGCCAAAGCTTCGGATAAGCAAGCCATGATGATTTTGAAATCGCGCAAAGCCGGCCGCCTCAAGGAATCGAATTTGCGCTTGGAAGATTTATACCGGAAAATGGAAATCCTTTACCGCGTGTTGAAAAAAATGTACGAAAACTCCGAAATTTTACAGGAAGATTTGAAGGACCAAGTGGCGGTGAAAGAACAAGAACGCAAAGCCATCCACGCTTCGCATTCTGCGATGAAGTCGGCGATGAACATTATTTCCGGCGACAAAGACCAACGCCATATGTTCGACATGGCGTTGGAAGCCATTGCCGATGATGTCAGTCAGAAGGTGGGAGAAATGGAACGTTTCATGGAAATGTCTTCCAATTTCATGGATTCGCTGGATTTGCAAAACGGCGTTTTTGAGGAGGAAGGCTTGAAAATGTTGGAAAAATGGGAAAACGAAGGCATCTCCAAAATCCTCGGCGAACAAAAAGAAACCGTCCTTTTGCAAGCGAATAATGAAGAAGATGTCTTGGATTTAACCGAACCAATAAAACGGCCGGTACGCGAAGCCGGCTATAGAAACCAATACGACACTTTTTTTGAATAAATCTTTTGGAGGTGGCTTGTTTTTTTCAAACAATGCCAGTTGCAGATAACCGACTAATGAGTTCGACATTATTAACTCAATTTCCCGTTCCCTTAATTTGAAAAGCCTATTTCGCAACTTGATGTTTTCAAAAGTGACCAAATGACCAAAAATGACCAATGACCTTATTTACTACTATGAGCGCTATAAAAACAGAGCCTTTCCGATTTAAACAGTTCACTATCGAACAAGACCGTTGTGTCATGAAGATTGGTACGGACGGCGTTTTATTGGGTGCGTGGGCGGACGTGTCGGGCACGAACTCCATCCTCGATATTGGAAGCGGAACGGGGGTTGTTGCCGTTATGTTGGCACAACGAAGCGACGCCTCTTTAATTCAGGGAGTAGAAATTGACCGAAAGACCTTTGAACAGGCGAAGGAAAACATGCAGCAATGCCCCTGGCAAGACCGCCTTACGGCTATTCACACTTCGATACAGGATTATGTGCAAACGACCAACCTCCAATACGACCTCATTGTCAGTAATCCACCCTTCTTTTCGGGAGGGACTTTTTCCAAAAGTCACGATAAAAACAGCGTTCGCCATACCGTTAAATTATCTCATGGAGACTTGCTCATTTCGGTCAGGACCCTGCTTGAAAAACAGGGGAAGTTTTGCCTGATTTTGCCTTTGATTGAGGGTTTGCGTTTTCAGGAATTGGCGCGCAGCTACCATTTGCATTGCACTAAAATGACAGAGGTAATACCCAAGTCGGGGAAAAGAGTTGAGCGTCTTTTGCTACAGTTTGAAAAAATGCCCAAACCAATGGAAAAAAGTCGCTTGTTGATGCGAACGAGGGAGGGGGAGAACAATTGGACGGAGGAGTATAAAGCCTTGACCGGGGGTTTCTATCTGAAGATGTAATTCGAATATGGAGTTGATAAAATGCTGATGTGTAGCGAGTTATTAGAGAACTCAATTTTGTTTTGATAAAAAATTACAAAAAAAGCCTTCCGAAATTAAGGAACGGCGAGGTAATAAAGTGTGCTATTTGAATGAATTATATTTTCTGCTGAAAGCGCTTGAAAATTCAAGCATAACTTGTTCCGAGAATCGGAAGCAGGGCTACGGTTTAATTTTTGTTCCTAAGGAAATTTCGGAAGGCTTTATTTTTTGAAAGGTTGGTTTCGCAAACCTGCTTTAGGATACCTGATTGCTTTCTTCGATTATCCTTCTTGCCAATTCAAGGATTTTGGTATCCTCTAAACGTACAATGCCCCCATTGGGTCCCGGTTGAATGTGTTTGCCCGCAATTTTCCCATTTTCGTATTTCGAAGCGCCGAAATAATTCCGAACGGTCTGTTCTTCGATTTCCAATTCGTGGGCAATGCGGGCGACGCTGCCTGTCGGCAAGGCATGTTTGATGTTTCTCAATTCATTGAAGGTAATGTTCATAAACGATGGATTTTTATGATTAAGAAATTAAGAAATAAGCAATATGAAAAGAACTTTTGAAATCAGAGGTAAGATAAATCATTTCGCATAAAAACCAAAATAATCTAATTTTTTTAATACATCAAATGACATTTATTAACTCACCGTTCCTTATTTAAGGAACGGTGAAAAAATAAATCAAGCTTCTTGGCTACTTCTTTTGTCCTTATTTTTCACTTTGAAAACAGTCATTATATCAACATGACTCTTGTTTTCAAAGCAAAAACTAAGAACAA
>Ga0114931_10010284_pt1 | contig 11150 bp, 8 predicted proteins | sample 2SBtaG_FD_89579 | JGI IMG/M metagenome (GOLD analysis project Ga0114931, IMG submission 89579) | Deep subsurface microbial communities from Kolumbo volcano to uncover new lineages of life (NeLLi) - 2SBTROV14_V59a metaG | ecosystem: Environmental > Aquatic > Marine > Volcanic | place: Kolumbo...
CGATCAACCCCAGGCGCAACCGCATGGCGACCACACGCCTGGCTGCCGTGTCATCGGGATCGCGCGCGCGCAACCAGGCACGAAGCGATGCCGCGGCGCGTTCGAGCAGGGCCAGGGGTGGTGAGACTTGCTCCCCGTCCGTGAGCCTCGACAAGGTCGCGAGCCGCTCGTCGATCGCCCTCTCCCCGTCGTCAGCGCGTGTAGCCCGGCGCAGGAAGGCAAAAAGCTCCGCAGCTCCTGCAGCGCCGATCGCCGGCGGATCGTCATGCGCGATGGAGAGCGGACGAGCGGCCTCGGCGAACCCTGCCTGACACTCGCGCCAGGCCAAGCGTGCGGCATCGCGCTGGTTTTCGAGCGTCGCCAGCTTGTCCGCCCGCGCCCGCCAGGCAGCGAGCGCAGCAGGATCCAGCGCCTCTTCCAGCCTCGTTGCTCGCACTTCTCGGTCCAAGGCTTCGATCAGTGTGTCGGCGTCGCGAATCTGGCGCACCTTGTTCTCGCGCTCCTGCACTCGCTGCTCCACCGCCGCGAGCTCGTCGCCGCGCAGCGTCTCGGTCACCGCCGGCAGCGCGGCAAGCTCGGCGCGCACCGCGCGCAAGCGTTCCTCGAGGGCAAGCGTTTCAAAGGCCAAGCCGAAGAGACCGAGCCGTTGGCTGGCGGCTTCGGCCGCCTCGAGCCTGCCCTCGAGTGCGACGAGTCGCCCTTCGCTGCGGGCCAGCTCGGCCTGGCGCGCACGGGTTCGCTGCACCTCCTGGTCGGCCTGGTCCAACTCCTTTCCGACATTGTGCAGCGCACGCTTGCCCTTGGGCGCGAAACAGCGCCTCGCCACCCGCTCGAGGTCGTAGCCGCCGGACATCTGCCGGCGGATCTGCTGTGCCAGATCCGCACCGGCGGTGTCCGAAGCTTCGAGCAGATCGCGCAGCAGCAGGAAATAGCAGCCGTCGAGATGGGCGGCGGGCAGTGGCGGCGCCGGATGAGGCGATCCGGCGCGCAGCCAGCGATGCCGCGTGCCCTCGCGCTCCACCCGCCATGGCACGTCATCGCCATCGAGTACGAAGCCTGCGGAGGCCGCGATGAAGCCCTGTGCTTCGCTGCTACCGAAAAACAGGGCGCGGAGTGCCCGGCAGACGCTGGACTTGCCGATGCCATTGGGGCCGAGAACAATCTGAATACCATCACCAATAGTCTTGATCGCAAACGGAAGGTCGATCCCAGCGAGTCGCTCGATGACGATCTGGCGCAGCTTCATCCGTCTTCACCCACCGGCGCGTCGCGCTGCGACAACAGGGCGTCGAGCGCCGCGGTCGCCGTTTGCTCGAGAACCCCGCGCAGCGCCTCATCCGAAAGTGGATCGCCAGCGTCGCGGGCGTCGTCGAGTCGACGCCACAGCGGATCCGATGCGAAGGCGCCAAGCTCGGCGCGGGCCGATTCGAGCAGTGCTTGTGCCACCGCTCCGCCACTGCGCAGCGCGAGCAACTTGCGCGCGATGAGCGCCGGCGGATCGTCGCCCCGCGCCATCGCCTCGAGATCCACTGCCAGCCGCAGGTCGTCGATCACGCGATGAACGAAAACCACCATCGCGCCCACCTGCCGCCGGATCGTCGTCCAGTCGCCTTCCTCGATTCGCCTACGAAACACCGGGTAGTGGCGCGTGGCTCCGGCCACCACCACCTGTACGCCCAGAACCTTTGGGGCGCCGTCGCGGCGCTCGATCTGGCGCGCGAGCATCGCCACTGCCTCCACCATCCGGTCGGCAAAATCGTCGGCATCCTCGTCTTCCTCCAAGCTCAGCCGCAGCCGCTCCCAACGAATCGGTGCGATCGCCCACTGCTCCGCCTCGATCGCACCCGACCCCGAGACGCGAATCCGCCATGGTCCATGCGCACCAGTCTCCCCGGGGTCGAGGCCGACCAGCGAGCCCAAGTAGCCGCTGAGAGTCTGATCGGTGCCACCCGAAGAATGGTTGGACCGATCCGTGCCAGCCGAATGACCGGTGTCTCGGCTCGCGACTGGAAGAACGGCGAGGGATGGACGATGGATGTGCCCGAAAACCCAGGCATCGAGACCCACTTGCTCGATCTCACGGCTGGTGAACGGCGCGTACAGTCCCTTCGATGCATCCAAGTCACCATGCAGGATCCCCAGGCGAGGAACATCCGGGAATCTCGGTGGCAGCGGTGAGCGCAGAAGCGCCGCGACCGGGCTGCTCGCGACCTTTCGCTGGGGGAAGGACCATCCGACGACCTCGAGCACGGGACGCCCGGCCCGCATGATCACCTTCGAGCTCCAGACGCCTTCAGCGCCGAGCAAGGTAAAGCCCTCGATGCGCGCCGCGAGGCGAGGCAGCGCCTCGACGTCGTGATTCCCGGCGACACCGATGACGGCGATGCCTTCTTCCGACAGCCTGCGCACCGCCCGTTCCAGCGGTGCCATCGCCTCGAAGCGAGCATTCGTGCTCTCAACCACGTCGCCCGCGAAGAGCACCGCGTCGACCCGCACCTCGATCGCACGCTCGACCGCGATTGCCAAACCGGCCGCTGGCGCCAGTGCGCGAGCATCCACATCCAGGTCCACGGGCAGGCTCGCCGGTCGGGTCCCGAGATGGACATCGCCGATGGCCAGCACCGTCGCGCCGCTGTCTGTGCCCATGCGCGGAGAGCCAGACCTCATGCAGCGCATGATAGCAAGCACCTCGCGCGCCAAGCGCCCCCAGTTTCGTCAAGAGCTTCTGTCAAGCTCCGTCAAGTGCCTCCGTCAAGTGCCTCCGTCAAGTGCCTCCGTCAAGTGCCAGCCGCTTGTTCGCGCTCCTTCAAGTGCCAGTCGCTTGTTCTGCCGATCCAGCCCCGGGTCGCGAGCTGCTAGGATGCTGGCATCAGCAGAGGACCTACAAAGGGCAGCGAGGGCGGAAAGCAGCCCTCGGGGAAGCGGGCTGTTCGATCTCCGCCGCGAAGCTTGGCAGACGCTTCTCGATACGCGACCTCGAACCATCGGTAGGCGCAAACGAGGACGCTGTATGTGGTCGGCGTCGCAGCATGGACAGCGGGCGCGGATGATCGCTTGACCGTCTCGGGTCGACGCTGGGGTTTCTGACGCCCGATCGCCTCAGCGCCGAGCGGTGCGATACCCCGACGGGAACGTTCGTTCGCAGCCTCGGCTTCGATCGCAGCAATGAGCTCACGCACGCTCGCCCGGTAGCGCGAAGCGCTCAGGTGGGCCCAACAGGGCAGCGGGTCGAAGCGCAGCGGCTCGGGCTCAGCATGGGCGTAGGTACCGCATCGCTTGCCTTGGAGGCGATCCCGGTACTCTGCTGTGCGGTCGAACCAAAACCCGTCGAGCGCGCGACTGGTGAGTAGGGAATCGGCGGCGTGAACCCCAGGCCAATCCGTGCAGCGAGCGACGAGATGCTCCTTGACGCCGTGGCTGAGGAGGTAGCGCAGGCGGGTGATCTGCGCCGCCGGCTCGGCACTGACGACGATCGCGGAGTAGCGTCGGCCCCAGAGCTTCTCACGCCAGCGCGTGCGCCTACCGACTTCACGCGCGATCTTTGAGTTAACATAGTTCATGAAACGCGCAAGTTGCCTCGCGTCGTTCACGCATAGCAGCAGGTGACAGTGGTTGGATAGGTAGACCGCTGCGCAAACGTCGACAGCGTATCTGCGTTTGGCGCGAGCAAGCGTCCCGATGATCGCCTCGTTGAGCTCGCGGCACGGCTTGAGAAGCATACGACCGTGGATGATGCGGCAGGTCACCTCGACCAAAGTGCCAGGTTCAGGGATGTAGCGAAGATGTCGTGACATCAGAGTCCTCCTTACCCATGCAACACGGGAGATCGGTGGAGAACCTGCTGAAGAACTTCGCCTCGGGGGATTCGACGTTCGGGTGGCACCCGGACTTCAGGGAATTCGGGAATTCGGAGAGGGGATGGTACCGACTCCCAGATTTGAACTGGGGACCTCATGATCCACAATCATGCGCTCTAACCAACTGAGCTAAGTCGGCACGTGCGTCTGGCTCGGCATCGAGGCCAGAGAGGGCTCGACGCCTGAGACGGCTTGCGGGCGGGGATCCTATGCGGGTCTGCACTCCGCTGTCAAAGCAGCCGGATGACGCGTCCAGACGCGAACCAGGGCGGCCGCTTCGAGCACCCCGGCCGCATGGTACCATCGGCCGGGGTGCCAGAAGCGCCTCCCCTCAGTTTCGCCACACCAAAGCCACCGCCGGCCCAGCCGCAGCCGCGTTTCAGGAGCACACCCGTACCACCATGTCCGTTGCCCAGGAGCCCCCCGAACGCGAGATCCTCGACCTCGACGTCGTCTTCGTCGGTGCCGGGCCGGCCAATCTCGCCGGCGCCTACCACCTCGGACGTCTGCTCGAACAGCACAACGAGACCGCTGCGCCAAACAAACGGCTGGCACCCATGATCGCAGTGCTCGAGAAAGGCAAAGAGGTCGTCAGCCACGCGCTTTCAGGGGCTGTAATTGACCCAAGGGCAATTCGCGAGTTGATGCCGGATGATTGGCAGCAGGCACCGTTTGAGGCGCCGGTCGCGGATGAGCAGTTTCTCTTCATGGGCGAGAAGACGGCATTCTCGCTCAAGCCCTTGCCGCCACCGCTTCGCAACCACGGAAAGTACGTGGCATCACTCGGCAAGCTCAACAAGTGGCTGGCTGAGAAGGTCGAAGCCCTGGGCATCGACATTTTCTGCGAGTTCCCCGCCACCCGAGCTTTGATCGACGAACGCGGGCAGGTGATCGGCGTACGCACCGGCGATCGTGGTCTCGACCGGGACGGGAAGCGCAAGTCCAACTTCGAGCCCGGAGTCGACATCCACGCCCGTTGTGTGGTGCTCGGCGAAGGACCGCGCGGCACCATCGCCAAGCAGTTGGAACAGCGTTTCAACCTGTGCGCGGGCAAGAACCCGCAGATCTATGCCATCGGCCTGAAAGAGGTCTGGGAGCTGCCTGCGGGGAGGCTGGCGCCGGGGGACATCACGCACAGTGCCGGCTGGCCGCTCGGGATGGACCACTTCGGTGGCGGCTTTCTTTACGGCATGCAGGATGATCTGGCGATCGTCGGCCTGGTGGCCGGCCTCGACTATGCCAACCCGCTGTTTGACCCGCACCAGGCGTTCCAGCGCTTCAAGACACACCCGAGAGTACGCGCCCTGCTCCAAGGTGCCAGCATGCGCCTCTACGGCGCCAAGGCGATCCCCGAAGGCGGCTGGTACTCGATGCCCCGCCCGTTCGGCGACGGCTTCTTGCTGTGTGGCGACAGCGGCGGCTTTCTCAACAGCCAGAAACTGAAAGGCATCCACCTGGCGATGAAGAGCGGCATGCTGGCTGCTGAGACGCTGTTCGAGGCGCTGCGCGCCGGTGGCGATGGTGCGATCAGCGGAGATGTCCTCGCTACCTATCGAACCAAGATCGAATCGAGTTGGATCCGCGATGAGATGTGGCCGGTACGCAACTTCCACCAGGCCTTCGATCGCGGTGCGCTGGCGGGTTTCCTGCAGGCGGGCGTCGGGCTGTTGACCGGCGGCCGTGGTTGGGGGTTCAGGCAGCGTCTCTCGACCGAGCCAGGGCACGCCCGCATGCACAAGCTCGATGGATCACAAGGCGCGCGGGAAACGACGCCAGCGCCGCTCGAGGCGGACGGCACGCTCACCTTCGACAAGCTGGCCGATGTCTACAACTCCGGCACTGCGCATGACGAAGACCAGCCTGTGCACCTGGTGGTGGCCGACCCTGAGCATTGCGTGACGGTATGCGCCCGGGAGTATCAGAATCTGTGTCAGCGCTTCTGTCCTGCCGCGGTCTACGAGATCGTTGACGAGCCGACGCATGAGAGTGGCAAAAGGCTGCAGATCAACGCCTCGAACTGCGTACACTGCAAAACCTGCGACATCATGGATCCCTACCAGATCATCACCTGGGTACCGCCTGAGGGTGGCGGTGGCCCCAACTAGCAAAATGTAGCGCCGTCCTCGCGCTACGCCCACCCACAAAAGCGTCCCGAACCAGTGAGCACCAAGGTGGCCGCGAGGGTTCAGATCGTCCTGAAACCAGGCCGCGACAAGGCCTTGCGCCAGGGGCACCCGTGGCTCTTCAGTGGCGCGATCGCAGAGGAAAACGGCCCGGCTACCGCGGCCCTCGCCACGGTGCGAGCAGCGGATGGCAGGGAGATTGGCACGGGGCTTTATAGCCGCCGCTCGCAGATTCGCGTGCGTCTGCTGCACCACGGCCCCGCACCGCCGGTGATCGATCGATCCTTTTTCGCGCGGCGGCTCGTCACCGCACTGCGGCTGCGCGCAGCCGTCGTGCCCGCGGAGACGACCGGTATGCGCCTGATCAATACTGAAGGCGATGGGCTGCCGGCTTGGACCGTCGATCGCTATGGCGACGTGCTGGTGAGCCAGATCACCTGCGCAGGCCTCGAACAACTGGCGACGGAGGCCTTTGTCGCACTCACGCACGCAGTGCCCGAGGCGACGACCATCCTCGCGGCGAATCATGTGCGGGCCCGCCGCCGCGAAGGGCTCGAGCACAGCGATCGTTGGCGCGCTGGCGCACCGTGCGAGAACGCCTCTTTCACCGAGTGCGGCCTGCGCTTCAGCGCCGAGTTGGGTGGCCAAAAGACCGGTTTCTACCTCGATCAGCGTGAGAACCGGCGGCGTGCAGCCGAGTTGGCCAGGGGTCGCACTGTGCTCGATCTTTTCGCCCACACCGGCGCATTTTCCGCCCATGCGCTGCGCGCCGGGGCCGAGCGGGTGGTAGCGGTCGAATCGTCACCACGGCTGATTGCACGCGGCTCGCAGGATCTGGCCACCAATGGCCTGGCGATCGAGCGCATGACATGGACCCGAGCTAATGTCTTCGAGGATCTGCGAGAACGCCAGGAACGCTATGGCCTGGTGATCTGCGATCCGCCATCACTGGTCGAGAAACGCAGCGACCAGCGTTCGGGAGCCCGCGCCTACAAGGATCTCAACCGCCTCGCCTTCAACCGAGTGGAGGATGGCGGCTTCTTGCTCACGTTTAGCTGTAGCGGCGGTATCGACAACAAGCTTTTTCGCCAGATTCTCTTCGCGGCCGCCGACGAGGCCGGCGTCGAAGCGTCGCTGCTCACACCGCTGGCTGCGGCACCCGATCATCCGGTCGCCATCACCCATCCGCAAGGCGAGTACCTCAAAGGCTGGTTGATCTACGTCTGGGGATCGAGAGACCGATCGTGGTCGGGCCACACGAAGGTCTTGCGAGCGAACGCGGACCCGAGAGTCTCGGGCCGGTAGTAGCGATCGAGAATCGACGGCCGGTAGGCGAGCAGATCCTGGTTGCGCTCGGCGAAGGCCGGCCACGAATCGCAGTGGTCTGGATGATCGTTCGCAACACGGCACATCCGTTCGTGGATGAGCAGCACGAAGGCCCAGGTGATGGTCTCGTGGTAGAGATCATCGGCACCGTGGTGGGCGGCGAAGCGACGGATGTCTTCGGGCAGCTTCGCGAGCACCTCGAGCACCGGCATCCGACCGAGATAAAGCCACGTCAAGCGAACGTGCTCTTTGTGATGGAAGGCATCGGCCGCCAGTGTGCAGGCCTTTAAGCCTTCGATCAAGCGGCAGTCGCTGAGCGCGGTCGCGCCGGCGGATCCATCTCGGTCGTCCATCGCATTCTCCGTGGCGCTCACGTGGCGCTGCGTGCAAGCGAAAGCGGCCAGCATCCTGCCAACCGCTTTGGTTCTCGCGCGTATTGTGTTCTCGGGCAAGCAGGGCTGTGCTCACGACCTGTCGCGGGGTCAGCCTACGCTGGATGGCTGGCGCCTGGCCAGCAGACGCTGGGCTGAAATGCGCGCCATCGCCACCATACCCATCAAGCCCATGGCCTTGCCCATCGACAGCTCGTGGCCGAAGATGCGGTAGACCACGTCGTCTCGGATCTGGGCCACCGCTTCGGGTGGCGCGCCGGCCAGACATTCGTCCAGGATGACCGCCATGGCTTTGGCCGAGATACCCTGGGGATTTTCCACCGCAAAGTAAAAGCGCAACGTGCCATCGTCCTGGTGCTCTGCCCATACGAAGGCTTCCGACTCACAGGCCGGCACCCGATGCGTCTCAGGGTACGGCCGTGCGGCGATCTTGGCTGGTACGCCGCGAAAGCGGTCTGCGGTCTCGATCAAGAGATCGATGCGCGCGTTGCGGTCGTCGACCAGCGCCAGCAGATCCTCGAGCTCCGCCAGCTTGTGGGGGTAGGGTGCCTGCTGACCGCCCACGCTCAACGCTCGATCGGTACGCCGACCAGGTTGCCCCATTCCGTCCAGCTTCCGTCGTAGTTGCGGACCTTGGGATAGCCGAGCAGGTAGCGCAGCACGAACCAGGTATGGCTCGAGCGCTCGCCGATACGGCAGTAGGCGATCACTTCCTCCTCCGGCGATAGTCCGTGCTCCTGCTCGTAGATACGCCGCAGTTGCTCTGCGCTCTTGAACGTGCCGTCTTCGTTCGCCGCTCGGGCCCACGGGATGCTGCGCGCGCCGGGGATGTGGCCACCGCGCAGCGCTCCTTCGTTGGGGTACTCGGGCATGTGCAGCAAGCGACCGCTGAACTCGTCTGGGCTCCGTACATCGACCAGGGCCCCGCCTGCCTCGACGTAGGCCAAAACCTGATCGCGAAAGGCCCGCACCGGCGCGTCATTGCGTGCTTCGGCGACGTAGTCGCTCGGCTTGAGGACCGGCTCCTCACGCACCAGCGTCCGGTCTTCTTGAACCCACTTCAAACGGCCGCCGTCCATCACCTTGGCGTTGGTATGGCCGAAGAGCTGGAACACCCAGAAGGCATAGCAGGCCCACCAGTTATTCTTATCACCGTAAAAAACCACAGTCGCGTCCCGGCTGATTCCGAGACGTCGCATCAGCGCCTCGAAGCTGTCGCGGTTTAGGTAGTCACGGCGCAGGGGATCGTTGAGGTCGCGAGCCCAGTCCACCTCGACGGCCCCTGGGATGTGACCCGCCCGGTACACCAGCGGGTCTTCGTTGGACTCGACGATGCACACGCCTGGTTCGTCGAGGTGCTGCGCAACCCAATCGCTCGAAACCAAAACGTCAGGATTGTGGTATCCGCGTGAAGCGATCGATTTCATGTCGCTTGATCCTCACAAATGAGCTCGTAGACGTTAGAACGTATGTTACAGGCCGTGGCGTGCAATGGAGGCATGGCTGCTGATGGTAGCACCCCGACCGGTGGGCTGCAGCCGGCCATTCGTCCCGCAAGAGCACCGTTTGGTCCGTCGAGCAATCCACCCATGGGGGCAGTGACGGTATACTCTACGAGCCCTGCTCGCAGCCGCGGCCGATCATCATGTACTTGCATTCGGGCAAACCACCAGCGTTGCGAAAGACCGCCAGCAAGCGAGCTGCGCGCAGTCAGGGCCACGGCGCAACGACCTGGCAGCGCATCTCGCTCCTGGCCCTGCTGCTCCCGGTCTCGCTCACCGCTGGCGTTGCGCGTGCATCGGCCCCGGCGACGGCGCTCGATCCCGCGGTTTTCCCGATCCCTGAATCGTTGCACCCGAATGTCGCCTTCTGGTCGGCGATCTACGCCACCTACACGAGCCAGCAGGCGCTCTTCCACGACGACCGCTACCTCGACATCGTCTATCAAGTCCTCGACTTCAGAGACCTCGAGCCGCTGCCCGAGAATCGCCAGCGCCTGCTGCGGCGCCAGCGCATCCGCGACAGCGAGACCCATTGGGGTGCGGTGCTGCGTGACCTCGCTGCGGGCGCGCGCCGCGAAGGGCTGCGTCGAGACTACACACACGTCGAGAGCATGTTTGCACGGATCCCCGGCGACCGCCGCAAATACCGCGCAGCACTCGGACGCCTGCGCAGCCAGCGCTGCTTGCGCGATACCTTCGCAGCGGGCATCGAACGCTCGGGACGCTACTTGCCGGGCATCGAGGAGATCTTCGAGCGCCGCGGGCTGCCACGCATGCTCACCCGTCTGCCCTTTGTCGAGTCGATGTTTCAACTCGGCGCTCGCTCGAGCGCGGCGGCCGCTGGCATCTGGCAGTTCGTGCCTTCGACCGCGCGTCGTTTCCTGCGTATGGACCTCGAGGTCGATGAGCGCTTCGACCCCTGGCGCGCTGCTGAAGCCGCGGCCGCCCACCTCGAGGAAAGCTACCAAAGCCTGGGCTCCTGGCCGCTGGCGATCACCGCCTACAACCATGGAACCGCCGGCATGCGCCGGGCCGTTCGCCAGGTGGGCACGCGCGATCTCGGACACATTGTCGACCACTACCGCTCGCGCAGCTTCGGCTTCGCCTCCCGCAACTTCTACAGCGAGTTCGTTGCCGCGGCCACGGTCTACGAGCAGCGCACCGACCTCTTCCCCGGCGTCGAACCCGCCCCAGAACTCGTGCATGAGCGCTTCGTGCCCGATCAATACGTCTCCGCACCAGCGCTCGCCACGGCGGCGGGCATCGACCCGGAGCAGCTTCGCGCGCTCAATCCTGCCTTCGATCGCCGCATTTGGCGCGGTGAGCTGCTCTTGCCCCATGGCTACGACCTGCGCGTGCCGGTCGGCCAAGGGCAGGTGGTGGCCGCCGCCTACCAAAGCCTCGGCCCTGGCCAGCGGCGGGACCACCAGTTGGTGCGCACCTACCGCGTACGTCGCGGTGACACCCTGGCTGCGATCGCACGCCGTTTCGGTACCACCGTCGCGGCGCTGCAACGCGCCAACGACCTGCGCAGCGCACATCTGATCCGCATCGGCCAGGTTTTGCGCGTTCCCCAACCCTCCACCACGCGCGCGGCCGCGGCCAAGGGCCACACGCGGCGCGGTTCGCCAGCCGCCAGTCGCTACACCGTCCGCTCGGGCGATACCCTCTCGGCGATCGCGGCGCGCCATGGCACCTCCATCGGTGCCATTCAAGGTGCCAACGCGTTGGCAAGCACCCACCGCATCATGGTTGGCCAGCGACTCACCCTCCCCGGCACTTCGGCCATTTCCCACGTGGTGCAACCCGGCGACACGCTGACGGCGATCGCACGCCGCTACGGCACCAGCGTGCGCCGGCTCAAACAGCGCAATCAGTTGCGTTCGAGCACGATCCACCCAAGACAGGTTCTGGTGATTCCCTGACCGGGACGATCGACTCGTTTCTGTC
>Ga0114931_10010285_pt1 | contig 11149 bp, 7 predicted proteins | sample 2SBtaG_FD_89579 | JGI IMG/M metagenome (GOLD analysis project Ga0114931, IMG submission 89579) | Deep subsurface microbial communities from Kolumbo volcano to uncover new lineages of life (NeLLi) - 2SBTROV14_V59a metaG | ecosystem: Environmental > Aquatic > Marine > Volcanic | place: Kolumbo...
CTTGTACTTGTACTTTCCTAGGTGCTTAGCCGAAATTTGAAACCAACATGTTGTCGATAATTTTTCGGTCTTGGTTTTCCCTCTGACGGAGGTTTAAGTTCAAGAATCAAGTTCAAGTTCAAGGTCAAGTACAAGTTCAAGTTTGAACTTGTACTTGAACTTGTACTTGTACTTTCCTAGGTGCTTAGCCGAAATTTGAAACCAACATGTTGTCGATAATTTTTCGGTCTTGGTTTTCTCTCTGAAGGAGGTTCAAGTTCAAGTACAAGTTCAAGTTCAAGTTCAAGTTCAATTTTGAACTTGAACTTGAACTTGAACTTGTACTTTCCTAGGTGCTTAGCCGAAATTTGAAACCAACATGTTGTCGATAATTTTTCGGTCTTGGTTTTCCCTCTGAAGGAGGTTTAAGTTCAAGAATCAAGTTCAAGTACAAGTTCAAGTTCAAGTACAAGTTCAATTTTGAACTTGAACTTGTACTTGAACTTGTATTTAAACCTTGACAAAGCACAGCCCTTTACTTAAACGCCCAAATATTCACATCCATCAAATGCCCACCTTGCCTTTGTATGGCAGCATTGAAGTTAGTTTCATTGGAGATGCGTTCGCTGATGGGATACAAATAGCGTCTTGGAACAACCAAGCTGGGATTGAAACTGGGGTTGGCGCCTGTGGCAGGCTGTAATTCAGGATAGCCGGTTCGCCGAAAATCTACCCATGCTTCGATAGGATTTTGTCCAAAAAGAGCGATGTATTTTTGGGTTAGAACAAGTTCGAGTTGTTGGTCAAAACTGGTGGCGTTAAGGAAATGAAGGTGGTTTTCCAAATAGACGGAATATTCTGGTTCAGGGATATTCATTTGTTGAAAATGGGTGATGCAGGCTTCTCGCAAAGCAGTTTCTGCTTCTTCCGTTCGATGCAACCGCAATAGCGCTTCGGCTTCGATGAATTTCACTTCTGCCAGCGAAATCAATGGCAGCGGGGCCCCAAATTGCCCCCAATAAAGAGAAGAAGCATCGCGGTCAAAGAGGAGGGGCATTCCTTCTATTTCGACGGCATATCTAGACAATCGGGGGTCATTTTCATCTTTCAAAAGTTGATGCAAAAAATCACCTATCGCCAATTGGTCGGGTCGTTCAAAGTTATACAAAGGGAGGGGATTGGCTTCATTGACATTATTGCTGAACGGAAAATCCGGTTGTTGCTCCAAGGATTGAAACGCTCCTGCCCGAATGGCGTTCAGGGCATCTTGCGCTGCTTCCGTTCGGCGTTTGGATAAATGCAAAAAATACCGCGCTTGCAAGGCTTTGGAAGTGGCTATCCATTTAGTTGCGTCTCCTCCAAATATTAAATCATCTTCTTGCGGCGGATTGTTGGAGGCCGGTTGATTTAAGGCTTCAATCGCTTCGTTCAGGAGTTGCTGAATAGATTGGTAGAGAGCTTCCTGTGAGTCGTAAACAGGTTGCAAATTTTCAAGCCCGTTAAAGGCTTCTTTGAAAGGCACTTCTCCCCAAAAGGAGGTAGCTATTCCCAAATTAACAGCCATCAGAATTTTAGCAATCCCTTCGTAATGCGGCTGTTCCGACTTTTTTGCCTTTTCAATGATGTTTTGACAATCTTTCATTGCCCCTCCAAACAGTCCGGTTCTCCAAAATTGGTCAAGGGTGCGCTCATCAATCAGGTATTGAGAATAACTTTCCGGCTGCGCATCGATGCCTTTAAAATGCTGAATAACCGTTCCGGTCACTCTGCCCCCAATGGAGGCCAAATTCCGGCTTGTTTGCGCCAATGCGGTGGGTAGTATTTCTTTTAATTCGGCATCGGTTTGGCGGGTAGGGTCAAGGTTGGTGTCGCCAAAATCGCAGGAGGCAGATAAGGCTAGGAAAAGAAGTAGCTGCATGAAAAATCGAAGGTTCATAATGTTTGCTTAAAACTGAACATCCAAACTTAGACTCCATCCCTTTGTATTCGGCAAATTAAAATAATCCCAACCCAGAATGTTGGAATCTCCCCGCAGGTTAGTTTCGGGGTCTATGCCGGAATAATTGGTGATTAAAAAAACATTTTGCCCGCTGAGGGAAACAGAAAATTCGGGTGGGTGTCGAAGAGACCAGGGAGGATGAAAGCGGTAAGAAAATTTCAATTCCCGCAGTCGAATCCAGGAAGCATCTTCGATGTGTTGTTCTGCCAGTCCAAGAAAACCATATCGCTGCCAATAAATACCAGACGGTCCATTGGCGGGGTTAGCCAAATCAACGGCTTGGGTATTGGGTTCTCCGGTTTCTGTGATACCTGGGAAAATGAAATTGCGCACTTCTCTCTGGTCCCCGCTTATTTTGGAAATGCCGAGATAACTCATCACCCCGCGAGTGCCGTTCCATAAATCGCCTCCCCGGCGGATGTCCAAAAGGGCGCTGAGACTAAAGTTTTTATAAGTAAAAGTGTTGCGAAGACCGAGCAACCAATCAGGGTTGGGGTCTCCTACGACGGTTTGTTCCGCATTGACGGCCGGGAAGCCGTAGCTGTCAATAATCATGCTTCCTTGTGCGTCTCTTTTGATGGAAGTTCCTACCAAAACGCCGTAGGGCTGGCCTTCGATAATCATGGAGGATAGATTGGTAAAGGAAGCTAAAACGATACTTGGGCTGCCTTCTGGCAATTTCTTCACCAAAGATTCGAAATGGGAAAAATTGGCAGCTAGGTCCCAACGAAAATGGCTTTTCCGCAATAGCGACGTGCTCAAGCCTATTTCAACGCCTCTATTTTCAATGGTTCCTGCGTTTCGAGGGGCTAGCAGGAAACCCGTAGTTGCCGGGAGTTGGGTATTGATAATTTGGTCTTGACTGGTGGATTGGTACCAGGTAAAATCAAATTCCATGCGGCCTCGAAAAAATTTCAGGTCGGTGCCAATTTCGTAAGAAGTGACCGTTTCTGGTTTCAGGTTGGGATTGCCCAAAGTGCCTGAGCGTTCAAAGGCACTGACGCCAAAGGCTGGAAAGTCGGTATTCGGCAGCAGGGCATCGCCACCTGCAACGGCGAAGTTGAAATAGGTGTCAGTTAGATAGGCCCCGGCATCATTGCCAACCCGGCTGTACGAAAAGCGGAGCTTGCCATACGACAAAAGCGGGGAGTCTGTCCAACCCAATAATTCTGTAAATTCAAAGCCGAGATTGAGGCTCGGATAGAAAAAGGCGTTGTTTTTTTTTGGCAAAGTGGAAGACCAGTCATTGCGTCCGGTGAGGTTCAGGTAGAGGATGTTTTTGTACTGAAACATCACATCCGCAAATACCCCGGCGACCTTTTTCCGCAGCAAGGTTTCATTCGTCGAAAGGTGGATGGCGTTGGAAATATTATAAACTCCCTGTTTTTTCAAATCATCTCCTTTTGTTTCTCTAATGGAAAATTCAGAAGTGAAAAAATTGTGTCCCAGGCTTGCTTTTAGATGCCAGTTGCCAGAAAGTTTTTTTTCGGCAGTTAGCAAAAAATCAGAATTAATGTTGATGGATTGAATGTCTGATAAATCCACTTGACCATTCCGGTGGGTTCCCGAATTGATGTCGAAGGCATCCTTTCGGCTGTCGGTATAGAGGTCAAAGCCGATTTTATAAGTTGCTTTGAGCCAGGAGTTGAGTTGATAATCGAGACTCACATTTTGAATAAGCCGGTTGACCTTATCTTCAAATGGATTTCGATTGACGGACCAAAAGGGATTGTCGTATCGCCCGTTGCCCCGGTAAGCCCGTTGTTTTCCGTTTTCAAAAATATAGCTGGCAGGGGTGTTAGCGGCAGCTTTGCCTGTTTTGCCATTGCCAATGTCGAAGGTGTTGGGATTGCGGAAAAGCCCCAAGGGAACACCCGAAAACTGAGACCCCCGCTTCATGCGAAATCCTCCCGAATTAATGACGGTCGTTGACACGCCCATCCTAAATTTTTCTGCCAGCCGAACATCAAAAATCCCTTTTAAGGTATAGCGTTCGAAAGTCGAATTTGGCACCACGCCGGTTTGTAATAATTGTCCAAAGGACAGATAATAATTGAACCAATTGGTGCCTCCAGATATCGCCAGGTGGTTGTCGAAAGAGTGTCCTTGCACAAAAAAGGCCGCGTAGGGGTCATACACCTTGGCCAGTACTCCGTTGCCTTGCCCTTTTGGTACTAAACGGCCATTCTGATCGTAGGGATAGGAGTTGTCGCCGTCAAATTCGAGTTCGCTAACAGGCGGGCCGTAGCTAGTGCTAACATTGGTTTCGGGTCCCTGATAAACAGCTCGTCCATCTATATGTTTCCCCTGTGAATAAGTGGTTTGACGAGGGGGTAGTTTGTTCACTTTTTGGAAACCAAAAGAGGATGAAAACTGCACTTTGGGCTTTCCCTGCTTCCCCTTTTTGGAGGCCATCACAATAGCTCCGTTCGCTGCACGGATGCCGTAAAGGGCCGTGGCAGCCGGACCTTTCAGAATGCTGATTTTTGCAATGTCGTGCCGGTTCAAATCAATCAGCCGGTTGGATACATCCACGCCTTGCGTGCCGTTCCCGGTTGTCGTATTGTCTATTGGAATGCCGTCGAGGATGAACAGCGGTTTGTTGCTGCCATTTACCGACCTCATGCCCCGGATGAAAATACTTGCCGAGGCCCCCGGTGAACCCGAAGCCGTATTGACCCACACGCCGGCTGATTGTCCGCTCAAGGCGCTGACGAGATTGGGTGCATTGGACAGAGAAAAGTCTTCCGGTGAAAGGTTGTCCGCTGCATATCCAAGTAGCCGTTTATTGGCTTCGATTCCCACTGCTGTGATGATGACCTCATCCAATCGGGTCGAAGCCACTTCGAGTATCACATTTTGCTCCGGTTGCCCATTGATTTGCACTTGTTTGTCTTTGAAGCCGAGGTAGGAAAAGACGAGGGTTTGCCGCCCCGGAGGGATTTTCAAACTATATTCTCCGAACTCGTCCGTCGTCGTGCCAATCGCCGTGTTTTTTATTTGTACCGTACTGCCCATCAGGGTTTGTCCATCCTCCCTGCTATACACAATGCCGGAGATGGTTTGAACAGCAAGGGTTTTTGTTTTTTGTTTCAAAAAGGATTGCCCCGGTTTTTGGTTAATTCGCGGATGCCCTTTTTTTCGCCAATTTTTTGCCCTTTTGATGATGAAATTGTACTTGCCGACTTTCCGAAATTTTAAGCCAACGGGAGAAAGTATGGTTTTCAGGATTCTCTTGGTATCCTCCTTATAATTGAAAGGCGTTTGAATGAGGACGTTTTCAATGTTTTCAGGTTCGTAGAGAAAGGAGACCGGCTTTTGGTGTTTGAGTTCTTTTAAAATTTGGAGGAGAGGAATTTCTTTAGGAGTCGGGGCAGAGGCAAGGATTTGGCTTTTGCCTGTGGTTGCCACCAACAAGCTGAGGAATACTGTCGTAAAAAAAGGCCAATTTGTTGGATTTCTGAATTGCAAATAGCTTAATTTTAAAAAGAGGATTATTGACCACTAAAGATAGATGAAATTGAAATTAAAAATTTAAAAGAGGTCATCGGATTCAGCAGGTGATACGATTAGCTTGTCATTTTTCACGGTCATTTTCAAATCCAACAGGTAGGATAAGGACTCCAAAAGAACAGTTCTGCTTTCGATGGATACATCGCCGGAAGCCATTTTTTTCAGAATGCCAGGGTCGGTCACTTCGTAATCCAACCCATACGTTTCTTTGATTCTTTTTAGGACTTCTGCCATGGGCGTTCCATCCCCAAAAGACCATTTCTGTACTGTCCAGTTGCTCCAATAAGCGGTTTTATTCGATACTATTTGAAAACCCCTGCGTTCTTCGTCGAACCAGGCGGTTTGCCCTGCTTGCAATGTTTTTGGGGTTAATCCTGGCTTTATCAAATCAATTTCACCTTTCACCAGGCTCACAATGGCATGTGCTCTTTTGTTGTTGAAATTGAACTCCGTTCCTAAGACCTCCACTACCAAATTTGGAGTTTGTACCCTGAATTTTCCCCCTTTAGGCTGTTTGGCCACTTTGAAGAATGCCTCGCCCACCAATTCGATGGTTCGAATATCCTTTCGGGACCAGTCAGATGAAAATTGTACTTTCGAGTTGGCATTTAAAAGTAGAGAAGAACCATCGGGCAAGGGCACGTTTTTCGTTTCGCCTGTGGCTGTACGGAATTCCAGCGTATCTGGCGATTGAAAAAATTGATAAATTCCCCAAGTGGCTGCCAACAAAAAGAAAAGCGCTGCGGCAATACTCATCCACCGTTTAACCCCAGGCAACTGTCTAATTTCCTTATTCTCTGTTAGTTCCAACGTGTTCATCAACCGATTCCAATTCCGGTCAATGTTTTCTTGCGGCACCTCTTTGGGGCGAAAAGAAATCCCTTTCACAATTAATTTCGCCTTTTTTGCCGAGGCGGCTAATTCCGGATATTCAATTAGCCGGGCATTCCAATCTGCCAAATCTTTTTCATTTGTCCCATTTGCCCAATTGACAAAGGTAGGGTCGTCCAAAAAATCCTGTATTTTCTTTTTATATTTCATATTTGTACTAATGAAAGAGTATTGGAATACCATTCCATACTCTATTTTTTCATACTTCTTTATTACCTCACCGTTCCCAAGTGCTTTCAGAAGGAAATAGAATCAGTCAAATTGTGCAATTTATTATCTCACCGTTCCTAACCTTTGTTTGCTCGATTTTATAAGTCCGCAGGTCAAAATTTATTTAAAATGTTGCAAATCCTCTGCCTTTCTCAATTTGACTACTGCCCGGTGAATATGGTTCACCACAGATTGATAGTTGATGGACAGCAGTTCTGCAATTTCCTGGTAATCCAGATTATTGAAATACTTGAGGAAAATAATTTCCCGTTGCCTGCCCGAAAGCCCATGTAAGGCGGTTTGGATGTGTGCCCTTGTGGCTTGGGATTCACCTCCGAGTTCAAGTTCCTCCGGCTGAATGACCAGCTCGATGTTTTGTTCGACTTTTTCCAAAGTTTCCAGCCGTTGCCCCTTTTGCAGCAATTTCAGGCATCGATTCCGCACAGACCGCAATAGGTAAAACTTTACGGAAGTCACCTTTCCCAGTTGTTTTCGGTTTTGCCAAATGTAGGTAAAGGTATCGTGGATGGCATCTTCTGCCAATTCCGGTTGGGTGGTTAATTTCACCGCATAATGAAACAGGTCTGAATAAAAAGATTTATAAAGATGCTCAAATGTTTTCACATCGCCCCTTTTCATGGCGTCCCAACTCGATGAATTTATGGTAAACCGCTGATTCATGTAGTGCGAATAAGGATTTTTTGCATTGGTTCTTAAAAGGAGGCGTATCTTTTACTATCTAATTTTAGTAATAATGCAATCATGACAGTGAAACCAACAAGGGCTGACCCCCCCTTGCTGATTAGCGGCAAAGGGATGCCAATGATTGGCATCAAACCCATCGTCATGCCAATATTTATAAGAACATGGATGAAGATAATACCCGCCACGCCATAAGCATAGCGGCGCGAAAAATCAGAGCGTTGACGCTCGGCTAGAAAGCTGATGCGAACCAGTAAAAGCAGATAAAACGCAATGACGCTGACGCTTCCAATAAATCCTTGCTCTTCCCCCACGGTACAAAAGATAAAATCGGTAGCTTGTTCGGGTACGAACTGCCCCTGCGTTAGGTTTCCTTTTAAAAATCCTTTTCCACCCCACCCCCCCGAACCGATGGCCATTTTAGAATGCACCAAGTTGTAAGCAGCCTCTTGGGGGTCGCATTCATCGGGTTTTAGCCAAACTTTGATGCGTTCCTGTTGATGCGCTTCGAGAAAATGGTTGAAGGCAAAGTTGGAAAGATAAACGAGACCACTTCCCAAGGACAGAGAAAGCAGCATTATTTGGGTCAATCGCTGCTTTTTTTTAACCCAATGAAACCCTGAAAGCAAGACCAACAGACCGATATTTCCATAAAACATTATTTCAAAGGCGCCTTTTTTCATTCCAAAAAAATAGGCGCTCAATGCCAGCAGAGGTATTATCACCCAAAATCGTTTTTTATTAAAATTGAATACATAAACCGAATTTGCCAAAACCAGAAGCCAAAGAATTACATCGAGTGGTTCGTTCACAAACCCCAAAAGCAACAAGCCCATTATGCTGGAAGCGACGATAAAAAAAAGGGGCGGAAAGCCTTCGCGGTAAAGCAATATAAAAAAGGAAAGGAAAACCAGTGCCGAACCTGCATCCGGTTGGAGTAGAATCAATAAAATCGGGGCGGCAAATAAGGCAATGGCAGAAATTTGACTTTTAAAATACTTCAGGTTCGCGCCAAACCTACTTAAATAACTTGCCAAAGCGACGCAGGTAGCAAACTTGGCTAACTCAGAAGGCTGAACGGTAAATCCACCAAAATCGAACCAGGAAGTTGCCCCTTTGATGGTCTTTCCGAACAGCAAAACGGCAACTAGGGACAGCATGGAAAAAAGGTAAATCAGGTTGGCAAAAGTTTGCCAAAATTTCCAGTCTATCAGAAAAATAATCAGAAAAGCCACCACGGAAATCGAAATCCAAATCGCTTGTTTTCCAACTGCCGTATCGAAGAACACTTCGATATTGGAATAATCATCCTTCCCATGTCCGACGGCATATATCATCATCAGCCCAATGCCCACCAGGCAAATGTAGAGCGATAAAAGAACCCAATCTATACTTCCAATGCTTCTAGTCCGCATTAGTGGAGGTTTTTGTTAAGGTGAATGTTGTAATGTTTCAATGCTTTAATGGTGATTACCACATTCCATCATTGCAGCATTGCAGCATTGCAGCATTCTATCATTACTTCCGTCAATCGATATATTCAATCTTGTGCAAAAACCGAATACCCAAACTGACTTCTAAGGTAATGTTTCGAATGGACCGTTCGGGTATGCTGCGGTTGTTCATGGTGAAGGGGTCATAAAGGTTGGGAATGGTTGGTTGGTTGTATTGTTTGGAAAAATCGGGATTGACGGTGAATTCAAGAATCCCGGCTACGAACTCGGAAAAAGAAAATTCAAAACCGCCCCCCACCGTGACACCGTAGTTTAGTTTCTGAACAAACTGCTCAAAAGGGAAAATCGCCGAGGTGGGATTTCGCTCATTGAACTCCTGAAAGTCGCCCAAATTGGTGGCAACCGTATAATCGCCGCGAATGCCCAAAAGATAGTAGGCCTTCGTCCTCCCTCCAGCCAACTCGTAGCGCTGCTTGCCCCCCAAAACCAAGGAAAGATTTTGAAATTCAAATTGCTGTGCCAACTTGAAAGTACCACCTGAAAGGTTATTGCCACGTATGCGTATGGCGCTTCCTTTCACATGGTATCCTGCCTGCGCGAAAACGGAAAAGGCGCCCGTTTCTTCTGCCGATTCGATGAAAGCGATAAAATTGTATTTGAACAGGGGGTCGCGGTCGAAGGAATTCCATTTTTGGGTGCCGAGGGTAAGCCCTCCCTTTAGCCCAAAAGCATAACTCTGCGAATGGAGTCCAGCAAATACCATCGCTAAAATACCTGCCGTCAGTAAATATTTTTTCATAAATGTAGTTTTTTTTTAGATTTTTGAAGTACGACTTCAGGCAATCTAAATGTGAAAGATTTTGAAAATCTTTCACATTTAAGTTCATGCGAAATAATCGCTATTGCACTCTTAATTTTTGCCCAATTCGAATGGTATTTGATGTCAAATTATTTAATTTTTTTATAGTATCGACAGTAGTGCCATACCTTTTTGAAATATTATACAAGGTGTCTCCCTTCGCCACAGAATGATAAGTTGGTTGTTTTGGTGGCGGTGGAGTGGTGACAGTGGGTGGTTTATCAATTTCTGGATGAACGATTACGGGCGCGTCTTCTTCTACTTTGTTATCTTCTGCCCCTGTGTCGGGGGGAGGAGTGGGGGTTTCAGGGGTAAGGGCATCTTCGTTGTCCAGGAAATCTTCTTTTTCATTTTCGATGATAATTGGTTCTTCCGCCGGTTCCCCGGTTTGCGTATTCAGGCGGGGTCTTTCACTTGCCTTTATCTTGCCTCCCCTCAATTTCAGGCGTTCGCCCACCGCCGGTTCGCTGCCTTTGGGCAACAGATTTCTTCTGTAAAGTCTGGAAAGTTTGATGCCGTAAAGTTGGGAGATTCCAAACATGCTTTCGCCCTTTTTGACATAATGCCATTTTTTCTTGCCGCGATAATTTTTTCGCTTTTTTTGGATAAAAACCCGATCATTTTCCTCTAAAACCGTAGCGCCATCCTCCAAATTTTCATTGTATTTCAGGATGCGACTCAGGTCGGTGTTGGTACTCAAGGCAATGTCGGCGGGGGTATCTCCTTGCTTTGCAAAAACGACTTTCACATCGTTGACCATCCGAATATCCATCCCCGCTATCGGTTTGATGCGGTCATCTGTGCGGCCGGCAAACAATTCATCGGAAGTCATCCGGTCGAACTTAAATAATTGGTAGGTTTCAATGATTTTTATGAGTTTTTTGTCGTAGGTGCGGCTTGTAGCGTAGCCGGATTTTTTCAAACCCTTCGCCCATCGCTTGTAATCGGTGGGGTCAATTCTGAAAAGGAAACCGTAGCGGTGTCTCTTGCGGGGGTCTCTCAAAAATTCGGAGTGGGCGATGAAGGAATCTTCGGCGTCTTTATATACCCGGAAGCAGGACTTGCGAAGCCTTCCAAACTTATCGTATTTGTCATCCTTGCGCCACTCTTTTTTCCCTCTCCAATGGTCGCCGCATTTAATTCCAAAATGATTATTTGCTTTCTTTGCGAGAAAACTCGCACCGGCATTCGATTCCAGAATGCCCTGTCCCAGTTTTATGCTGGCCGGGATTCCTGTCCGTTCCATCTCTTGAATGGCGATGTCTTTGTATCTATTAATGTAGGCATATCTGTCGCCGTTTTGAGCTGCCAGTCCTGCATTGATTATTAATAGAAAAAATATTATTTGCAGTTTTTTGAACATGGGGGGTGATTTAAAAAATCGTATTCGCGAGTGTAATTGAGAAACGAAGAAGTAAAACCGTTCCTAAGGAACGGTGAATAAATAAATTGAGGTTTTTGGGTTGATTATTTTGTTCTTAGTTTTTGCTTTGAAAACAAGAGTTATGTTGATATAATGACTGTTTTCAAAGTGAAAAATAA
>Ga0114931_10010286_pt1 | contig 11148 bp, 13 predicted proteins | sample 2SBtaG_FD_89579 | JGI IMG/M metagenome (GOLD analysis project Ga0114931, IMG submission 89579) | Deep subsurface microbial communities from Kolumbo volcano to uncover new lineages of life (NeLLi) - 2SBTROV14_V59a metaG | ecosystem: Environmental > Aquatic > Marine > Volcanic | place: Kolumbo...
ACAAAAGCATTTACATCCCAACTTGTTGTTTTGTCATTAATCACTCTTAACCTTGCGCGCAAAAAAAATATGAGCTTGATTGATGGACAGAATATTGCAAAGGAAATGGATAAACTTCCAAAAAAAATAGAACAAATTTTAAGGTTGAATGATTTGATTGAAGAAATTGCCGAAGAATTTAAAGATGCTGAAAACTTTTTGTATCTCGGCAGAGGTTATAATTTTCCAGTTGCTTTGGAAGGAGCTTTAAAATTAAAAGAAATTTCTTACATACACGCCGAAGGTTATCCGGCTGCTGAAATGAAGCACGGACCTATAGCTTTAATTGAGGATAAAGTACCGTCTGTTTTTATTGCTCCGCAAGATTCTACTTATGAAAAAATTAAAAGCAATATAGAAGAAGTAAAAGCAAGAAAGGGAAGAGTTATTGCAATAGCAAGTGAAAATGACACACAGATAGATAGTCTGGTTGATTATTCAATTAAAATACCGGATACAATTAGAATGTTAATGCCTGTACTTTCTGTTATTCCTTTACAGTTGTTGGCTTATCACATCGCCGTTAAAAAGGGATTGGATGTTGACCAGCCGAGGAATTTGGCAAAGAGTGTTACGGTTGAATAATTTTAAAGAAAATTTTTGAGATTAAAATAAATTTACATATTTTTGTTCTTTGATTTTTTGGGCAGATAGCTCAGTCGGTAGAGCAATGGACTGAAAATCCATGTGTCGGCGGTTCAATTCCGTCTCTGCCCACTTTCTCAAGCCACGTTACCGAGCGTGGCTTTTTTGTTTTAAAAGAAAATTATATTATTATCTTAATATATTATATGATATCTATATTTTACTCATTAGTGATTCATATTTGATTCAAAAATTAGGTACAAAACAATGTCAAAATCATTAATACCAAAAGAAACAATTATAAACAGAATATTGGTTATCCGTAATCATAGAGTTATTCTTGATAAGGATTTAGCAAAACTTTACGGAGTGGAAACCCGTGTTTTAAAACAATCTGTAAAAAGGAATATCAAACGATTTCCTTCAGATTTTATGTTCATTCTCACTAAAAAAGAAATTGACAACATGGTATCACAAAATGTGATACCATCTAAAAGCTATTTTGGAGGAGCAAAACCTTTTGTTTTTACAGAACAAGGTGTTGCTATGCTTTCATCTGTATTAAAAAGTGATAGAGCGATTGAAATAAATATATTGATTATGAGGGCTTTTGTAAAGCTAAGAGAAATAATTTCTTCACATAAAAAGGTAGAGCAGAAATTAAAAGATATTGAAAAGAAGTTGCAGAATCAGGAAGATCAAATAGTACAGATAATCCAAGTAATAAATGAACTGATTGCACCGCCGCCTGCAGAAAAAAAGAAAATTGGTTTTGTAATTGATGAATAAAATTTAATGAAGTTTATCAGACCTAGTCAGTTTAAGACCGACTTTCTCAAGCCACGTTACCGAGCGTGGCTTTTTTGTTTTTAAGAGAATTCCAAATAGTTGTACTTCAATAGAGTTTATCAGGAGTATTCTGGCTTTTGAAAGACAAAGACGAATCTTTAACCACTTGTATAGATGAAACACCAGTAAAATAATTTAGAAATTTATTTTAAAAATAATAACATCTTTTATAGGAGAAATTAACCTTTGGTAGAAAATATTATTTACTTATAGTAATACTAGTTGTGTTTTATATCTATTTTTAGTAACTATTTTCTATAAATAACTATTTTTTAATTACTTTGAGGGAGAAACTATGAAAAAGACAAATGTTCTTTTTATGTTTACTATTATTGCCGGTATCTTCTTTGCCGGATGTCAGAACAATAAGAACCCTGTAAATCCAGTAGATACAAATTCTGGCACAATCTCTTTAGATAAAAAAGGGATGGTCGTTAAATTATCCAGCGACTTAACAGTTACTGAAACTTATCTTATTCCTGATGGATATACACTTGATGGTCACGGGCACACTATTACGGCTGTAGATCCTGTAGGCGGACATTTTGTTGGAGCAGTAGTAATGAACGGAGGAACAACGGCTTATGTAAAAAATCTTACAGTAACAACTGCGGGTTTATCAAATGTTTGTGACGGTGGTGCAGATAGATTAAGAGGTATTATGTTTGAAGGAGCATCTGGTAGCATTACTAATTGTACCATTATTGGAATTAATCAAGGACCAAGTGGCTGTCAGGAAGGTAATGCAATAGAAGTTAGAAATGCTCCTTTCGATGGGACTCATCCAAATACCGTTAAAGTAAAGATTGAGCATAATAAAATATTCGATTATCAGAAATCGGGTATTGTCTGTAACGGAGATGTAAATGTGGAATTAAAACATAACACCGTTGGCGCTAGTTTTACACAGGAAAATCTTGCAGCTAATAGTATCCAACTCGGATTTGGCGCTACCGGTAAAATAGAAGATAATAAAATAGATGGTAATCAATGGAAAGGTACATCTAATTATGTAGCAACAGCAATTTTAATCTATTTAGCTGATAACGTAAAAGTTAGTAAAAACAAAATTGGAGGAAATTCGGATATAGGAATTTATTTTTATGGCGATAATGGTAAAGTAGATAAAAATAAAGTTTATGATGAAGGACCTGATGATCCAAACTCTGGATATGATATAGGAATAGGGAATTGGGGTAGTAATAACATTGTAACTAAAAATCACGTTAAGGGATTTGATATACCTTTTGATGGTCCTATCGGGAAAAAGAATAAATCTCTTCATAAAAGCAAATCCAGTATTGCAGTAAACCCTTTCCAATAAAAATTACTTATAATTTTTAAAGGGATGCTAATTTAGCATCCCTTTTTTATTTTAAAACTAAACTTAACCCCGCAGATAAAATAATTTATATTAAACAAATTAAATTCAGCATACTGAAAAGATTTAATAAATTTTAATTATCATATAATTTGTTTAGTTTAGTTATAAATAAATGTGTGTAATTTATGAAAAAGGCAATTTTATTATTACTCTTAGTGTTTTTCAGTATTTCATTAGTAAATGCTCAACAAACAAAAAATAAAAGAGCAAAAACTCTAAATAAAAAAGTCTATGGATATGTGACTCATAATAACCAGATATATTTAGTGACTGATAATGGTTTATTAAACATATATCAAAACGAAAGCACTAATAAACAATGGCAGGATTATTATAGAGAAATTTATAAAGATTCTACAATTATAAATCCAAACACTGTAATTGAACCCAACTTAAGTAATTCATTTTTCAATTTTATAATACCTATTAAAATAAACGATTGGATAAACCAAAAATATTCATTTAAGAACGATAAATACTTGTATGATTTTATCTCTTTTGATTCAAGCGGCAATTATTATTACAGACCAGGTATTTTAGAAATCATTGGGAATTATAAAAAAAATAATCAGTTAGTATTGCCTAAAAAATTTCACAAATAAATTATGTCTGTAACTTTTCATTTTAGGAAAGCTTCTTTTAGCATATCATAATTACCATTACTATATTTGATTAAAAAGAAAAAAAATTTATTATGAAGACAAATGTTATTCTACAGACAAACTTTCCTAATTTAAATTTAGTTAAACAGGGTAAGGTAAGAGATATTTACGATCTCGGTGAATATTTTTTAATTGTCTCTACGGACAGACTTTCTGCTTTTGACGTAATTATGGGACAAGGCATTCCTTACAAAGGGAAGGTGCTTACAAAAATATCTGAGTTTTGGTTTAACTTCAATAAAGATATTATTGAAAACCATTTAGTTGCTACTAGTGTTGAAGATTTTCCTGTTGAATGCCAAAAATATAAAGATGATTTGGAAGGCAGATCTATGCTGGTTAAAAAAGCGGAAGTTATTCCTATTGAATGTATTGTTCGTGGTTATATTTCCGGTTCAGGTTGGATTGATTACCAAAAAACAAGTGAGATTTCGGGAATAAAATTACCTGAAGGTTTAGTTGAGTCAGAAAAATTACCCAAACCAATATTTACTCCATCCACAAAAGCAGAAATAGGGCTGCACGACGAGAATATCTCTGCAGAAGAGGCTGAAAAATTTGCATCAAAAGAAATTATTAAACAGCTTGAAGAAAAGTCAATAGCCATTTATAAAAATTCTGCGGATTTTGCCAAAACTAAGGGGATTATTATTGCCGATACTAAATTTGAATTTGGGCTTATAGATGATAAACTAATTCTAATTGACGAAGCACTTACACCCGATTCATCAAGATTTTGGCCGATGGATGAGTACAAACCCGGCGGGACACAACAGAGTTATGATAAACAATTTGTTCGGGATTATTTGCTCTCTATCAATTTTAATAAACAACCACCGCCGCCGATATTACCCGATGAAATTGTAAACAACACAAGTAAAAAATATCTTGATGTTCTAAATAAGTTAACGGGGGAAGAACTAACTTAATGAATCCACTTAAAATAACTACTGATAGTGAAAATTTAATAATTGAATGGAGCGAGAATAAAAAATCAGAAATATCATTTAGAGTTTTACGCAGAGAATGTCCTTGTGCGACTTGCTTAGCCGAAAGAGAAACACAAAACAAAGACTTCATTAGAATTTATAATCAGAATCAAATACAAATAAAAGATATAGAACAAGTAGGGAGTTATGCTATTAAAATAACTTGGAGAGACAATCACTCTACCGGTATTTATGAATATACTTTTTTGAAAAAGTTAGCAGACTCTGCATAAAGACAATGGTACTTCCCAATCAATTAACAATCTTAAGAATTATTTTAACTCCGGTTTTTTTATTCCTTTTTTTATCAAGTAACCCTGTGTATAATCAAATTGCGCTTGCTGTGTTTATTATTGCGGCTTTAACTGATTGGTACGACGGCTGGCTTGCAAGAAAATTTAACTATATAACAAATTGGGGGAAATTCTGGGACCCACTTGCTGATAAAATTTTAACTTCAACTGCTTTTGTAGGGTTTTATATTATTGATGTAATTCCTCTTTGGATGATAATTATTATTATTGTTAGAGATTTTATAATTACAATTCTCAGGGCTTATGTGGATTATAAAAGTAAACCTTTTCCTACAAGTTACTACGCAAAATGGAAAACATTTTTACAAATGACCTTTCTATATTATTTGTTGCTTGTTCGAACTTGCCAAAAAATACCTCTGATATACAAAGGGAACGAAAATATTTTTGATACTTTATTTAATCCGACATTTATTTATGTAACAATGCTTGTTATTACAATTATTACTCTACATTCAGGGTTAACATATATTTTGAACAACAGAACTTTAATAAAGAGATTATTAGTTGACAAAAATTAACATATTTGAAAAAGCCATAGGCTCTGGTTTGTTTACCGGGTATATTCCATTTGCTCAGGGTACATTTGGCAGTTTAATAGGACTTTTAATCTATGGTATTCCGGGATTTGAGAAACCTGGAACCTTGATTCCTGCAATTATTATTTTTACTTTCTATGGGATATTTATAGGTACAAAATTTGAAAAAGCTTACGGCAAAGATCCCGGACAATTTACATTAGATGAGTTTGTGGGAATGTGGATAACACTTCTGCTTCTTCCTAAAACATTGCTGGTATCTTCAATTGCATTTTTTGTTTGGAGAGCTTTTGATATTATTAAACCTTATCCCATAAGAAAACTTGAAGCATTAAACGGAGGATTGGGAATAATGATTGATGATATTGTAGGGGGAATTTATTCTTTGTTTACTGTAGAATTAATTTTAACTTTTATAATTAAATAAAATCGGAAAAATAAAATAATAAAATCAATAAATTATGAATGCACATATTATTACAATAGGGGATGAGATTTTAATAGGGCAAACATTGAATACAAATGCTGCCGATATTGGTAACAAGCTTGTAAACATCCAAATCTTTGTAAGGAAGGCATCAATTATTGCGGATAACGAAACGGAAATAATTGAAGAATTTAAAGACTGCTGGGATAAAAATGATTTAATAATTGTAACCGGTGGACTTGGTCCTACACACGATGATGTTACAAGACAATGTGTTGTTAAATTTTTTAATTCAGAGCTTGTGGAAGACCAGGAAATATTGGATGATGTAAAAAAGATTTTTGAAAAACGCGGAAGAAAAATTGATAAAATTAACGAAGGTCAAGCACTTGTTCCTAAAATTGCCAAACCTATAAGGAATATACTTGGAACCGCTCCGGGAATGTATATTGAAAAAGATGGAAAAATATTTGTTGTTTTACCCGGCGTACCCGCAGAGATGAATTATATGATGGAATCTTTTGTTATCCCTCACTTAAAAGAAAAGATTGGTGAAATTAAAACGTATTCTTTAAGAAGTAATTTATTAACTACAGGAATTCCGGAATTTCTATTATTTAAAAGATTAGGAAATTTGGACGAATTATTGGATGGAGCCAAACTAGCATTTCTTCCAAATCAATTTGGTGTTAAAATGAGAATCACCGTTCAAGATGAAACTGAAGAAAAAGCAAAGAATAAGTTATTGGAAGTTGAACAAAAAATTAGAGGGAAGGTAGGTCGCTATATTTATAGTAGGGCAGAAGAAACCCTAGAAGAAGTGGTTGGAAGATTATTGACTGAAAGAGGGTTAACAATATCCGTTGCAGAATCGTGCACAGGTGGTAATCTTTGTAATTTACTTACAAATGTCGCAGGGGCTAGTAAATATTTTGAGAGAGGAATTATATCATACGGTAATATTTCCAAAGTTGAAATATTAAACGTTAACGAAGACACATTAAATAAATACGGTGCAGTAAGCCACCAGGTGGCGTTGCAAATGGCTGACGGAGTAAGAGCCATAAGCGGAACGGATATTGGACTTTCAATCACCGGAATAATGGGACCAACAGGTGCCTCTACAGATAAACCGGTGGGTCTGGTTTATATCGGCTTTTGTGATGATAAAGTTTGTACAGCTAAAAGATTAGTCTTTGGAGAGAATAGAATTTATAATAAACAGAGGACAACACAAGCTGCATTGGATATGATAAGAAGATATATTCTTGGAATTGAATAATCAGTATTCATTGAGAAAATTAAAAAAATAGAATAGTGGTATGGTTGGATTTTTGGTCGGTTAAATGATTCTGATAATTTTACCTTTAAACTATAAATTCTTATTTATTTAATTGTTAAGAGGTAATTTAAATGTGTACTTATTCACTATGTTAAAAATTGTAAAATGTAATTATGAAAAGGATTTTTATTGCTTTAAAAATTCCGGAATATATTCGCAAAGAAATAGTGTTGTTCAAATATAGAGCTTATTCCAGTAATCAACATTTTGGATGGGAGCCTATGAATAAATTACATATTACACTAAAATTTATAGGAGAAGTTAAAGACGATACAGTAGATAAAATTATTGATTCTTTAGGCTTTATCTCTAAATATAAAACACTAAATTGCAGTCTAGATAAATTTGGATTCTTTTTTAAGAAAAACCAGCCAAAAATTTTATGGGTGGGTGTAAAAGTAAATTCTGAATTGAATAAAATGGTTGAGAATATTAATTATGCTTTAGAAAAATTTTCAATTAAAATTGATGAAAGAGAATTCAAATCGCACATTACATTGCTTAGGATAAAACAGAAAGTGAGTAATAATTTTATTGAATCGTTTAATAATTATAAAATACCAAAAGTAAAATTTCTTGCTGATGAAATTGCTATTGTGGAAAGTAAGCTTTTACCACAAGGTTCAAAATATAAGGAAATAAAAAATTTTAAATTAAATTGAAACGGAGGAACAATGGGTTCAGTAAGAGAACAAAAAATAAAAATTATAGATGATGCAATTGCCAGTATTGAAAAAACATACGGCAAAGGCTCAATTATGAAATTAGGTGACGGTGTTATAAATAATATTGAAGCCATTCCCACAGGTGCACTTTCTTTAGATTATGCACTTGGAATTGGTGGCGTACCAAGGGGAAGAGTAACAGAAGTTTACGGTCCGGAATCAAGCGGTAAAACTACACTTTGTCTTCATATAATTGCAGAAGCACAAAAGAAAGGCGGGCTTGCTGCTTTTATAGATGCTGAGCATGCTCTTGACGTAAATTACGCAAAGCGTTTGGGAGTTGATACCCCGAATCTTTTAATTTCTCAGCCGGATTTTGGTGAGCAGGCTCTTGAAATAACAGATACTTTGGTTCGTAGTAATGCATTAGATGTAATTGTAATTGATTCAGTTGCAGCATTAGTTCCTCGTTCAGAAATTGAAGGAGAAATGGGAGACGCAACCATGGCTGTTCAGGCTAGGCTAATGTCACAAGCTCTAAGAAAATTAACAGGCGCAATTTCTAAATCAAAAACATCCCTTATTTTTATTAACCAATTAAGAAGCAAAATCGGTGTAATGTTTGGTAGTCCTGAAACAACTACCGGAGGCAATGCATTAAAGTTTTATTCTTCGGTTAGATTAGATATTAGACGAATTGCTGCTATTAAAGACGGTACAGATGTAATCGGTAACAGAACAAAAGTTAAAATTGTTAAAAGTAAGGTAGCTCCACCTTTCAAACAAGTGGAATTTGATATCCTTTATAACGAAGGTATTAGCAAAACGGGTGATTTAATTGACCTTGGCGTAGAACATGGATTAGTAAAGAAAAGCGGTGCTTGGTTTACTTACGGAGAAGATCGTTTTCAGGGAAGAGAACAATTTAGGACAAAGTTAAATGAAGACACCAAAATGCAAGAAGCATTAAGAAAAGAAGTAAAAGTAAAATTAGGGATGGTTGAAGAAAAAGTTGAAGCTGATAAAGAAGAAGTTAAAGTTGATAAATAGAATTTGTATGTGTAATGATTTACATAATTTCAAACCTCGATGAAAATTGAGAGGATAGTTAGAAAGAACGATAAAAATGTTAACGTTCAATTAGATAACGGGGAAAAAATATTTCTATCAAAAGAAGTCGTTTTGAAAAATGGTCTCCGTAAGGGAGATGAGATTTCAGACGACTTTCTTTCATTTCTAATAAAAGAAAACCAGTTATTTTTTATTCGGCAAAGATCATTTAATTATCTTGGGCGCCGACCTCATTCAAGATTTGAGTTGACTACAAAGTTAAAACTAAAAAAATACGATTCTGATTTAATTGAAATTATCCTTGATGAATTAGAAAATAAAAATTATTTAAATGATTATGAATATGCCCGATCTTTTGCAAGGGATAAGCAAAAATTTAAACATTTCGGAAGTTTTAGAATTACAAATGAATTGATAAAAAAAAGAGTAAAGAAAGAAATTATAGAAAAAGTTATAACGGAAATTTTCCCTGCTGGGAATGATACGAAAGAAGCTGTTTATAACTTAAATAAAAAAATAAAGAATAAAAATCTCGAAGAACTAAATGATAAAAAAGTAAGAGATAAACTAATTTCATTTTTAATCAGAAAGGGATTTGATTACGAAACATCAATAAAGGCGATGAATGAGGTGAAAAAGGAGATTGTTTAGTAGAAATCGGAAAATATTGATTTGCTAATGAAGAGTGTTTATTTTATATCTCTTTTTATGTACGAACTATAATTTTTTATTTTTCTCTCATACTTTTCATTCATTAGTTTTGATGAAATCATAAAATCAGCAGTTGATCTGTTACAGGCTATTGGAATATTATAAAGGACTGAAATTCGCAGCAATGCTTTTACATCCACATCGTGGGGATGCGGCTCCATTGGGTCCCAAAAGAAAATCATAAAATCTATTTTATTATCTACAATTAAAGCTCCCAATTGTTGATCTCCACCTAAAGGGCCGGATCTTAATTTTGTTAACTTTATTTTTAAATCGGATTTATTTTCAATTGATTTTTTATTTAAAGCTTCTTCGACCAACCTGCCCGTTGTTCCCGTGCAAATAAGATTGTGAGGAATTAAAGTCTCATAATTCCATATTGTCCATTCAATTAAATCAGCTTTTCTGTTATCGTGTGCAACAAGTGCAATGTTTTTTAAGTCCATAATTAACTCTTAAATTAAGTTTATAACAAAGTTAATCAATATTAATTAAATTGTATTTTAAATTATTGTTAAATATTAATTGTTATAACCAAACGGTTTATTCTAAAAAATGGAAATACAAGCAAACATATCACTAAAAAAATATAACACTTTCGGAATTGATATAAAGACAGAATATTTTTTAGAAATTAAAAATGAAAATCAAATTGTAGATTTTTTTTCATCTGAAATAAACGCTGAAAATAAATATATCCTCGGTGGAGGCAGCAATGTGCTTTTCACAAAAGATTTTGAAGGAATAATTTTAAAGAATTCAATTCCTGAAATTAAAATAATAAATGAAGACCAGGATGAAGTGTTAATACAAGCCGGTGCTGGTGTGATTTGGCAAGACTTAATAGATTATTGTGTACAAAAAAATTATTGGGGGATTGAGAATTTATCTTTAATTCCCGGTACTGTAGGTGCAGCTCCTATTCAAAATATTGGAGCTTACGGACAAGAGTTAAAAAATGTTTTTCATAGTTTAACAGGATATGATCTTTTAAATAAAGTTAAAAAAAATTTCAATGAAGAAGAGTGTCTATTCGGATACAGAGACAGCATTTTTAAAAATGAATTAAAAAATAAATTTTTAATTACTTCTGTAACATTAAAACTATCAAAAAAAGGAGAATTAAATTTATCCTACAAACCCGTTAAAGATGAAATAGAAATGAGAAATTTAACAGCGCCTACCATTGTACAAATAAGTAAAATAATTTGTGATATTAGAAGAACTAAACTTCCTGATCCGAATATTATTGGAAATGCTGGTAGCTTTTTTAAGAATCCGGAAATCAGTGAAGATAAATTCTTTCAGTTAGAAAGTGATTTTAAAGAAATTCAAGGATTTAAAACTGATTCCGGTAAATTCAAAATTTCTGCTGCCTGGTTGATTGAAAAATGCGGTTGGAAAGGGAAAAGAAATGGAAATGTTGCTTCGTTTGAAAAACAAGCACTTGTACTCGTTAATTATGGAAAAGCAACCGGCAAAGATATTTTAGAATTTGCACAAGAAATTAAAAAATCAGTAAAAGATAAATTTAACATTGAATTAAAAGAAGAGATAAATATAATATAAAT
>Ga0114931_10010287_pt1 | contig 11148 bp, 6 predicted proteins | sample 2SBtaG_FD_89579 | JGI IMG/M metagenome (GOLD analysis project Ga0114931, IMG submission 89579) | Deep subsurface microbial communities from Kolumbo volcano to uncover new lineages of life (NeLLi) - 2SBTROV14_V59a metaG | ecosystem: Environmental > Aquatic > Marine > Volcanic | place: Kolumbo...
ACCAGATCAGGTTTAAGACCCTCAAGGGCTAAAAGCCCCATCAAAACACTTTTTTGGCGAGTATCGCCCCCCATGACAGGAGGTAACAGCTTATTCCCAAATTGCCGGGTCGCCACCTTATAAAGCTTCTTGTCATCGGGATGAATGATTGTCAGTGTGTGAGATATTAAAGGGTGATTCATCACGGCCAAAAGGGTGTGAGTGAGTACAGATTTTCCAGCTAACAGCTGATATTGTTTGGGAACTCCCCCCCCGGCTCGCATGCCTCTGCCAGCAGCAACAATGAGAAGAACGGTTTTGGGCATAGATAGAATTCCAGCTTTCAACGAGAGAGGCACGTCTTGTTTAGCAGGGAGAATAAGGGGTTCGTGGCGCTATTCCAAGAGCTATTGCGAGGCAGAGTATTGCTTTAATGACCTCCTAGATTGCTTTTTTACTGGTAAGGTGCATAAAGAATGAGCATAAATCCGACCTTATGCATATAATTCGTGCAGTATATATCGAGCCCGATAATCAAGAGCCTTTAAATCATGAGCATATTGCGAAACAGAGCGCTGCTGGCACCCATGTCTGGTATTACAGATCTGCCTTTTCGCCGACTGGCCCACCGTCTGGGAGCAGGATTGGTGATTGCCGAAATGGTAGCCAGTAAAATGCTGGCGGGCAAGCACAAGCAAACCTTGCAGCGGGTTATAGGAGCAAGCGAAATATCGCCCTATGTCATTCAGATTTCGGGACGTGACCCGGTGGAAATGGCAAATGCAGCCCGTGTGGCTGCGGATCTGGGAGCTGATATGATTGACATTAATATGGGCTGTCCGGCGCGCAAGGTCATAAAGGGTCTGGCCGGTTCCGCATTGATGAAACAGCCAGACCTTGCCTTGTCCATCATCGAAAGTGTTATCCATGCCGTTGATGTGCCTGTTTCTCTTAAAATGCGGTTGGGCTGGGATGCAAATCAATTGAATGCTGCTTATATCGCCACAAGAGCTGAGCAGGCAGGTATTCAGATGATTTCAGTGCATGGCAGGACAAGATGCCAGTTTTACAAAGGACATGCCGATTGGCCATCCATTGCTCATGTGGTCCATGCTGTTGATGTGCCAGTGATTGCTAATGGCGATATTCTCTCTTACGGAGATGTTAAGTCCTGTCTGGCCCAATCTAGAGCCCATGGGGTTATGGTCGGACGTGGAGCACAGGGGCGTCCGTGGATTGTCGGGGAGTATGGGGCGAAACTGCAAGGTAACTCCCATTTTGTCCCTCCAACCCTTGAAGAAAAGAAAAAACTGATCATTGAGCATTATAAAGAAATGCTTGATTTTTATGGCAAGGAACTGGGACTGCGCAATGCACGCAAGCATCTGGGCTGGTATGTTGATGACCTCCTGAAAGGGCGTGAACAGGCTTTGCTGTGGCGCGCACGTCTTTGTTGTGAAGATGACCCTCAGATTGTCATATATTCACTTGAGCAGTTGTTTGATGAACTTGCACAACAAAAAGAGGTCGCCGCATGAATGACCAGAAAGAACGCACGGCTCGGGCAAACCGAATGCAAGAAGTGTCGTCCGATTTGCAAATGCAGCTGTTGCACGCTTTGCCGCAAATCATCATTGCTGTCGGCCACGATAATGGCCTGCACTATGTCAATGCCAAAGCAGAACTCTATTTCAATGCCAGCAGCGCTATTTTGCTGAACCTTTCGTTGGAAGACCTCTTCCATTTTGACAGCCCCATACTGTCTCTGGTGCGCCAAGTGCAACGCGAATGTTGCGGCATTAATGAATATAATGTCGAAATTGGCAGTATTCGTCATAAGAACAATGAATTGATGGACCTGCAGGTGACGCCCATGGTGCTTGGCAATGAGAAGGATAATGAGGAAATCATTATTCTCGTCATGCAGCCTCGCAGTATTGCCCAAAAGATAGAGCGCCAGCTTGCCCACCGAGGCGCAGCGCGTTCTGTGACCGGATTGGCTTCCATGCTGGCCCATGAGATACGCAACCCTTTGTCGGGCATAAGAGGGGCCGCTCAACTGCTTGAAGGTAGTGTCGAGCAGGAGGACCGCACGCTGACAAGGCTGATTTGTCAAGAGACCGACCGCATTTCTCGTCTTGTTGGTCGCATGGAAGTCTTTGGAGACAATAATATTGCGGACCATCAACTCCTCAATATCCATGCCGTCCTGGGGCATGTGCTGCAAGTGGCTAAAACCGGTTTTGCCAAGGATATAGAAATTATCGAGGACTATGATCCCTCCTTGCCAAAGCTGACAGGCCGTCGGGATTTACTGGTGCAGATGTTTTTGAATCTCGTTAAAAATGCGGCTGAATCAGTGTCGGCCACCGGGAGGATGGGAAAGATTTGGCTGACCAGTTCCTACCGGCCAGGGGTTAGTTTTTCGGTACCTGGATCACCGGTCAAAACCTCATTGCCCCTGCAGATCACCATAGAAGATAACGGGCCAGGGGTGTCAGATGATATTCGCTCGATCCTGTTTGATCCCTTCATCACCACAAAAGCCAATGGCACTGGCCTTGGCCTCGCTTTAGTCGCCAAGACCGTGAAGGATCATGGGGGGGTTATCGAGTATGAACAATTCAATGAACGAACCATATTCAAAGTATTGCTACCACATCAAAAAAACACCAGAAAACGCCCAAAAAGCCCTGTAGCCAAAAGAGGGAAATGAAGATGAGTAAAGGTCATGTTCTCATAGCCGATGATGATGCAGCCATTCGTATGGTCTTGCAACGAGCCCTTGTGCAGGCCCGGTTTGAAGTTCAGATTACAAGTAACGCCACAACGCTCTGGCAATGGATATCACGCGGCGAAGGCGATGTCGTCATCACTGATGTTGTGATGCCGGATGAGAATATCTTCAACCTCATTCCGCGTATGAAGAAGGCGCGTCCCGAGCTGCCGATTATTGTCATGAGTGCACAAAACACTTTGGTGACAGCCATAACAGCGGCAGAACTTGGCGCTTATGAATATTTACCAAAGCCCTTTGACCTCAATGAACTGGTGGCCGTTGTCAATCGGGCCATGTCGCAAACCAAAACGGAAGCGATACCCAGCCAGCCAGCACGAGATGAGTTGGATGTGCCACTGGTCGGTCGATCCCCGGCCATGCAGGAAGTCTACCGAATTTTGGCTCGTCTGACGCAAACGGATCTGACGGTGCTCATTCATGGCGAATCCGGTACAGGCAAAGAACTGGTGGCACGGGCTCTGCACGATTACTCAAAACGAAAAAACGGCGGCTATGTCGCGCTCAATATGGCAGCCATTCCCAAGGAGCTAATCGAATCAGAATTGTTCGGCCATGAAAAAGGCGCGTTTACGGGAGCAACAACGAGAAATTCAGGGCGTTTTGAACAGGCCAGAGGTGGCACCTTATTCCTTGATGAGATCGGCGATATGCCGATGGATGCGCAAACCCGGTTATTGAGAGTTTTGCAAGAAGGGGAATATATGACGGTGGGCGGGCGCACCTCTATCAAAACGGATGTGCGCGTCATCGCAGCAACCCATCGTGACTTGCGCGGCCTGATATCACAAGGATTATTTCGTGAAGATCTGTTCTATCGTTTGAATGTTGTTCCACTGACCTTGCCGCCTTTGCGCGAGCGCAAAGAAGACATTCCCGATCTGGTCAATCATTTTTTGCGCCTGATGGAGAAGGAAGAAGGCGGTCAGTCCAGAGTATTGACCAGCGGTGCCATAGAACGACTGCAGGCCCATGACTGGCCCGGCAATGTCCGCGAACTGGAAAATCTCATTCGTCGTATCGTTGTCCTCTATGCGCAGGATCAGATTAACGAGGAACTCATTTCACAAGAATTCGTTTCTAACGGCCTTGACCAGCAAAAAGCCGATATTGATAATTTTGATGTGTCACAAGCCATTGAACATTATCTGGTTGACTATTTTCGGGGATATGGAAATAGCCTGCCGCCATCGGGTCTTTATCAACGCGTCCTGCACGAAATGGAAAAACCACTGTTGAGCGCATGTCTTGCGGCGACCAAAGGCAATCAGCTACGGGCAGCCGAACTTCTGGGCCTCAATCGAAATACACTGCGTGACAAAATTCGCAAACTGGATATCAGAGTGATCAGGACCAGCGAATAAAGGTTTGAATGAAAAAAGGTCTTGGATTCTCAGAAGAAAGGCCTGGGTTCTCAACAGAAAATTATTTGTCTCATAAATGTCACAATAAGATTGCTTGTCGTTGCCATTAGCGCCAATATGGTATTCAACTAAGATTTTTGTTGCAGGCAAGATACAGCTTTCAAATAGAAAACGGCTCATTTTTAATCTTGATTGTTAGTTGTTGCAACAGGCAAAGGTAGAACTGTATGACGACCATTGACCAAACCACACAGCTACTTGGAGGACAGGTAAAAGCTGAGGATGCCCCCTTTGGGAAAAATAGAAAAAAGCTGTTTTATATAGGTCTTGTACTTGTTTCCCTGTCGCTGGTTTTTGGCCTCACGACCTATCTCATTCTCACCGGTCTGACCCCTATTCAGCCGCGCCACAGCGTGGTGGTGACTGTCTTGTTGATCAATTCAATTTTGATTATCTGCATGATTTTGTTAATTGCTGTTCATTTTTTTGAACTATGGCAGAACAAAAGACATGGCAGGGCCGGTGCCAAACTTCATTCCAGTTTTGTGCGTCAGTTCAGTATTGTGGCGGCTTTGCCAGCTATTTTACTGGCCATATTCGCCAGTATTTCTCTGGATCGCGGTCTTGACCATCTGTTTTCAACCCATACCAAAAACCTCGTGCGAGACAGTCTGGAAGTGGCCAAGACCTATATCACGGAGCATAGTGAGGTCATACGGGCGGATATGCTGGCTGTAGCTGGTGCCGTTGAAAAAGAGCTTCCCAAGATACTGAACTCTCAAAAAAATGTAAAAAAAATGTTGCAGTTCCAGTCTGCATTACGTGCTTTGCCAAGCCTCTATCTGATACATAAGGATGGCCAGCTGATTGCCAAAGGGGGAAGTGCACCAGATAGCTATCAAAAACCTCGGGCTGGATCGTTAGGTGCTGCACGCGATGGGACGGTTATCATTATTCCGCCCACCAGAACAAACAAGATCGGAGCCATTAAAAAGCTGTCGAATTTTACAGATACCTATCTGTATGCGCTTCGCCGTGTCAATCCAAAGGTCATCAGCCATTTACAGCAGGCACGGGACAACGTCTTTAAATATAGAGAGCTTGAACAGCGCCGCACAGGTGTGCAAATCGCCTTTGCCCTGACTTATGTGGCGATTGCCCTGACTTTGCTGCTGGCGGCGATCTGGCTGGGACTATGGTTCGCTAGCAGACTGACCGAACCCATAAGGCTCTTGATTGCTGCCGCACAAAGTGTTTCGGAAGGTGATCTGGATACAGTCATACACCTTAAACCGCATCATGGGGAACTGGCCCAGCTTGGCTCGACTTTTAACAATATGACGGCAGAGATCAAGAGCCAGCAAAATGAACTTATTGATACCAATCTGATGCTGGATGAAAGACGTCGATTTATTGAAGCTGTGCTCTCTGGCGTTAGCGCCGGGGTGATTGGCCTTGATGCCTTTGGCATCGTTGATCACGTCAACAGATCGGCAGAACAATTACTGGGTCGCTCGGGAGACGAGCTTTTGGGAAAACGACTGGAACTGGCTGTGCCAGAATTTTTACCTGCGATACTCATGGCCAAGCAGGGGGAAGAGGGAAGCGACACTCTGATACAAGATGATATTGAACTGGGCGTAAACGGTGTTGAAAGACATTTTGCTGTGCGACTGACAAGAGAAAGCAGTGAAGACCATGAATATGGGTTTGTACTGACCTTTGATGACACCACCGAACTTGTGCGCGCGCAACGATCTTCTGCCTGGGCAGATGTCGCCCAGCGCATTGCCCATGAAATGAAAAACCCTCTGACCCCCATACAATTGTCGGCTGAACGCATTCGCCGCAAATACGGCTCTGTTATTGGCGAGGATCGGGGGGTCCTTGATACCTGCACAGATACGATTGTCAGTCGCGTTGCAGATATCAAACGTATGGTTGACGAATTTTCCGAGTTCGCGCGTATGCCAGACCCGGTGATGGAACTCTATGATATTCGTGATATTGTCAGCGACGTCATCACCTTGTACGATAGCCCTGATGACAAGCTTGAGCTAACCATTTCCATTCCGGATAGTCCGATTATCTCGCTGTGCGACAAGGGATTTATTTCACAGGCTTTGATCAATCTGGTGAAAAATGCCACGGAAGCTATTGGCTGCGCCCATGACAAAAAACCTCTGTTGAAAACCTATCAAGGGCATATCCAGGTGGCTTTGAAAGGGGGTAATAACGAGTATGAAATCGAAGTTACCGATAATGGCTGTGGACTGCCAAAGGAGCAAAGAAATCGCCTTTTGGAACCTTATATGACAACACGGAAGAAAGGCACAGGACTAGGACTGGCCATTGTCCAGAAAATTACAGAACAGCATGGGGGGCGTATTTTATTGGAATATGCCCCTGGAACCAAATCTAACGAGACCGGTGCCCGAGTGAGACTGATCCTTCCCAATAAGAAGAAAAACAGTTCCAGGGTGAAACCTGTCACAGTTCCCGTCAACACAAAAAGTCTGACGAAAGACTTGAGCGAAAATTCTAGTCGCTCTGCTGATGCGTCACGAAATGAGGGAGAGAATTGCCGTGTATGATATCCTAATAGTTGATGATGAGGCCGATATCCGAGAACTTGTTGCCGGGATTTTAGACGATGAAGGATATGAAGCGAGGCAGGCTGGGAATAGTGACGATGCGCTGATGGCTATTGAGGATCGCAGACCCTCGCTGGTTATTCTGGATATCTGGTTGCAGGGCAGTCGTCTTGATGGCCTTGAGGTTCTTGATCGTATTCAGCAGATGCACCCGGATATTCCTGTGGTGATCATATCGGGGCATGGCAATATTGAGACAGCGGTAACTGCGATCAAACGCGGGGCATATGAATTTATTGAAAAACCTTTTAATACTGACAAGCTGATTAATATTGCCCAACGGGCAATCGAGTCATTTCGACTGCGCAAAGAAGTTCAAGAACTGCGTGAACACAGCCCTATCAGTCAGGAAATGATCGGTAATTCAGCCGTAATCAACCAGTTGCGCCAATCTATTGAGAAGGTGGCTCCCACCAAGAGTCGGGTGCTGATTACCGGACCTTCGGGGTGTGGCAAAGAATTGACTGCGCGCATGTTGCATATGCTCTCTCATCAGAACAATGGCCCTTTTGTTGCCCTGAATGCGGCTGCCATTACCCCGGATCGAATGGAATTGGAGCTCTTTGGTACAAATGATCAAAAAGGCTCTCCCAGTAAAGTCGGGGCTTTGGAAGAAGCACATCTAGGCACACTGTATATTGATGAGATTGCCGATATGCCTCTGGAAACCCAAAGCAAGATCTTGCGGGTTTTGGTGGAGCAGAAATTCCAGCGCCTTGGCAGTGGCACAAAGGTTGAGGTCAATGTGCGTATTGTCAGTTCATCCTCTCGCAATCTGGAAGATGAACGCCGTCAGGGGAATTTGCGCGAAAACCTGTTTCACCGGCTGAATGTTGTGCCGCTGGAAGTTTCCGGACTTTCCGAACGGCGTGAAGATATTCCCATGCTGGTTGAACATTTCATTGGACAGATATCGGTATCTTCAGGGCTCGTCCCACGGATTATTGGTGAAGATGCCATGGCTATTTTACAGTCCTATGAATGGCCGGGAAATGTGCGCCAGCTACGCAATATTGTTGAACGGTTGATGATTCTTTCGGAAGGGGATGCTGATACGATTATAACAGCTGAAATGCTGCCCGAAGAACTCGGTGGATCCGTTAACCTGAACCCGGACGGTAGCGGGGGCGAACATCTTATGTCCTTGCCATTACGTGATGCACGCGAAATTTTTGAAAGGGAATATTTGCTGGCGCAGATTAACCGCTTTGGCGGTAATATCTCCAGAACAGCAGAGTTTATTGGTATGGAACGCTCAGCTTTGCATCGCAAATTACGCGTACTTGGTGTCAATTCATCAGACCGCAAGAAAGAGGCGAGTTAGAGCACTTTCGTTTCGACTGATATGAAGAAATAGCCCCTCTTCGTTGTTTCGAGGCTTTTCCAAAGAAGGGGCCTATATTGTGTTTTTGGGATAAATGGTCGCTCTGTTTTTTCCAACATAACTGCGGATCTTGTTTCAACAGATGAGCTTCGTTTGGGAGGAATTTATTCCCATGTGACCTTTATTTTACAAACCGTACTTTTTGGGAACGTGAAACAATAAAATATTTAGAACATAAACACTTCTTTATTATAAATTTCTGCTATAAATATCCGTTAGATACAGCACACTCTTGATCTCTCCTTGCATTTTCATGCAAGCAAGAGATAGAAAATGACAAAACAAGAGTGCCGGCCAGATTTTTGAGATCGAACCCGACAAACTCTGAATTTCCGGACGCAGAAATTGGGAACTTATCATGAGAGTGATTATTTGCGGTGCCGGCCAGGTGGGATATGGCATCGCAGAACATCTGGCCGCTGAAGGCAATGATGTTGCTGTCATTGATACTCAGGCGGACCTCATTCAACAGATCAGTGATAATCTGGATGTCCAGGGTTTTGTCGGCCATGGAGCGCATCCTGATATGCTTGAGCGGGCTGGCGCCAATGAATGCGACATGCTGATTGCCGTGACCTATCATGATGAGGTCAATATGGTGGCCTGTCAGATCGCCCATACCATGTTCAATATCCCGCAAAAAATAGCAAGAATAAGAGCCCAGAGTTATCGAGAACCGCACTGGGCGGAGCTGTTTACGCGCAACCATATGCCAATTGATGTCATCATCTCGCCAGAGATTGAGGTTGGCGAGGCCGTTTTGCAGCGCCTCAATCTTCCAGGGGCTCTTGATGCCTTCAGCTTTGATGAGGGACGTATTACCGCAATTGGCATTAATTGTTCCGAAGACTGTCCTATTCTTGATACGCCTCTTGAACAGTTGACAGATCTTTTTCCTGATTTGTTCGCAAGGGTTGTGGGGATATCCCGAAAGGGCGAGCTGTTTGCCGCAGGGCGCAAAGATGAATTGATCATTGGAGATAATGTCTATCTTATTGTACGCGCTGATCAGGTTGAGCGGACCATGAAAATTTTTGGCCATAAAAAAGACAGAGCCAATCGGGTCGTCATAGCCGGAGCTGGCAATATTGGGCTCTATGTCGCCAAATGGCTCGAGCACCATCACCCCTTTACCAGCCAAAAGATTATTGAGATCGATCATACTATGGCGGTCGCTGCCGCTGAACATTTAAAAAGCACAATTATCCTCCATGGCAGCGTGCTTAATGAAGCCATCCTTAATGAAGCCGATATTCGTGATGTGGATATGATGATTGCCCTGACCAATGATGATCAGGTCAATATCCTGTCCAGCGTACTCGCCAAGCGTCTTGGCTGTCGACATAATCTGTGTTTGATCAATAATCGCAGCTATATGACGATTGTTGACGAATTGGGCATTGAAGCGCATCTTAACCCCCGTTCCATTACGATTTCGCGTATATTGGAACATGTGAGAAGAGGGCGCATCAAGGGGGTTTATTCAATCCGCGATGGTGCAGCCGAAATCATTGAGGCAGAAGCTCTGCAAACATCACCGCTTGTCGGCAAACCGCTAAGAGAGCTTGATTTGCCTGTTGGTGTGAGAGTAGGGGCTATTATCCGCAGTACGGAGATGATATTGCCCGATGGCGATCTTGTGATCAAACAGGGGGATCGGGTGATCATTTTTGCGCTTGGCGAAAATGTCCATGAAGTCGAGCAACTCTTCAGGGTCAGTCTGGATTATTTTTAGGCAGCTGGCGTCTCTGGGCGTTGAGTAAGGATAGCACAGAAATAAACGTATCGTTTATTTCTGTGCTATCCTAAGCTGGATGAATGGAGTGTGTGCGTAAAAATGCTGGCGACCTCATATATATTGGGCTGGTGCCTTGGTGGCTTGTCTCTGTCGATGATGATCCCGGCTTTCTTCGCTCTGTCTGTTGGTGAAAAGCCTCAGGCGATGGCCTTTATGAATTCTTCTGTGGCGCTTTTCTTTCTGGCAGGAGGGTTGATTTTTGCTCTTCACCAGGAAAAGCTGTCGATTGGTCGCCGACAACAATTATTGATCGTGGTAGGCGTCTGGTTTTTGCTGCCTTTAGGCGCAGCCATGCCCTATTATCTCACAGGATATGTGAGTAGTTTTGCCAGCGCTTATTTTGAAGCCGTATCGGGATTTACGACAACCGGCTCCTCGCTTGTCTCAAATCTGTCAGACATTCCAAAGTCTATCCTCTTATGGCGTTCATTGCTGCAATGGATGGGGGGGCTGGCAACCTTACTGATGCTGTCCTTCATCATAGGTCGCATTATGGGAGTTGAGCTGTTTGGACGTGATACCCGGTCCATTATTCAATCGAACAGTGGAAGTTCAATGGACCTGGAGAATACGGTCACGACAATTCTGCCGCTTTATACCGGACTTACCGCTCTTTGCTTCGCCTTGTTGCTGTTGTTTAACATTCCTGTATTCGATGCGTTTTGCCTATCCCTGTCGACCCTGTCAACGGGAGGGTATATGCCGCGAGCCGGTTCCATTTCTTTGTATGGCAGTCCTTTGGCTGAATTGACTCTGGCCATATTCATGTTTCTTGGAGCCGTCAGTATTATTTGGGTCAAGGCCGTTGTTGATCGCAACTGGAGGATCATGTCTCGAACAAATGAACCTTTGCGGATCGCTATTGTAATCCTGCTTCTTGGATTGACGTTCACGGTCCTCATTCTGGCTAAATCCACATCCCCTGGACTATTATCGATTGTTCTCAGCCTGACGACCGGCATAGCCGCAGCGGCCTCCTTGATATCAACAAGTGGATTTGTTTTTGGTAATCCGGACCAGCTGATACTACCCTATTTGCTCTTGCTGGTTGCAGCAATCGTCGGCGGTGGGCGCTATTCAACGGCTGGAGGTTTGAAGTTCAGCCGTATTTTGACCATGCTTGATCTTTCGCGACGAGAGCTACAAAACCTGCTTTACCCCCATGGCATTCA
>Ga0114931_10010288_pt1 | contig 11148 bp, 9 predicted proteins | sample 2SBtaG_FD_89579 | JGI IMG/M metagenome (GOLD analysis project Ga0114931, IMG submission 89579) | Deep subsurface microbial communities from Kolumbo volcano to uncover new lineages of life (NeLLi) - 2SBTROV14_V59a metaG | ecosystem: Environmental > Aquatic > Marine > Volcanic | place: Kolumbo...
CTTCAACCTGCGTTTGATCGGGTACAAGGACCATAATCACATCGGCTACTTTTGCAGCTTCAGCTGTTTCCAGTACTTTCAAACCGGCTTCTTCGGCTTGTTTCCATGATGAGCTGTCCTTCCTCAGACCAACAACAACACTTACACCACTTTCTTTGAGATTTAAGGCGTGAGCGTGTCCCTGGCTGCCATATCCCAGAACAGCTACGGTTTTACCGGAAAGCAGACTTAAATCTGCATCAGAATCATAATAGGTCTTTGCTTGCATTATTACTTTTTTATTGGTTCAAATTGTGATTTAAAAAGAATGAATGACTGTATGAGTTGAATGATTGATTGAATGGCTCAATACATACATCCAATCAATAATTCCATTCATTCCAATTTTAAGTATCGCCCGTAAACTCGCGTTTGAGTGCGACACTACCTGTCCGGGCAACTTCCACGAGGCCAAATTGTTGGAGCATGCCAATCGCAGCACTGATTTTGTCTCCGCTCCCCGATACCTCAATCGTCAGTTTATCCGGGCTGATATCAATAATCTTAGCGCGGAATACATTGACGATCTGCATTATCTCCGATCGTTTTGCGGGCGGTGCCGACACTTTAACCAGTGCCAGTTCCCTTGAGATGAAAGACACATAGGTCAGATCTTTGACTTTGATTACGTCAATGACATTGTGGAGCTGCTTGGTAATCTGTTCCACAATTTGCTCGTCACCCTGAGTGGTAATTGTAATTCTGGCGAGTCCCGGTTCCTGAGCCTGGCCAAAACTGATACTGTCGATGTCGAAACCACGTCCGCTGAACATCCCGATAATCCGGGATAATGCGTTCAGATTATGAGAGACAAGAACAGAGATTGTATGTTTGGGAAGCTGGGCGTTTTTCTTTTCAGCACCATTCAAAAATTCAACTTTTGTAGGGGTCATTTGGGTTCCTAAACCATTTCATTCAAAGCTGCACCGGCAGGCACCATTGGATAACAATTGGCTTCTTCCACAACCTGAAAATCCATGACTACAGGCCGGTCGTTTATTTGCATTGCTTTTTCAAGTACTGATTTCATTTCTTCCGGTTTGGTGACGCGGAACCCGGCGGCTCCGTAGCTCTCGGCCAGTTTTACAAAATCCGGATTACCTCTTCTGAGGTCGGAGTGAGCATAACGTTTACCGAAGAAGAGTTCCTGCCATTGCCGTACCATACCGAGATAGCCGTTATTCATGATGGCAATTTTTACAGGGATTTTATTCTCGACACACGTGGAAAGTTCCATGGGGGTCATCTGGAATCCGCCGTCACCCGTGATACATACCACGGGTCGCTCAGGATATGCTACGGCAGCACCCATAGCCGCCGGGAATCCAAATCCCATTGTTCCGAGACCACCTGACGTGATAAATGAACGCGGGTGGTTGTACTGATACAATTGCGCTGCCCACATCTGGTGCTGACCAACATCCGTAACGACGATAGCTTCACCTTTCGTCACCTCAGAGATAACCTCGATCATGTGTTGTGGCATGATGCGATCTTTCATCTTGGGGGTACTGAGTGGATGATCTTTCTTCCACTGGTGAATAGTATTCCACCACTCGTCGATCTCCGGTTTTTTTGTGTGTTTGTCTAATTCGGGGAGAACGTTTTTAACATGGCCAACGATGGGAATTTCAACAGCCACGTTTTTGGAGATGCAGGAGGGATCGATATCAATGTGGATTTTCCACGAGTTGGGTGAAAATCCGTCCAGGCGTCCGGTTACCCGATCATCAAAACGGGCACCAACGGCTAACAAGACATCACAATCTGTGATAGCCATGTTGGCATACCAGGTCCCGTGCATGCCCAGCATTCCCAGAGCCTGCGGCTTCCCTTCCGGAAATGCTCCCAGTCCCATGAGAGTGGTCGTTACAGGAATATTTGTGCGTTCCGCAAACTCAGTCAGCTCTTTCCAGGCTTCACCCCGAATGACACCTCCGCCCGCATAGATCAAAGGTCGCTTTGCATTGCTGAGCAATTCGGCGGCTTTTACGATCTGGCTGTAATGTCCACGGGTAACAGGGCGATAGCTCGGAAGATTGATATCCTTTTCTCCGGTGTAAAACCCTTTCGACATCACCATATTTTTAGGCAGGTCGATGAGGACCGGTCCGGGTTTCCCGCTTGTGGCTATATGGAATGCTTCCCGTATGATGTGCTCCAGCTGATTGGCGTCTTTAACGAGGTAGCTATGCTTTGTGATAGGCCGCGTGATTCCAACGATATCGGCTTCCTGGAAGGCATCGTTTCCAATAAGACTTGTAGCCACCTGACCCGTAAAGACAACCATTGGAATGGAATCAATAGCAGCAGTAGCAATACCCGTTACCGTGTTTGTTCCGCCTGGTCCGGATGTTACCAGTACCACGCCAGGTTTACCGGTAGCCCGTGCATATCCATCTGCAGCATGCGTTCCTGCCTGTTCATGGCGTATAAGGATATGCCGAAGTTTCGGGTTCTTATAAAGTGTGTCGTAGATGGGGAGTACCGCTCCACCCGGATAACCAAATATGGTATCCACACCAAGGTCAAGTAAAGTCTCGACCAGAATTTCAGCTCCGGTAAGTTCCTGTGCCTGGGTTGGTTGCGAAACCAGTGACGGTTTTGAACCGTTTAAGTTTCTATCCTTGAATTGTGTTGCTTCGTTGTTCATATGACCTCGTTGGTTGCGGTATACACTTCTCTCGCCAGAGGTCATTCTTTAAATCGGTAAGTATCAGGTCTTGGAATTGATTATTGCAGAATAACCTCTGGCGATATGTTAGCTATTAATTAGAATTAGAATTAGGCCAGAGATTATACCTACACTAATCAATAGGACTAGACTTAGAGCAGATAGAGTTAGTCCTAGGGAAGGCAGGTTCAATACGACAGCAGAAATCAGTGAGATTAAAGACAGCACCGTTGCACGATTGTTAAAACCGAGAGTTTCATTATCGGCGGGCATAACTGCGACTGTATGTGAGTTGTTGGTGATCAACGTTTAATCTATCACTGATTATTAAGCTTCATGGAATGTATATAACTGAATTTCTTGTGTCAAGTTTATTTTCGTCTTTTTTTAAAATATTTACAGTTTTTTTGAGTAGGTTTTTAAAATATTATTTGTTCATCTGACGATGTTGTAATTAATAAGTGCCTGATAAATAATCATATATTACTGTATTGGATCTGGTTGCAAGGGATTGCATTGGGTTTGTCTGAGGAGCAGATGATTGGGTTGATCTCTCGTATAGATGATTTAAAATCTCTACTATTTTAAAATAAATGCAAAGTGATAATGAAGAATGATTGTGATTGGTTACTAAAATTTTTCAAATGTTAATGAAGGATATTATTTAATGATTTTTCAAAATGTATTGATGTAAATTAAATATGGAATAGCTTCCAAAATTTTATTTTTTAATAAAAATTAGCATTTATCCTTAATATATTAACAGTAGATGCGTGTGAATTCTAAAAATTAAAGGATCAAATAAGTTTTATGATCATTCTGTGTCCTTTAATATTTTTTGTAATATATTTTACCCGGCATCTTTTTTTGTTATATATCGTACTGCAGGTTTTAAACTTGTTTCCCTTTTCACTTAAATTTTTCTTGGTAACAAACTTTACAAATAGTCGATTATGAGTTCCAAACTAAACAAATACAGTTCACGATTAACACAGCAACAGTCTCAGGTAGGTTCTAAAGCCATGCTTTATGGTGTGGGACTATCTGATGACGACATGAACAAAGCCCAGGTAGGCATTGCCAGTACCGGATGGGAAGGGAATCCTTGCAATATGCACCTGAACGGGTTCGCTGAGCATGTTAAAGAAAGCGTGTATCAGTCGGGACTGGTTGGTTTCATCTTTCATACAATCGGTGTGAGCGACGGAATCTCTATGGGAACACAGGGAATGAAATACTCACTGCCTTCCCGCGATATCATTGCGGACTCCATAGAAACAGTGATGCGCGCCCAGTGGTATGACGGGAATATTACAATTGCTGGTTGCGACAAAAACATGCCGGGTTCCGTAATGGCGATGGCACGTATTAATCGTCCATCAATTATGATATACGGTGGAACAATTCGTCCCGGCAACCTGAACGGTAAAAAGCTGGATATTGTCTCAGCGTTTGAATCATATGGACAATATCTTTCCAAAGAGATTGATGAAGGGGAACTGCTGGACGTACTGCATCATGCCTGTCCCGGTGCAGGCGCTTGCGGTGGCATGTATACGGCCAACACCATGGCATCGGCGATTGAGACGCTCGGAATGAGCCTTCCGTACAGTTCATCTATCCCGGCAACGCACAGCAAGAAAATTGAAGAGTGCCATCGAGCCGGAAAAGCCATTCTCACTCTTTTAGAGCGTGACATCAAACCCAGCGACATCATGACAAAGAGGGCCTTTGAGAATGCCGTCGCTCTGTCTATTGCATTAGGTGGATCTACAAATGCGGTGTTGCATTTGTTGGCCATGGCCCATACGGCCGGCATCGATTTCACAATCGATGATTTCCAGGAAATCAGTGCCCGAACTCCATACCTTGCGGATCTCAAGCCGAGTGGAAAATATGTGATGGAAGACCTCTATAATATGGGTGGCGTTCCTGCAGTCCAGAAGCTTTTGTTGAAGGAAGGACTCATCGATGGATCCTGCATGACCGTAACCGGAAAGACCCTCGAAGAAAATATAGCCGATCTGCCGGATCTTCTGGAAGGGCAATCCATCGTTGCCCCGATTTCCAAACCGATCAAGAAAACCGGGCATATCGAAATTATGTATGGAAATATCGCTCCTGGCGGTGCTGTTGCCAAGATTACCGGCAAGGAAGGTGAGCAATTCAGCGGAACAGCCAAGGTATTCGACAGCGAAGAAGACAGCCTGGTAGCTATTCAGAATGGCGAAGTTAAACCGGGTGATGTGGTTGTGATTCGTTTTGAAGGTCCGAAGGGTGGACCGGGTATGCGTGAGATGCTCTCCATCACAGCCGCCATCATGGGTGCCGGACTTGGCAAAACTGTCGCGTTAATTACTGATGGACGTTTCTCTGGTGGAAGCCACGGATTCGTGATTGGTCATGTTACACCCGAGGCCCAGGTTGGTGGTCCCATCGCGTTAATCCAAAACGGCGATCAGATTACCATTGATGCCGTTGAGCGTAAAATGACGCTCGATATTTCGGAGGAAGAATTTGAAAATCGCAGAAAGAGCTGGAAACAGCCTGAGCTCAGGGTTAAGAGTGGCTCTCTTTATAAATATGCCCTGTTGGTATCGTCTGCCTCGGAAGGATGTGTTACTGATAAAAATGAAGAGGCAAGAAAGGTCAAAGCGTAATCACCCCTATTCGTTTTAGTATTGTCGACTGATAGCACCCGGATTAATCCCGGGTGCTATGGAGAATCCGATAAATAATAAACCGTTTCAACCGTTTATGTCGACTTGGTCAAGCCTCAATATGTGCGAAATCAGTGTACGGAAACGTTCATCATGTCTCCCACTCAAAAAATAAGGGACGCATCCTAATTACAGGACACGCCCCCTGGTGTGTGGAGGACTTGATGAGATAGGTTCTTTACATGTGATTTAGCTTATCACGAATTAATTCAGCAACTGATTTTTAATTTCTGTCCATTTCTTTTCTTCATTTTCGACCCAGGAATAGAGAGATTCTATGTCATCATTGAAGTAGGTGGTATCGCACTGACCCGGCGCACCGAGGTGGTGATAACACTGGCTCAGTTCCTCTTTTGATGGAATGGAATTACTCGCGTATTCCCTGGCTGCTTTGCGGTATGCTTCACGAAACGGCAGACCTTCAAGCGTCAGTGAATTAGCCAGATGAGTAGCAAAGAGCGATGAATCAAGAGCCTCATAGCAGGTATCCTCATTGAAGCTGACTCCTTTAAGCGCTTTTGAAGAAGCCTCGCACAGCTGATCCATGCGGTTAATGCTGGCCATGGTCAGTTTCTTGATCGTCTGAAGATCGCGATGATATCCAGACGTCATGTTGGCTGTGGTCGATTGCATTTGAGCAACGAGACCTTCGAACTCATGCGAGAAACCACGTATCAGCTCCCATACATCCGGGTTTTTCTTTTGCGGCATGATACTGCTGCCGGAAACCTGATCATCACTCAGCGAGATAAATCCCTTGTCGGCACCAGCATAGAAAACAATATCAGCTGCGAGTCGATTGAAAATACTTGCCCCGTATTGCAAGGCATGAAGTAATCTCAATTCCAGGAAGCCGCGCGATAACTGAACGGAAGTCACAGAATATTGCACATCTTCAAATCCAAGCAACGTAGCATAAAGGGTACGGTCGATGTCGAAGTAGGGGACACCGAAACCGGCTGCCACACCGAGCGGTGATGCGTCGATGGCATTATAGGCTTGTTTCAAAGCATCTGCAGCAGAGAGCAATAACTCAATATATCCTGAACACCAGGCATCAACGGAGTTTGGCATAGCCGGCTGCATATGCGTGTAGCCCGGCAGAAAGACACCTTTATAATTGATGCCAACCGTCCTCAGCGCTCTAATGACACCGATCCACTTATCCATGATCTTGCGGATATTCTCCTTCGAGTGAAGTCGGGTATCAGCAATGACAAGGTCATTACGCGAACGTCCGGCATGGATCTTTTTCCCGGCATCGCCGAGTTGGTCCGTCAGATGGCGTTCAATGGCAGAGTGAACGTCTTCATCCGCTTTGGTAAGAGAAAATTTTCCCTTCTCCCACAACTGGTAAAGGTTGCGTAATTCTTCCAGCAACAGATTGGTATCTTTAATATCCAGAAGCTTCGCCCGGTGCAGAACATGAACCTGTGCGATATTACAGAGGATATCATACGGGATCAGTTCCTCATCGTAAAGCCTGTCTTCTGCTGCCGTGAATTCAAAAAACCACGCAGAATGAACCTGCTTGTCATCTTTTTGCCATACCGTTTTCATATTCAGGAGAAAAATTGGGTGATTAAATCCTGGTACACTTTCACACCTTTGTGAAGCTGATCGATCTCGATATATTCGTCGCGGGTATGAGAAACCTGGCTGTGTCCCGGACCGATTTTCACGGTGGGGATGTCGTGTAGAAATACCCAGTCGGAACTCGTCGGAGACCCAAAGCTCGGCGCACTTGATGCTTTTAGTGCTGAAGTGACCACTTTATGGTTCGGATCAGTACTCGTGGCGACATATCGATCGCTGACTACCGAAACCTCTGCATTGAGTTTTTGCGAGAATACATCAATGATCTGTTGATTGGATACTTCCGGTATTGTTCGGATATCGAGGTAAAGATCGGCTTTTTCCGGGGCCATGTTTTTCGCAGTGCCCCCTTCAATAATAGTCGGTGTGATTTTTACTTCGCCAATCAAATCATTCTTCTTATCAAATGTAATATTTTTCAGATCAGATAAAACCTGTCCCATTTCATAGATGGCGTTTTGTCCTTTCATTCTTGCAGCATGACCGGACTCACCCTTTGTGGTTAGCTTAAGAATGAGCATCCCTTTTTGGGCAATGCACGGTGCCAGTGACGTTGGCTCGCCCACGATGGCAGCATCAGGATTATCAATATGATTACGCAAAAAAGCCATCCCATTGTTAACACCAGCGCTCTCTTCACAGACGGTTAACGCCATGCTGACACGGCCACTTGGGTTGAAGCCGTTTTGGGATAACTCAAGCAAAGAAGTGATCATGGTCGATCCGCAACCCTTCGCATCCGTACTACCTCGTCCATATATCTTACCATCCTTTATAACCGGGTGGAACGGGTCCCCCACGTGATCCGGGGATGGCGGGACAACATCAGAGTGGCTATTTAATAAGAGCCACGGACGACCATGACCGATGTGGATCATCAAATTGTTTTCAATACGTTCTAACTGAACCAGTCCGGTTTCGCTTAAATATTTTTCCAGCCAATCTACCAGATCTTTCTCCTGGCCGCTCAGACTGGGAAACTGTATCAATTGTTGTAATAAATCTTCAACCTGGTGCATGTTATCAGGGTTGGTTAGTTGGTTAGTTGTAATTGAGTGCCTTTTTTGGATGAGAGATCGGTTGGTGCACAGATGATGACCTCTCCCACATTATGTTCCAATGCCTCGAATCCATGTTGCAGCTTGGGGATCATCCCTTCGGATATCCATCCGTCTTTTGATCCCTCGTGGAATTGTACCTGATCAAGATTGTCCAGGCGTGAGTGTGATTCATTCAGTACGCCGCCGGCTCCGGTCACCAAATAGAGAGTCTCACATTTGAGAGCACTGGCCAGGGCCGATGCAAGGGTATCAGCATTGATGTTCAATAGCCCATGATCTTCCGACCAGCTTATACAGCCGATGACAGGTACGAACCCCTCGCTTAACAGAGTCTTCAAAATTTTGGGATTGGCTTGGTGGATGTCACCTAAGGCCAAAATCTATCGTCTTGCCATTCTCTACCGAGGTCGGACGTCGTTTCGATGTCGTCATCATCCCGTCGGCAGCTGTCATACCGACCGGGTTGAGTCCATGGCCCCGAAACAGGGTTACCAGTCGCTTATTAACGGTGCCGGCCACTACCTGAACAAGGATCTCACGCGTGGCATCATCGGTGATTCTTCTGCCATTGTGTTTGTTGATGGCAATTCCAAGTTGATTGCTTAGCGAGTCAATCTGCTTTCCTGCTCCGTGAACAATCACAACCGGACGATTCTGTCTGTGTTGTTCATTCACCCACTCAGCGAGGATGGCAAGCTGCTCATCCTTCTCAATCAAATCTCCGCCGATTTTAACTAAGATAGGTTCCATAGTTTCATTAATAATGCTTTCTGGATGTGAAGTCGGTTTTCAGCCTCCTGGATGTGAATGGAGGATTTGCTGTCTAACACCTGGTCGGAAACGACCACATTTCTTCTGACCGGGAGGCAATGCATGAAATGCCCGTTATCAGTCAGTTTCATATCGGATTCAGTTATGGTCCAGTCACCGTATCCTTTGCGTACGCGTTCTTCTTCCTGTGGATCATTGTAGATCATACTGCCATGCCACGATTTCGCATAGACAACGTGGGCGCCTTTCAGACTTTCGTTCTTTGAATGACTTACCTGGAATTTTTCTGAATTTGTCCCGGCATATTTCTTAAGCTGATCGACCATTGCATCATCCGGCGTCATCTCTTCCGGACAGGCGAGTGTGACATTGGCTCCGCTTCGAACGAATGCTTAAGAGCAGAATTTGGAACAGCTCTTGGCAGCGGCTTGGGATGCGGCGCCCAGCGAACAACAATATTCACATCCGAAAGATCATCACCAAAGACTTCGTGGAGCGTCATCCAGTCGGCCATCGATTGGCATGGATGGGATTGCGCACTTTCCAGATTGATGACCGGTACTTTCGATAATTCGGCAATTTTGTGAATCAGGCTGTCTTTCTTATCGGCTTCTTCATCTGATAGTGATGCGAAGTGACGGACACCCAATGCATCGACATAGGAAGTCACAACAGCCACCATTTCACAAAGGTGTTCCTGTTTGTCTGCATCCATAACCACACCATCATTCATTTCGATATTCCACGAACCATTGCCAGGCTGGATGGATGTGATTTTGGCCCCGATATGACTGGCCGCCACCTCGAATGACATTTTTGTCCTAAGGGATGGATTGTTGAACAGGAGTCCAAGCACTTTGTCTTCAGCGACCGGTGAGCGGAATTTATCGTACTTGAGCTGCAAACCGAGCTCTATGAGTTCAGTAAGTTCCTCATTTGTCCAGTCCGACAATTTCAGGAAATGACGGATTCCCTGTGTATACGGTCGGTGGTTTGTAATGACACCGTTTGAGTATGTTTTCTGGTCAACTGCTAAATGCATGGCATTAAATCAATTAGGTATATAAAAAATCAGAGTACCGATCCGGGTTGTGTAAGTCCGGCGTGTTCGTCAAGTCCGCACATAATATTCAGGTCCTGTATCGCTTGTCCTGCAGCGCCTTTCAACAGGTTATCAATGGCACCGAAAACAACGACGGCATCGTCCTGCTGCTGCCACCCGATATCTATGTAGTTGCTGCCTACGACGTGTTTCATTTGGGGGGCCTGATCACTCAGGCGGACAAAAGAAGCGTTCTGGTAATATTCATTATAGATCTCATCGAGAGAGATCGATTTGTTCAGCGTAAAAGAAGCAGTCAGCCAAATACCGCGCACAAATGGACCCGAGACCGGTGTAAAGCGCAGATCGGCATCGTGTCCGGATAGCGTCGAAATCGTCTGGTTGATTTCACCGAGATGTTGATGTTTCAGCACTTTATATGCCTTCATGTTACCGGTGCGATAGGAAAAGTGTACCGCATCGGATAGTCCCGCACCTGACCCGGATGACCCGGTAACGGCTGTGATGTGATAGGTTTCAGCTGCATCTTTTATGATGGCAGGCAATATGGACAATTGGATCGCTGTGGCAAAACACCCAGGAACAGCTACGTAAGACGATTGAGCAATATCATCATGGAAGAATTCAGGTAATCCATACACGAACTGATCTAATAATCCGGTATGCGCATGATCATATCCGTAATACGTTTTGTAGGCATCCGCCTTTTTCAGGCGAAAATCAGAACCGATGTCTACGATTTTCCCCTGGTATCCTTTATCCAAAACTTCGGCAATGGGTTGAGCTGATTGGCCGTGTGGCAAAGCGAAAAGAAGCACATCGGCATCATCGTTAGTAATCTGGTCAATTCCGGAAAAAAACTTATCGATCGTCCCCCTGAAGGCAGGGAAGAGGTTCGAGAACGATTCTCCAGCATTTCGGTTCGCATAAATATGATGGAGCTGCAGAGTGGGGTGGCCATTAACCAGGCGTACAGCCTCCATGCCCGCTAATCCGCTACCTCCAACAACCGATACCGTTATTTCCTTCATCGTGATCAGGCTACCTGTATTTTGTTATGCTTTGTGTTGTTGGACAATTCATCAAGCACATATTCGGCCAGAGTGCCGGGATGCTGCATGGCATTGGCAGCCTGGATACCGAGTGTTTTCGTGATATATCGAGTGCCGACGATGTTATCCGTAACAGGACCCGTGATCAACGACAGTTCGGCATTGTATCGGC
>Ga0114931_10010289_pt1 | contig 11148 bp, 9 predicted proteins | sample 2SBtaG_FD_89579 | JGI IMG/M metagenome (GOLD analysis project Ga0114931, IMG submission 89579) | Deep subsurface microbial communities from Kolumbo volcano to uncover new lineages of life (NeLLi) - 2SBTROV14_V59a metaG | ecosystem: Environmental > Aquatic > Marine > Volcanic | place: Kolumbo...
TTTGGCCGATAGCGGCGTTGCTGAAACAGTTACATAGATTGACTATGCGCCTGTTTCAGCGCCTTGCTCTCGGCCAAAATCAAGTGGTTATAAAATCCGCAACCGTAACCGCGCGAAGTATACACACAGAGTAACTTTAGGTTGTGAGCCGCATCAATACCCTTTGGTCTTTTGACGAACGATAAACCACGAATGATGTTTTCATCAATCAAACACTTCTGCTTCCTTGAAGTTCAGGCCCTGTGCATCTTTTCTGGATAGCAGCGGCTCCCCGCTGTACTGCCAGTCAATGGCGAGATCTTCGTCGTCCCATAAAATACAGCTTTCATATTCAGGAGCGTAATAATCCGTAGTTTTGTACAGAAATTCGGCGGAGTCCGAGAGAACAATAAAGCCATGGGCAAAGCCCGGTGGGATCCAGAGCTGCTTTTTGTTTTCGGCTGACAGGCATAGCGACACCCACTGGCCGAATGTAGCCGAGGACTTTCTGATATCAACGGCGATATCTAGCACCTCGCCGCTAACCACGCGCACCAGTTTGCCCTGCGGCTTTTTGATCTGGTAATGCAGTCCGCGCAATACACCCTTACCGGATTTTGAGTGATTGTCCTGAACAAAGTCCGCGCTTATACCGATGGCTTCGGCAAAGTCCTTTTGATTGAAGCTTTCATAGAAAAAGCCGCGTTCATCACCAAATACTTTGGGTTCGATGATCAGAACATCTGCTATCTTTGTCGGGGTCACTTTCATCAGACCAGCACTTCTTCGTTTGCCCTGCGCAACAGATACTGTCCATACTGGTTTTTTTTCAGAGGCTGTGCCAGTTCAATCAGTTTTTCCTTGTCGATATAGCCCATTTCGTAGGCAATCTCTTCAATACAGGCCACCTTCAAACCCTGCCGGTTTTCAATGGTCTGAATATAATTAGATGCGTCGAGCAGGCTTTCATGAGTGCCGGTATCCAGCCAGGCATATCCCCGCCCCATTAATTCCACTTTTAGTTTGCCCTGATCAAGGTAAGCCTGATTTACTGAAGTTATCTCAAGCTCACCACGTTCAGAGGGCTCGATGATTTTTGCGGTCTCAACCACATTGTTTGGGTAAAAATACAGGCCGACAACTGCATAATTACTTTTAGGATTTGTCGGCTTCTCTTCAATGCACAGGACATTACCCTCAGCATCAAATTCGGCCACACCATAGCGTTCGGGATCCTTGACAAAATAACCGAATACGGTCGCCTTGCCATCTGCTTCGACATTGTCAATCGAATTCGCCAACATATTGATGAGCCCGTGCCAGTAGAAAATGTTATCGCCCAGCACCAGGCAGACATCATCGTCGCCGATGAAAGCCTCACCCAGAATAAATGCATGCGCCAAACCATCCGGTGATGGCTGTTCGACGTAAGAAAAAGACATGCCGATATCGTGGCCGTCGCCAAACAGCGCTCGAAATTGCGGCAGGGCCTGTGGTGTGGAAATGATTAATACCTCAGTAATACCCGAAAGCATCAATACCGACAGTGGATAATAAATCATCGGCTTGTCGTAGACGGGCATCAGTTGTTTGCATACTCCCTGGGTGAGAGGGTACAGACGTGTTCCGGAACCACCGGCAAGTATTATTCCTTTCATGAATAAAACAAAGTTGGCAGTTACCAGTTACCAGTCAAAAGTAAAAACATGGTATTTTTTGTTTCGCCTTATATAGGGTTCTTTAGACGTAAGTATTCAGAAGACACCTCAATTTTTCCTACGCCCTTTGGGAAAAGGTTGGGATGAAGGTATAAAATACAGATGTCTCAGAATATTTACAACCAAACTGCCAACCAAGGTATCCAATGTATACCCTACCATTTCAAGTTTGAAGATGGCAATTAATTTCACTTCGTCAGGATTTTTAATGTAGGGTACGCAACGCGTACCATGGCAAGCATAAAATCGTAAAATCATGCTGTCTGGTACGCGATGCGTACCCTACCAAATAACGTAGGTCGGGGTGACGAAAGGACCCCCTGGTATCCTGATCTTGGGAATGACGACTACGCATTTTTTCCCAACCGCTCCCGCTGATAACTGCCATCCTGTACATGCTGACACCATACGCTGTTATCCAGGTACCAACGTATGGTTTTTTCTATGCCGCTTTCAAAGGTTTCGTCTGGCGCCCAACCAAGCTCAGTCGCTATTTTATCAGCATCAATGGCATAACGCAGATCATGACCAGGGCGGTCGGTGACGTAGGTGATCAAAGATTCGTGGGGGATATGGGGCGAATCGGGCACCAACTTGTCCAACAGGCTGCAGATGGTTTTCACCACTTCCAGATTGGTTTTCTCGTTGTGCCCACCGATATTGTAGGTTTCACCGGATTTACCGGTTGCCAGTACCAGCCTCAGTGCCCGGGCATGGTCATCCACATGCAGCCAGTCACGTACCTGATCTCCCTTGCCATAAATCGGCAGTGGTCTGCCTTCGAGCGCATTCAACGTTACCAGTGGGATAAGTTTTTCCGGAAACTGGTAAGGGCCGTAATTGTTTGAGCAATTGGTCACCACCACCGGAAACCCATAGGTACGCTGCCAGGCACGGACCAGGTGGTCGGAGGATGCCTTGCTGGCTGAATAAGGTGAACTGGGCTTATAACTGGTTTCTTCAGTGAAATAACCGGACTCCTCCAGGTCGCCGTAAACTTCGTCGGTGGATACATGGTGAAAACGAAAACCGGATTTTTTTTCGCCCGTCAAGCCATCCCAGTATTTTACAGCCACATCAAGCAGGTTATAGGTACCAACGATATTAGTCTGGATAAAAGCTGCCGGCCCGTCGATCGAGCGATCGACATGAGACTCTGCGGCCAAATGCATAACGGCATCGGGCTGATGATGCAGAAACATACCTTGCAGTGCATCTTTATCGCAGATGTTGACATGCTCAAAGGAATAACGCGGGCTCTGATCAACCTCGGCCAGGGATTCGAGGTTGCCGGCATAAGTAAGGGCGTCCAGATTAACTACATCATGCTCGGTGTAATTGATGTATTGCCGAATAACGGCAGAACCGATGAAACCAGCGCCTCCAGTGATAATAATCTTCATTGCTAGCCTATACAAAGGTGGATAAACAATCAACTGCGATACTACCCAATGTTGCGCTTCCTTTTTAGTTAAATAGCACATTTACGGTGGCGAATTCAATGTGACCCGGGCTATTTAGTGAACTGAAACTTTATTTACTAAAATCACAAGCTTGCCAACAACTCTGCTATTCTTTTATTTAATTGGGCTGCAGAACTCGCAACTGAATAATTAGACTCAATGGTCTCCCTAGCCTTTTTGCCCATTCGACATTGAAGCATAGGATTGTTGGCAATTGCAACCATTTTATCAGCGGCATCTTCTATACAAGGATCAGCCCACTGCTGACCTTTTGAATATGGTCCAATATCCCTATCCAGCTCTACGAGCTTATACTTTACAGGGAGGGAATTGCTTTCTGTCATAAAGTCAGTGTTGCCAGACCAATATGTAGCTATCACAGGCTTAGAAAGGTACATTGCTTCGGAAATTGGCAACCCAAAACCTTCTGATCTATGAAGACTTATATAACAGTCGATATTGTTCATAATATTATTCAAAGTATTACGCTCTAAATAGCCATTAATAAGATGAATCCGAGGCTCATCAGCAATTAAACGTTGTAATTTATCCTCTAATTCAGGCTGTTTATCCAAATTTGAAATTTTCAAAAGCAAACTTACCATTGCGCTTGGCTGAGAACCAAAAGCCAAATTAAATGCTTCAACAACACCTAGAGGATTCTTCCTTTCATGTATACTTAGAGTATCAGACATGTGAAAGAAAATAAAGTCATCTTTACACAATCCAAGTTCCCTTCTTGTCATTGATGGATTAATACTGACATTTACATTTGGGCAGATTCGTCTTACTGGCTTATTAGTTTTTTCTGATATCGCTGCCAAATTAAAATAAGTAGACACCCATATTTCATCAACACAGTCAAAAGCAAAATCATATGCTTCAGGAAACTCGGGCAACTCCCAGTACCAATAACCAATATTATAATGATTAATGGATAAATTTTCTCCTAGATAATCTCTTGCAATCCTGATTTGATCGGCATTAGCATGTATAAGGTTTATACTGTAAGGTAGTTCATCGGAATATTTAGACTCAACACTTTCCATCATTCTAGAAACATTCCCAACTCTATAATCCATAACGGAATACGATAAATTGGCTTTTTTTATTGCTCTCAAGGAAGACCTTGCTGCTTCACCCACACCGCTTTCCGCTTGCATATAACCAATCAAGTTTATGCCTGGAATTATTGTTTGTTTTTTATCGTTTAATTTAAATCTAACCCAATGTAAAACAGGATCACCTATTATATTTCTCACAATCTCCGGGCAAAATTGCCGGTAACCCCATAATTTTTTAATGACTTTAGTGCTTAAGCTTAATTCCTTTTTATAATAACTATATTCTTGAGATGTTCGAAACAAAGAAAATGATTTTAATATTGGTTCTATAAATATATCATCCAATCCACACTCAGAAGCACCTGTACTAATCAGCCATTCGATATAACGCGTAGAATCTGAGTTATAAATATCAGGAAACGCTATTTGTAGATCTGCACGTGAATTCCATATTGCTTCAGCCAATTTCGTAACAGGAACTTTACTATATTTGGCACGCGGAGAGATCTGGTTAAGTATCTTATATAAGCGCTGAACATCAGTCTCTTTAAAAAAATCTATTTCAGAAAAATCTGCATCTCTTATCACCTTTCTTGCTGCATCCGGTACATTAGTTCCATCTACGAAGGTCTGAAAGAAATAGGGGATTTCTTTAAATTTAGCTATATTATTTGACAATAATGATTGGTTGTAAATTTCACACAACCTGACAAGCGCTTTTCCTTTAGTATTTTTCATAAATCTATTTTGATGCTTGCTCAGGGTTTTAGCATCAATAGAATATCCGGAATAGTGAAAGAACACTAACGGCTTTCCATTAACTTCAAACCTATTTTCTTTAACTTCAGTAATATCACGATGATTTAAATTCCAATAGGCTACATTCCAGCCTTCATCTCTATTAATATAGACACCTTCAAACAAAGATGGCACCAAATCCATCCACTTTTGGTCCACAAAAAGCCCCCTGGAAATATCAACAACGCATTCTTTATAAAGCTTTTCCTGCCACCACTTCACGAGCTTTCGGGTTTCATCATTAGCACGTAACCCAATATATCCAAGATTATATGAGCCAGCCTGCAATATACCTAATTCATTAGGTAATTTGTCATCGTCTAATAAATCTGTCAAGTGAGGGGTCAACAATACATTATAGTGATCGAGGAGAGACAACATATTCTGAAATGATCCATATATTTTAATATCAGGATCAAGATATATAATTTTATCATAACCTCTATTCATCAGCACCTCAATAATATAAGGTTTAATAGCTGTATTTAATTCCAGAATAGTATATTGATAAATAAACTGCCCTATATTCTTAATTGTTAAATCTAAAATCTCAATAATTTCTGCATCAGGACAATATGTTTCTGGTATTTTCTTATCACAAAGCCCTAAAATCAAATCAGCCCCCGGACAAAATTCTTTAGCACTATCAAAGAGAGTATTGGCATAATGTAGATAGTTATTCGAAACAATAGTGAAAATACAGGTATTATTTCCCATTTATCTTTAGCTCCTCAATGTCATGTTAAACTTGGAATTAACTCAAGCACGTTATTTAATACAATTACTTCCTCTAGGAATAATATCCTTCCCTAGAGATATAACTTTAATAATTTGATTCACCATCATCACCCTTATCACACCATTCAAGCGCATCCTTTAGTTCCAACTCTTTGGAGACTAAAGCTTCTTTTAGAGAACTCTCTGCCAATGATGCCTCATGAAGACTATAATCTTTCATAGCCAATAGTTCATTGAGTTCTTTCACCATCGCTTCATGTTCGGCTCGCAAGACATTATTTATTTCGTGCTCATCCTTTAGTTCCGACTCTTTTGCAGCTAAAGCTTCTATGAGAGAACTCTCCGACAATGCCGCATCATTTAGACTCCTATCTTTAATAACCAATTGTTCATCGAACTCTTTCACCATCTTTTCTTGTTCGACCCGCAATACATCATTTATTCCTAGCGCATCCTTTAGTTCCGACTCTTTTGCAGCTAAAGCTTCTATGAGAGAGCTCTCCGACAATGCCGCATTATTTAGACTCCTATCTTTTATATCCAATTGTTCATCGAACTCTTTCACCATCTTTTCTTGCTCGACTCGCAATGCATCATTTATTCCTAGCGCATCCTTTAGTTCCGACTCTTTTGCAGCTAAAGCTTCTATGAGAGAGCTCTCCGACAATGCCGCATCATGTAGACTCCTATCTTTTATATCCAATTGTTCATCGAACTCTTGCACCATCTTTTCTTGCTCGACTCGCATTGCATCATTTATTCCTAGCGCATCCTTTAGTTCCGACTCTTTTGCAGCTAAAGCTTCTATGAGAGAACTCTCCGACAATGCCGCATCATTTAGACTCCTATCTTTTATATCCAATTGTTCATCGAACTCTTTCACCATCTTTTCTTGCTCGACTCGCATTGCATCATTTATTCCTAGCGCATCCTTTAGTTCCGACTCTTTCGCGGCTAAAGCTCCTATAAGAGAACTCTCCGACAATGCCGCATCATGTAGACTCCTATCTTTAATAACCAATTGTTCATCGAACTCTCTCAACATCTTTTCTTGCTCGACTCGCAATGCATCATTTATTCCTAGCGCATCCTTTAGTTCCGACTCTTTAGCGGTTAAAGTATCTATGAGAGAACTCTCCGACAATGCCGCATCATGTAGATTCCTATCTTTTATACCCAATTGTTCATGGAACTCATTCACCATCTTTTCTTGCTCGGCTCGCAATGCATCATTTATTTCCAGCGCATCCTTTAGTTCCAACTCTATAGCAGCTAAAGCTTCTATTAGAGATCTCTCAGACGATGCCGCATCATGAAGTATCCTATCTTTTATAGCTAGTTGTTCGCTAAAGTTAGCACAGAACGAGTTACTTGCTGCATTTACAGCAAAGGAAAAGTCATCAAATACATTTGGAGGTGATGAAAATCTGCTTATCAGGTCAGTATGGTCTTTCGCGACATAAAATCGATTTAGCCCATCAAAATATACAAATGTATATCCAGCATCTATGAGTATAAATTCCCATTGCTCATGAACCTCAACTTTCGTATTTGGCTTCGTTGATTCAATAAGTATAATCCAAGGTTTAACCCTATTAAAATTAATACCTTCTAATACATGTTTTTCATATCCTTCAACATCGATTTTCAAAAAATGGATCTCACTTACCTGGTTATCAACACATACGTCAGTCAAAGTATGAACAGCAATTTTATGAGTAATAATCTCATAATTATTCTCCAACCGATGAAATTCAGCGACCGACTTATCTAATGTCGATAGTCCTGACTCAGCTATCTCATACAAATCCAATATCTCTGTTTGGGCTCCAATCGCAATATTGAGATTTATATCCTTTGGCCTTTCATTTTGAAGCATATCAAACCAATGAAACACTGGTTCAACATTTATGCCTCGCCAACCTCGCTCATAAAAGGCTTTGGTAACAGAATCATTGCAAGGATGCTGTGCACCTATATCAATATAGAACCCCGATTCAATATTATTCAGAACTCTCCAAAGCATTACATCTTCAAAGTTCTGAGCATACGAGTTAAACCTCATTTGGCTACTCTGTTATCACGATTCAAAACAGCTACTAGTCGCTTAACCAAATCCGCATGACCTAATGAGTTCAAAAGTAAAATATCACGGATTAGTTGTTTTCTATCTGTCACAGCAGAGTTTGCTATATCTACTTTAACATAATGTGCATTTGCCCAGTAAACCTGACCTCCCATCTTTTTTATTTTCTGCGACCTACCATTATGATGAATAATATCAATACCCAATTCTAATGCCTCATCCCCTTCCTTCCCGTAATGGACAAAATGGGTGAATTTCCACAAAACAAATCCATATCCTCTCAAAAACATATCAACATCTGAAAAAAGTGGCTGCCCATCATAAATAGGATTAAATTCAACTTCCACCTATAGTGTTCTAGTAGTATTGAGGATATTTTTAGATCCTTTTAATATTGACAACTCTGATCCTTGGGCATCAATCTTAATATGGTCAGCAAATTCAATTCCTTCTTGCGCACTCCATAAATCCAGCGTTGTCAGATCAATATTTTTTTCACCAATTTTTTCCGCACAACCAAGTCCAGGAAAATTTTGAGTAAGTATTACAATCGGTTCAAATAGAGAACTACATGCGGGCTCTTTTGTTATATAAAGCTTTGTAACTCCTTCTCTTTCCCCAAGTCCTTTAGGAACTATATTTATACGTTCAGATGCATACAAGGCTTCCAAACGTGCGCACTCATCAACATCGGGATCGAAACCATATAATTGGAATATATCCAAATCATGTATAAACGCATCTGCAAATCCCCACCTGCAGCCAATATCTATCACAACAATATCACGGTCTAAATCATCTCGAAATGTAGTGCTATCTAGTTTATTCATTTCATATATTTACAATATTTTAACCCAGCTGGACTCCATTATTTCTTTTCAATCTCAAAATGCATTTTATTCCACATGCACCCCACAAAAAACTCTTTATCTACATTAACTACTTCAAATATCAGAGTTCCATCCCTCCATTCAAAGTTTTTATACATGTGGGTATGATTTTCGACGAGTGAACAATGGACGGCATAACTCCCTATACCTAAATTTGCTACAAAAGCCACTTTATAAATATAAACATCACCTTCTTTCGCATTTTTCAATATTTGCCCAGTATGCCATGTGTTTGTACCAAACATCATCTGACCAAGTCTGTCAGTTATTCCACAACCGAGCACAAGGGAATCAATCGATTTCATAACAGTTACCGTAAAATGTAATTCTACGGGCTCACCAACTTTGATAAGTTTGGCCCTTTTACCTTCTGAGTTATAAAGAACAATATTTGAAAATACTGCTTCTCCCGTTCCAGCTATTGTTTCCGTTCTTCCCCCATTACTATTCTGAATGATTGTCGCATTCTCTTTTTGCGCAATCAGCACATTGTAATAATCCATGACTTGTTCTGGAACGCCTTCCTTAATAACCACTCCATTATTAAGTAAAATTGCTCTATCACACAGTTTTTTGATGACATTAGTATCATGAGAAACGATCAGCAATGTTGTCCCTTCCCTTCTGAATTGCATAATCCTATCAAAGCTTTTATGCTGAAAGTACGCATCTCCCACAGAAAGAGCCTCATCGACAATGAGGATGTCTGGTCGATATGCAGTTGCCACAGCAAATGCCACTCGCATTTGCATACCACTAGAATAGGTGCGAACTGGCGTATCAAAATATTCTCCTATTTCTGCAAACTCTTCAATACCTTGCATGGCCTGCTGGATCTGATCAGCACTGAATCCCATAAGACCTGCAGCATGAAATACATTTTGACGACCTGTAAGTTCAGGATTAAAGCCCATACCAAGCTCAAGAATGGCGGCAATACGCCCTTTAACCTGTATTTTGCCTTCCGAAGGTCGCATGGTGTCAGTAATTATTTTAAGCAATGTGCTTTTACCAGCACCATTTTGACCAATGAAGCCGATGGCTTCACCAGAATTAATTTCAAAGCTAATATGACGCAGCACCCAATGTTCTTCACTTGGTTTAAGTGGCAAGCCAAACCAGCGAGCGAACCGCTTCCATTCCGCTGAATAGGTTCTAAATGCTTTACCTACGTTTTGCACACTCAAAAGGCTCATAATACATCCACCATCTCAGCGCTGGCACGGCGAAAAAGAAACAAACTCAGTAACGCCAAAACAACGGCAATAGCCGCAGTGTTTATCAGGCTATCCATGTTCGGGGCTTTATTATAAACAAGGACCTGATGGTAGGCATTGGTAATGGCGTACATCGGATTCAAGACAAGCCAGTGGCGATAACTTTCTGGGATGATATTCTCTGGATAGACGATAGGGGTAAACCAAAACCATATCTGAAAAATGATCGGGAATGCTTGGCCAATATCACGCAGAAACACATTCATGATACCAAGAATCAAACCAATACCGAGTGCCAGAATTATTACAATAAATGTAAGCGGGATCAGCCACAGCATGGTTAAACTGAATTGGTGACCGAGCAAGGCAAAAATACCCAGCATTGAGATAAACAACAGAATATTATTAAGCCCACAGGATCCTATAACAATAGCTGGCAGTGTAATGCGAGGAAAACTCATCTTTTTTATCAGATTGCCTTGTTCGATAAAAAGAGTTAAGCAACGACTGATGATTTCACTAAACAGATTCCACGCCAATAGGCCGGCCATCAAATAGATCGCATAGGCATATTTGTTATCAATACCCGGTAGTTTAGCCGACAATATGTTGGATAGAATGAGCGCATAAATCAAAACTTGCGATAACGGGTTGATTATCATCCACAAACCGCCAAGTTTGCTACGAGCGAAACGACTGACTAACTCATTGCGAATAGAACTAAGGACAAAGTGACGATATTGCCACAAACTTCGGAACATACCAAACATTAGACGTCTTCCATAATTGGATCATGATTTAAGCAATACACTCTTTGACTAAACTGACCATCTGCGATTACTTCATCATTATCATTAAGGCACAATAGTGACTCAGTATTTAACCTATGCAGAGCTTGAAACCAGTAGAAAAAATCCTAAATTAAACTCTTTAAACTTGAATATTTGATAATTATTTACAAATATGAGTATCGACAAGCATAGTAATAATTCCCTCCAACATTTCCAGAAATTTCAGGCTGATCAGACAAAGCAAAAAATCGACAGTACTGGCACCCGCAGCATCAGCAAAAAGGCCAAAAAAATCACCGTGTATACAACTATCATGGCCAATGGGTTTAAAATAATCCAGGTGGCCCCAATGTGGAATTGAGATATTTTGTCTGGAATTCGCTCTTGATGCTACTGGAAACAAA
>Ga0114931_10010290_pt1 | contig 11147 bp, 8 predicted proteins | sample 2SBtaG_FD_89579 | JGI IMG/M metagenome (GOLD analysis project Ga0114931, IMG submission 89579) | Deep subsurface microbial communities from Kolumbo volcano to uncover new lineages of life (NeLLi) - 2SBTROV14_V59a metaG | ecosystem: Environmental > Aquatic > Marine > Volcanic | place: Kolumbo...
AAAGAATTTTTGGAAGAGTTTGGAAATGTATTGAGTTTTTATTTATTAGTTTTTGAAGATATTATGAATTTTAATCAAAGATCAAAAATAGAAGAATATGATAAATTTTTATTTGTAGTCTTAAAAATTCTTTACATAGATAATAAAAAATTAGTATCCGAACAATTTAGTCTAATACTATTAAATAATTCTGTAATTTCGTTTCAGGAAGGAAATGGAGACTTTTTTGATGTTGTTAAAGACAGAATACGCTCACCAAAAGGAAGTTTGAGAAAGGAAAATGCGGATTATCTTACTTATACATTGATGGACAAAGTAATTGACAATTATTTTTCAGTTATAGAACATTTCGGAGAGGAAATTGAACTCATTGAAGAAAAACTTCTTGAAAAAAATGAGGAGAAAGTTCTAAAGGAAATTTACAATATGAAGAGTAATTTGATGGAAATCAGAAAATTTGTGTGGCCTTTAAGAGAAGTTCTGAATAGAATGGAAAGACTTGACACAAAAAGATTTACACAAAACACAAAAATATATTTGAGGGATATCTACGACCACACAATCCAGATAATAGAAACAACAGAAACTTTAAGCGAACGGTCATCAAACTTAATAGATATTCATTTGTCTAATACAAGTAATAAAATGAATGAAGTAATGAAAGTATTAACAGTCATCTCTACAATATTTATTCCACTAACTTTTATTACAGGAATATATGGTATGAATTTTAAATATATGCCAGAAATTAATGAACTGTATAGTTATCCTATAGTCGGCGGAATTATGATTATAATAGCAATTGCTATGCTAATTTATTTTAGGAAAAAGAAATGGATTTAATTAGGAATACGCATTTATGAAATCATCTATTTCAATCAATACTTCCTCTAATTGTTCAAAAAAATTTTTGTCTAAATAATTTTTAGATACCTTATAATTCAAAACAATAATTCTCTCTTTTATGAATATCTATTTTGAGAACTACTCCTTTTTTCACTTCCTGAATGAAAACAGAATAGACGTCTTTTAATTCATCACAATTTCTTACTGATAATTTTTTTCTGAGTGTTTTTTATTATATTCTTTTACACTATTTGAAGCTGTTAACAAAATACGGTGATATGTTCTATTAAATTATTTGTTAAGTACGTCTATTTTTTCTTCTGTTTTTTTTAATTGTAATTCTTTTTCCTTATCTGAAATTTTAAACCAACTCATTTTTACAACCTGTCCGGATAATCTGTTATATATCCATCAATTCCGTTCTTTATTAATTTTGATAATTCTTTATTATTATTAACAGTCCACACAATGACTCCAAAGCCACTTGATTTAATCGTTTTTACATGGTCTTTTGTTGCAAATTTATAAAATAAATTAATGTACTCGACCTTTGCCCGTTTTGCTTTTGACAAAATATGTTTTTTTACAAATGGCCAGAAAACAAGGTTATAAATTGCCATAAAAAACATTTGCCATTTTTTTTGATATGCATAATAAATCAGAGCGGTTTTTATATCTTGAGAATTTTTTTTAACAATTAATAGTGACTTAACATAATTAGAAGATACCATTGTGTTCTTTGAAATTTTATTTTTTACTATTAACTCAGCAACTTTTTCACCTGCCAAAGAATCCTTAATTTCTATATTTAGTTTTATTTTACCTTTTGTTTCATTTATAACATCTTGAAGGGTGGGAATTTTTTGGTCTTTTTTCTTTGTTCTTACATTAGAAATTTTCTTATAATTATTTTTTGAAATTTTCCCCCAACCATTCGTTGTTCTTCTTAAGCTGGCATCGTGGATGACTACAAGTTCATTATCTTTTGATAAACGAACGTCAAGTTCTACATATTCGCAGTTTAATTCAATTGCTTTTTTAAATGAAAGTATTGTATTTTCAGGCTCCAGACCTCTGGCACCTCTGTGACCCATTTTTATCATACGTAAAAATGATTTTTCCAGACTTTTTAACTTTTCCGTACAAACACAAAAAAAGAAATAAAAAAAGCACAAATAATCAAAACGTTTATAAAGGGCTTTCTACAGATAATAGACCATGAGAGCAAATAGAAAAGGACAATCGGGTTCTAATGCAGGAATAGTTCTTGTCGTAATAACTGTTCTTATAATAATTTACATTATGTTTCTTCCACCTGCAGATAGAGAAGATCTTCTTTCAGGAGGAACAGGAACTGGAGGACACGGTACTACCAGCGGAGGTGGAACCGTTGGTGTAGCTCCGAAAACAGGAATAATACTTCAGGAGAATCCTGGAAAAATATATGCTCAAAAAGAGGATGGGGATGAATTTGAGATGTCCTCATTCACAATAAGCACAAGTACACTTGGAGATGTAATTAAATCAAAAACATCTCTATTTATAAAAAGTTCTGCATTTGAGGAAAAACCAGAAACTATCGATTTCAGCATTAATCCAGATTTGTCGGACAATTTAATTCTCTCATTCAACGTTGATGAAGGCCTTGGAAGACTGACTGTTACTCTGAATGGAAAAACTGTTTACGTTGGAGAAATAGAGCAAGGAAATTCTCCACCAATATATCTTGATAAGGATGACTTAGATACTAGCAATACACTCAGATTCAGCGTTTCAGGACCTGGAGTTGCATTCTGGAGATCAAACGAATATGTATTGCGAGACATAAAAATCACAGGAGATATTACCGATACAAAAGGAAGTTATGCATCCCAGACAATAAATCTTGATGCAAAAGACTTGCAAAATCTAAAGAGTGCAAGACTCAGATACTTAGCTGAATGTAAAGAAGAAGAAGTTCGTGGATTTGATGTAAGAATAAACGGATACAAATTATTCTCAGGAATTCCTGATTGTGCAGTCTATAGTTACTTATCAATAAATCCTGAACAATTACTTGATGGAAGAAATGAATTTGAGTTTGAATTGGAAACAGGAAGAGTTCTCATAGACAGATTACAACTCGAAGTAAAGTATGATTCTCCTGACTATCCAACGTATTATTTTGATATGGCTAATGATTTTTTTGTAAACAAACAAGAGGAAGGATACTGCGGAAAAGTTGATGGACAATGTCCTGCAAACTGTGGAGCAGATGAAGACAAAGATTGCTGCTTTGAGAGAAGAGACAATTATTGGTGCGATATAGAAACACCTAACCTTAACGATAGATGTGTATCTTTTGTAAATGATTGTGAAAGATGCGCTTCTGGATATGAAGACAGATATGACAAGCCACCTAAAGTCTGCGTTGATGAAGATAAAGACCTACCCCCATACTGCGGAGACGATACAGATGGTTACTGCCCCGCTGGATGTAGCAAATACTATGATAAAGATTGTTGTTTTGAGGCAGGAGAAGAAAACTTCTGGTGTAACGACGTTCCACAAGCAGGAATTACAAGTGTGTGTGAAGAAAGCATAGAAAATGAAGAATGTGATGATTGTCCAGATGGATATGTAAATCAAGATGGAAAACATCCTCAATGCACAACAACAATTGATGATTCTGACTTACAATCTTCACTAAAAGACATTTACAAAGTTGAATTAGGACTTAGATTCCCTAATGACGACCAAAAAAGAATTGGAATGTTCATCAATGGATTAAAAATTGGAATTAACACTGCAAGAGAAAGTATAACTCGGGATATTTCGCAATATGTTGAAGAGGGAACTAACAGTATAGAAATTCAACCTGAAGATGATGTTTCAATAACTGAACTTCGAGTAACTGTGAAATAATATTCTTTCTCTGAAAAATACAATATCAAATATAAAATCAAATAGATAAGAGATGAGTCCTGCATGGCTGATGCAATAGAAGATAAACTAAAAGAAATTGAAGGTTTGAAATTTGATAAAGAGCTTGAGGCAGAAAGACTAGATTCTACTCTTGATGAAGATGAAAAAAGAAAAATAAGAGTCACTATTTTTGGAATCAACAGAAAAATTCTTACGGCAAGAAAAGAACTCTATGAATTGAGAGAAAAAAATAATACGAAGTGGGCCAAAATTAAAAGAGGCACTAAGACTGGTTTTAAAAAAGCTGGTGGTGCCGTAGCAGGTGTAGGAAAAGCAACTGCGTGGACAGCAAAGAAAAGCTGGAGCGGAGCAAAAGCTGTTGGCAGAGGCGGAAAAGCTGTTGGCAGAAGTGGAAAAGCTGCTGGTGACTGGGTTGGTGGAAATATTCTTGGTAACGACCGAGTTAAAATGGAGTTTCTCGTTGGTTTGGCAATCGGTGTTCATTTGATAGATTTCTTTGGATTCGGATTTAGGATATCATGGGGTTCATTCTTTTACAGAATGGTGGGATACTTGGTTTTGAGCATAGTAGCATATATGATTCTTAAACCTCCTTTCGGAGAAGGAGTTAGAGAATTTTTTATAGTGTCTTCAATACCTGTATTTTTAATACCCTTACTGGACCAAGGAATAAAACTTACAGGAATACCAGAGATTTATCCAGACACGTTATCTTCAGTATTTTTGGCATTGCCTGTGTGGGTAATATACCTTGTATACATGAAGGGACTTAATTATCCTTTTTGGAGCGTTTGGGAGACTATTACTAATTTTATTGCACCTATTGCTTGGACAAAGTTTTACTTCTTTGTTTTATTCATTGCAGTTTTGGTAACACTTTTATCTCAATCAGCAGACTTAGTGTCTGCAAACAACAGATTGCAAACCGTAGGTATAGACCCCGGACCCGCAGTCGATGGTTTAACTGAGCTAATTCATAAAGGTTATGATAAATTCATGAAAGGAACTACCTCATTCTTTGGCAGTGTGCCTATTGCATATAATCAAATGTGGAATGATTCTTTGGGAAGTTATCATAGTGGGAAGGTGGAGGAAAACGCAGATAAAACAGGGGTCTTTATTGAAAATTTCAAAACTTCCGGAAAATACTATGAAGACATTCCAATCACTTTTTTTCCAATCTACAAAGTCAGAAGTTTTGACCAAGAAATAAAAATGAAAGTATGGTGTGAGGCATTTGACCAAAGAAATAAAACAAATATAGTTAATGCAACTACGGACGTAGATGAATTATTAATGAGATTAGAAGATCAACAAGGAATAACTTGCGAATTTAATACTAATCCTGAAAATACTCTTACAGCAGGACGTTATAAAGTAATAGCACAGGCAAAATTCACATTTGAAACATGGGCATACACAAATTATATTTTCATGGAAAGAAACTTTGTAAATAGTATTAGAGCTAACGGAGAAAATATAAATAAAAAATTTAAAATAGACAAAAAACCAGTTACAATATATACAAGCGGACCTCTTATGATGGGTATGAACAAAAATGTTGATTTACCTTTTTCCATAGATTACGAAAGAAAAACAAAAATTCCTGTAGGTATTACAATAGATAATCTTCAAAAAAGCAAAGGAGACTTGTTAAATGTTAACAAGTTTGAATTAAGAGTTCCAAATGAATTCAAACTAAATGACCAATTATGTACTAGAAAAGTAACTGGACCTGTTGTTGACCAGGAAGCAGAAAATTATGTAATATATACATTTGAAAATCCTCGTAAAGATTTACTGCAAAGCTTCGTAACGGTTGACTGTAGTTTAGAAATAGATGGGGCAGACGCACAAAGACTTATATCAAACAGCGGAGGAATAACTCAAGCTTCAATGATTGGTACTGTAGAATATAACTACTTGCTAAAAAAAGCACTTTATCTAAACATACTTGCGAATCCTATAAATGCGGGAGGTCAAAGTTAAAAATGAAAAGAATATTGATATTAATAATTTTCAGCACACTTTTTATGTTAAGTTCTTGTAATCGTGGACCTCAACCTCTTGAAATACATAAAGGAACAGAAGGAATCACCATAGATTTTGGAGAAAATATTCCTCCCCCTCAAGTATATGAAGGACAATACTTTCTAATTCTTGCAAACCTTTGGAACAAAGGCGCATACACTTTCAATGAATCAAGAGGAGATTATGGTGTTGTAAATATTGATTATGACCCCCTTTACTTTAACTCATCTCAAAACAATCAAAATAAATTTTACAGCGATATTCCGACATTCCAACTTGCTGGAAAAAGTTTAGAGTGGCCAAATGGCGAAAAGCTGAATAAAGAAATATCTCTTCTGGGAGTAAATAATATTCCTGGAACAAGAGAATCACCAAAAGTGAAACTAACTGCTAGCGCATGTTATCCTTATATGACTGTTCTAACACAAGAAATATGTGTTGATGTTGATGCATATAAAGCAGATCAAAATCCGGTCTGCAGAAATAAAGGAACTTATACTTATACAGGAGGCCAAGGAGCACCAGTATCAATAACTGAAGTTGAAGTTTCAATGATTCCTCTGGGTTCACAATTATTAAACAGACCCGGAAGCGTTGCAGACACAGATGAAGAAGGAAGATTAATAGGAATGAAGGAATCTAATGAGAATTCAAGATTATTCATAATTCAACCATATTTCAAAATAAAAATAAAAAATGCAGGTGACGGACTCGTTATGACGAGAACAGAAAATATTGAGATTAAAGATATATGCTCACCAACAACTGGTGATAGAACTTTTAATGATATTAATAATCTGAAAATTGATGCATGGCTTGGAGGAACAAAACTAACATGCAATCCTAATCCTGTAAGAGTCTTAAAAGATGAAACCCAGGCAACATGTTTCCTTCCAAGAGAAGACGCCTCAGGTGTAAACAGAAATTATATGAGCATTTTAACAGTTAAATTAGATTATGTATATAGAAGTTTCACTGAGAGAAAAATAACCATATTAAGGTCGAATTATAAGTAAAAAAAGAGGAAACCTTTAAATACTACAAAAAGGAAAAGAGTACCATGGTGAGAAATACATTAAATACACAAAAAATTGTGCTTATACTATCTGCAATATTTATGCTAGCTTTAATAAGTGGCTGTGGCAACAATTCTACGAGATGTTCGGACGGTGCGAACTGCATTTATTATCAGGGAACACAGGGAGTTTATACTCGGCTTGAAAACAATCCCCGAATATTCTATTTTCACACAGCAGATTTGGGAAAAGTTGATGGCAATGAAATGGAGTTTGATGTAAGGTTAGAAAATAAAGGAGCATCCTATGCTTATGGTGCAACTTATTTAGAAGGATTTGACCCTAACTTATTTTCATTATGGAAAATGGGAGAAAATGGACAGTGGGAACAAATTAATGTCCCCAGAGAAAATTATAACAATTGCTACTTTGATTTATTAGGTCTTGGAACAAGTGTAAATTCTGTGGCGTTCACAGGAGGATGCTATGGTATTGATGGATACAGAACAAATAATGCAAATTGGGGCGCAAATTTAGATTTAAAACAATTCTGCTCAACAGTTCTAAACAAAGATTGTCCTGATATGAACTTAGGATTCTCAGAAGTTGGAGAAAACAATTTTATGATGCAATTCGGATACGATAATAACCTGATAAATGCATTAACACACGGAGCAACATTATTAAGCATAGTCTATTCAAACCTAAACTTTGAAAGATTTGGAGGAGACGTATTTGCTTTAGAGGGAGATAATGAGGATTATCCTGGTGGAGGAATAGCTTTTTCAACATTCAAAGCAAAGATGGAAAAACCATGGCCTGTAGGGCAGGATTTCATCACAATTCCTTACAACATTAAATCGTGTTATGCATATACTACATATGTTAGCCCAATGATTTGTGTTGATCCAAATCCATATTCTGCAGATAAAAAAATATGCACTTCAGAGCAGTATACTTGGGGAGGAAGCCAAGGAGCACCTGTTGCAGTAACACGAATGGAGCAGACAAATACTGGAAAAGAAGTTGTTCTTCATTTTACAATCAAAAACGTTGGAGGAGGAACTGTGTGGGATGTTGGATACTTAGAAAGTTGCAGCCCATATTTCCCTGGAAATGTTAGAAATAATATGCATAACGTCGTATATGTAGGTCAGGCATGGATTGGAGATTATCCAATCGATTGCTCAAGACAGTACAAAGTTAGACTCGATCCTAACACAAGACAAGGAGAATTTACCTGCATATATGATTATCAAAATGCAGGAGCAGGAAATGTTGGAGGAGGTTATTTAACTCCTTTGAAAATGGAACTGTGGTATGGATACGAGGAAGTGTTAAGAAATCAAATAACAGTAAGAAAACTTGGATAATCAAACAAATGGAGGTACTATAAAATGAAAAATATCCTACTGATTGTATTGCTTGTAGGCATGCTTGTTATTTCCGCGTGTGGAGGAGGAGATAATAATAGCAATGGAAAAGAAGATACTTACCTTGGAGGAAGTCAAGGACTAAAAATAGCTTTCGCACAAGGTGCACCACCTGAAACTGTAAGTGATTTAGGTGGAGAACAAGCCTTTGATATTGTATTAGACATCGATAACAAAGGAGAGCACGCAGTTGATATGGATAAAGCGGAACTAAAAATAGTTGGTTTTCCGCCCGAAGCGTTTGGAAAAACAATAGATGGTTTAACTGGAAAGCCAGAAGAAAATATTGAACCAAGGAGAAAAAATCCTGACGGAACAATAATCGAACCTCCAATTGTACAAACAGTTTTTGAAAATCTAGCATACAAATACAAAGAACCAGAAAATGTTGAATTTCCAATTATAGCAAAAATTTGTTACAATTATGAAACAAATATTGCTTCAACACTTTGTATAAAAGAAGACTTAAATAAAAATGATGAAAGTGACTTCTGTGATGTAAGCAGTAGCAGAGTTTTATCAAGCAGCGGCGCACCTGTTCAAGTAACAAAAATAATGCAGAGCCCAGCAGGAAAAGATAAAACGAGATTTACATTTACAGTAGCGAACATGGATTCGGGAAAAATCTACAAAGAAGGTGCAGGTTGTGAAGATAAAACACAATTTAAAAACAAAGTCCATGTAGAAATTGAAAACCTTTTAGATAGAGGCGCAGATGAAGTTAAATGTGTAGGTCTAAGTGGCGGAGATAATAGTTATTCAGGAACCGTGTCAATGACTTCAGGACAATCTAGAGATGTAAGTTGTACAGTTACTATGACCGACAGGTCAGACAGACTTCAGCCTTTCAACATCAAGTTGTCATATGATTATTTTGAAGACATAAGGACAAATATACTTGTTGAATATACACCAGAAGACTAAATGTCTTCTATTTTTTTCTTTTTTATTACAATCGTTACGCTGATTGGACGCATTTACGACATTAGAGGAACATAAAGTTCCTCAGTCTAATTTTTCTTTTTTATTATTTGCTTAACATATCTTCCATTAGAAATAACAAGCAGGAAACTAATTTTTTAGCGCAGATTTTAATCTACCGCTTTCAAAATTCTTTTCTTACAAGTATCGAAATCATCATAAATATTTGTGAGTCTTTTCATTTCTTCGTCATAGATATTTCTTTTTTCTTCTAGTTGCTCTTCAAATTCATTTTTATCAAAAGTTTTATTATACGTCTTTAACTTTTTATTTACAAGCTCCCAATCAATTTTCACACCATTTAATAACAGTTCATTCATATCATAAACATCTCTTGCTTTATATCTTGTCACTATTGCCCTAATTTTTTCAGCGAGAATTTCTTCTTCATCTAGTGCAAGTAAAAAATATTGAGGAAGATCAGCATATATTGGACGTATTATCTTCTTTAGTGCTCTATTATAAATATCTCTTTCTCTAAAATCAAAAGAAATTTTACACATTGATTGTGAAGACTCATTATAAAGAATACCTTGAAATCGAATACTAAAACTTACTCCAAAAGAATTCTTATTAAAATTTATTATCTTGGTTTCAAATAATTCTTCAATAAAACGAATAATTTCATTAATTTTAATATCTTCATAATTAAAGTCCAAATCTTCGGAAAATCTTTTAATCCCATAACATTTTTGCAGCGCAGTACCACCTTTGAAATATATCGTATTAAATTTCTCAAATAGTTTTGCTAATATGAAGTGTTGATAATAGTCCAATTCTAATTGTCCTAAATTATAATTTAATTTTGATTTGTACGTTTCTAATTCTATTCGCTCCATTTTAGATTTCCTCGTTAATTATTAATTTCCATCTCTTATTTTTTATTCCTTTCTCTGATCTGTTTATGTTCAGTTTTTCATATTTATTATTAATCCTTAAATTTCTTGTTTCAATTCCTTCCTTCTCAAGTAAGTATCCTATTCTTTTGTTAAGCGTTGAAGAATTTATTTTGACAAGATAATTTTCTATTAACTCTATATTAATTTTATCTTTGTATATTTTTATAAACTCATTAACTTCAGTTAAATAAATTTTCGATGAGAAATATACACAATCAATAATGGTCTTTTCTATATTAGAAATAAAGATTTCTGTATTATTTACTATTTCCTTCTTGAATCCAAAAAACATATTTTTTCTAACCTTGTGAAAATTAACTTTAAAATCCATAATTTCTTGTTTTTTTAAAATATTTTTTGACACTAAATCAAGATTATTAAATCGTTGGGTTGTACTTTCATAAAATTCAAGTGCAGAATGTAAAGCAATATAAGTTTCTTTGAAGATTCTTTGTAATTGGAATTTATTCTCAATCTTTTTTAATGAATAATATCCTTTTTTAATTCGATAGACTTTTTTTTGTTTCACAAATAAAGTAAGTTTACTTTTAATGACATCTTTTTTCTGATTTGTGATTTTAACCAAATCATTTAATGTAAATATGTCTAGATTAAACTCGTTTAATTTACGTTGTATTGTCAAAAAGTCCATTCTATAAAGTAATAAACTAAACTCATTTAAATAACTTTTGTTTATTTAAAATAAATATATTTACTTACTTTAAATCAACGAAAGTTTTATTTGATCGCATATTTGAAACCTGAATAACTTACGAAAACAAGAAGAATCAATGCGAGAAAAGTACTTTAGAAAAAGAAGAGTCCCTGCATGTCATAGACATAAAAAGGAGTATAGCCCCGCCCGGGAACATAGACAATAATGTCAAAAAGAGAGGACAATGCACTCTTGTTCATTTATTCAGTTTTTTTTTCTAATGCCAAAAAATGTAATCCAAAGAACCCATATCAATTCTCCGAATGTCAAGGCTTCTGTATACATAGTAACTGTTCCTAAT
>Ga0114931_10010291_pt1 | contig 11146 bp, 6 predicted proteins | sample 2SBtaG_FD_89579 | JGI IMG/M metagenome (GOLD analysis project Ga0114931, IMG submission 89579) | Deep subsurface microbial communities from Kolumbo volcano to uncover new lineages of life (NeLLi) - 2SBTROV14_V59a metaG | ecosystem: Environmental > Aquatic > Marine > Volcanic | place: Kolumbo...
ACCGCAGAAGGTGCAGCTATCCGTTGTACTTCAGAACAGGTTATCGATGCCTCTGAAGACTCTCTCGGCTTCGCTGGCACTGTGACGCAGTGGGATCTGGTTGGTAACATCACTGGTATACCAACTTCCGCCGTACCTGTCCCGGCAGCTGTCTGGCTGTTCGGTTCCGGTCTGGTTGGCCTGGTCGGTGTAGCTCGCCGTCGTAAGTCTGTCTAAGGCAATTTGCCGAAGACAGTAGCTGTAACGCTAAGCCTGCTTAGCTGTACAGCACAGGAAAGGGCACCGCCAAGGTGCCCTTTTTTTTGCCGCGCCATATAAAGTAAGATAGGGGCTGCTGTAAGCCTCGGTATCATTGAAATGCCAGCAAAACACTCTATCAGGCACATCAAACAAATGGCCCTGGCCAAGACACAGGCGGGCCAGTTTGAAGCAGCCACGGAACTATGGGAGCGGTATCTACGCAAGCAGCCGAAGGATCTGGAAGCCTGGGCAATACTGGGCACCGCTTACGGGGCAGCGAACCGCTTTTCCGACGCCGCCGGCTGTTTCGAGAAGATCATCAAGTCCGAACCAAATAACTTCAATGGCCTTTACAACTATGCCTTCGCACATCTGCAAGCAGAAAATTATCCAGCCGCCTGCAAGTATTTTAAAAAGGCACTGCTGATCCAACCTAACAGCATCGAAGCCCTTTTCAACTACGGACATGCCAGCCTCATGTCCAGCAAGCTGGACGAGGCCGAATCCAGCTTTTCCGCCGTAATACAACGTCAACCTCGCCTGGTTGACGCCTACCTCAGGCTGTCACTGGTTTACAGCTCTACAGAGCGCTACAGGGAGGCACTCGAAACCTGCGAAAAAGGGCTTACTCTGGACCCACGCAATGCATCGTTAACGATGCAAAAAGGCAATACGCTTGCTGGTCTGGGTGATTACGGCGCCGCGGCATTGGCTTTATATAAATCCCTGGAAATAGACCCTACACTTGCTGAAGCCTGCTTCGCCCTCGGTTCACTCTTTGAAAAACAAGGGAAACTGGATGAAGCCGCCCGTCACTTCCGCACCGCGATTGATAGGGGTGGAGACAAGCAGGAAGCATTGACCCGGCTCGGTAAGGTCTATTATCAGTATGGCCGCCACGGAGACGCCGTTCTGGCCTTCCAGCAGTCTCTGGCGCTCGACGATTCAAACCCCCATCTGCACTATAACCTTGCCAGTGCGCTGGAGACAGTTGGTAATATCGCCGAGGCAGAGGTTGCATACCGTAAGGCTCTGGAGTTGAAACCAGATTATGACGAAGCACTCGCCGGTGTTGCGCATATTCTTGAGAAACGTCACGATTTCAAAGAAGCCGAAAAACTGATTCAACCGCTTATCAGCGGAAAATCAAACAACCCAGGATTACTCGGGGTTTACGCAGATCTCAGCCTGAATATCGGCAAGGAGAAGGAAGCGCTCGCTGTCATGGAAACCTTCCTGGCGCAGGATAAGGAGCAGGAACAAAGGGAACTAATCCATTTCAAACTCGGAAAAATCTACGACAAGACAGGCGACTACGATAAGGCCTTCCATCATTATCAAATGGGCAACCTCGCGAACCCGTTTCATTATGAGATAGGCGAACAGGGGAGATTTGTCGATGCCTGTATTGAGGTGTTTGGCTCGGGGAGGCTAAGAGAGCTACCGATATCAAGCACCGATAGCGAGGTTCCGGTTTTCATTATCGGAATGCCCCGGTCTGGTACCAGCCTGGTCGAACAAATACTGTCTTCCCACAACAGCGTATTTGGCGCCGGAGAGCTTACTGATATTGAACATATGGCCGGTACATTGTCTACCCAGAATATATATTCGGGTGATAATGAGTTTCCAAAGGGTCTCACTGGAATTGACGCTGCGCTGTTGGATCGATATGCCTTTTCCTACCTGGACAAACTCAACAAGCTCTCCGATGACGCACAGCGTGTCACCGACAAGATGCCGCATAATTTTCGATATCTTGGCTTAATCCAGATGCTGTTCCCCAATGCCCGGATCGTTCACTGTCAGCGGGATCCTGTTGATACCTGCTTGTCGATCTTTTTCCAGCAATTCTCGGGTGCCCATGCGTATGCACAAGACTTGACAGCACTTGGAGACTACTACTGTCAATACCGCAGGCTGATGGATTTCTGGGAAGATGTTCTTTCCCTGCCGGTACTGGATGTCAGTTATGAGGACGTGGTGAGAGACAAGGACACCATGATCCGGAAGCTCATCGACTTTTGCGACCTGCCCTGGGATAAGGACTGCCTGAATTTTCACACGAGCAAACGTGTGGTTAATACGCCCAGCTACGACCAGGTAAGGCGCCCGATCTACAGGCAATCGGTTGAACGCTGGCGCCATTACGAGAACCATCTAGAAGCACTGTTTAAAGCACTCGGCCCCTATACACCGGGCGCCATTGTCACCAACACGTCTCAATCATAATAACCGGCCTGTGTTAGCCCATTGCTGGCGCATTAATTCATGAGGCTTATCGTGCAATCATCCAAACAAGAAATCATTAACCTGGCTAATACCGGGCGACTGGAAGAAGCCAGAACCGCATGCGTAGAACTATGTGCCCAGATTGAATCTGATGCAGAACTCTGGCAACTGCTTGCTTCGCTGGATGCCCAGTCGAGCAATATGGCCGGCGCAGAGACCGCTTATCAGAAGGTGGCATCGTTACGGCCCATGGAAGCGGATTCTTTTTACAATCTCGGTCTTGCTCAACATAGACAGAACAAACTACCGGAAGCCGTACAGAGCTACCTCAAGGCTGTTGAGCTGAACCCCAATCTCTTCGATGCACAATTCTGTCTCGGCGTGGCTTCTCTGGACCGTTTCGACCTGCAAACTGCCCTACCGGCCTTACGTACTGCATTGCAGATACAGCCAAACAATGTGGAGGTTTTATCGGCCCTTGGTCGGACACGGCATGCGATGGGACGTCTTGATCTGGCCATCGAAGCTTTTGAGAAAGCCAGGACACTGGCGCCTAATGACTTACACATACTTAAGAACCTGGGAGCAACATTGATCGACCGGGGTGAACTTCAAAAGGCACGCGAGTGTTTTAACAAAGTTCGTACTGCTGACCCTGAAGATATATCCGTAATTATTCAATATGCTGTGATACTGGATAAATCAGGTGACCATGAACAGGCATTCGAACACATTGAACCTTTTTTGAAGTCTGATGCTGTAAACACCGATCTGGCGTTAATATTCGCCAACCTTTGCACGTATGTTGATCGCTGTGATGATGCTGTCAGAATGCTAGAGCAGGCCATCGCAACAGAACAGAACGCCCAGCAGCAGGCAACATTGCATTTCCGTCTCGGCCGCCTCTGTGACAGCATGGGGGAATACCACAAGGCGTTCGGACACTTCAGTACGGGCCACAAGCTCCGGGCAGAGTCATTTGACATGGCCTCGTTCAGGCGTCACATTGATCAGTTCTTCAGTAGCTACAGCGCGCCCTTCCTGGAACAGGCACCTACATCTCACAATCAAAGCAGCAAACCTGTTTTTATTGTTGGAATGCCCCGCTCCGGCACAACGCTGGTTGAACAGATCCTGGCCAGTCATCCCGGGATCTATGCCGCCGGTGAATCCTCTGCCATGTTGAGTGCTGCGATTTCCTTACCTCAATTGCTTGGCAACCCTCGCGGACATCCTCAGTGTATAGACCAGGCAACCTCTGCCATACTGGAGGAACTTGCCGAGCAATATCTTCAGGATGTCAGCCGGCATTCCGGAGACGCCATACGCATCATAGACAAGATGCCGCATAATTTTCTGCGCCTGGGCCTGATTCAGCTTATGTTTCCAAATGCCCGTGTGATCCACTGCAAACGTAACCCAGTGGATACTTGCTTGTCCTGTTACGCTCAGGATTTTGGAGGACGCCACCCTTATACCCGCAGCCCCGAAGACATCGGTCAATACTATAAGGAGTATGAGCGCCTGATGGAACACTGGCGAACTGTTCTCGATATCCCGCTATTGGAAATCAACTATGAAGCGCTTGTCGAAAACCCCGAGCAGTTATCACGAGAACTGGTGGATTTTTGCGGGCTTGAATGGGATGACAGCTGCCTGGGGTTCTACAACAACAAGCGCCCCACCCACACTGCCAGTTATGATCAGGTCCGCCAGCCTATCTATCATCATGCTGTGGAACGTTGGCGGAATTACGAAGAATACCTGCAGCCATTGATTGGCATTTTCAAACAGTGACTCTGAAACGACAATGAGCGAAGCATCCAATGCGTTGGCAGCAGCACTGCAGCTGTTTCAATCCGGAAAGCTTGAGCAAGCCGGGGCACGCTACAAGTCGATACTAAAGGAGGATCCTGGTAACAGCGACGCCCTGTTCATGCTTGCAGCCGTTTACCATGAATCTGGCAATGTAACGCACGCCATCCAGCATGTGAAACAGGCCATTTCAGCAAATCCAAACGCCGCGCAGTATCACCTCACGCTTGGTGACTTGCAGCATAAACAAGGGAATACGGCTGATGCAATTATTAGCTACCGAACATGTCTTTCTTTGAGTACCGGACCGTCTCCAGCCTATCTCAGGCTGGGCATTACGTTGATCCAGCTAGACCACTATGAACAAGCAGTGGCGGTATTAAGAGATGCATGCCAACGAATGCCACGAAATGCAAGGGCTTATTTAGGTCTGGGGGTCGCACTTCGGGGGCTGGGCAACATCGATGAAGCCATTACACAGATTCAAACCGCTATTTCAATTCAACCCGGCCTGACAGAAGCACACAGCGAACTTGGTGACATCGCAACCAGCCTGGGGAAACTTGAGGATGCGCAACAGCACTACAGAAAGTCAGTAAGCTTGATGCCGGATCACGCAGGACTACACTTCATCCTCGCCAACGTATTGCGGGAACGACAGCTGCACGATGAGGCCATATCTGAATACGAACGGGCAATACGACTGGATCCTGAACATTCTGATTCCTATAACAACCAGGGTATTGTATTTCATAGTATCGGTAAATTTCACAAGGCACGCAGCTGTTATGAAAAAGCAATATCGGTTAATTCAGGAAACGCCCAGGCATTCAACAATCTTGCGAACCTCCTGAAGGATCTTGGTGAATATGAAAATGCGATTGACTATTACAACCGAGCCATTGAGATTGACCCCGGCTATGCGGAAGCTTTCAGCAATAAGCTGTTATCCCTGAATTACATTCAGGGTTTCGGCACCGACGCCATATTCGAGGAACACACCAAATTCTCGGACTATTTTGAAGCCCCACAGAGTTCGAAGCATAGGCTACACGCCACAGAACTAGTAAGTCGACAACGTCTAAGGATAGGTTACGTATCTGGTGATTTTTTAGCACATTCGGTTTCGTTCTTTATTGAACCGGTACTGGAGAACCATAATCGCAACCAGGTCGAAATCACCTGCTACTTTAACCGCAACAGGGAAGACAACGTTACGCAAACATTAAAAGAGAAATCTGACCGATGGCGATGTATTGCCGGGCTCAGCGATGCGTCGGTCGCCCAACAGATCATAGACGACGAAATCAATATCCTGGTAGACCTTTCGGGACACACCGCATTGAATAGATTACCCCTGTTTGCACGAAAACCGGCTCCCGTGCAGATCAGCTGGCTGGGCTACCCGAACACAACAGGGTTATGTTCCATGGACTACCGGCTTACCGACGAACATGCAGACCCAGCCGGTATGACAGAGCACCTCCATACGGAAAAACTCATAAGGCTACCGGATACCTTCTTGTGTTTCCGCCCACGCCCACAATCACCGGAAGTCGCGCCATTGCCGGCAACCCGCAACGGCTTTGTTACTTTTGGAAGTTTCAACAACCTGGCAAAGATCACCACTGAGGTCATCGAGCTCTGGTCTGCTATTTTGCGAGCCGTTCCAGACTCCCGACTGACACTGAAAACGAAATGGCTTAATGTCCCGTCTGTACAGGACAGGGTTATAGCCGCTTTTGGCAAGCATGGTATTGGACCTGATCGAATCTCACTGCTGGGAAAGACCGGAGCAGTATCGCGCATCTTGAACGCTATGGGGATATCGACATTGCTCTTGATCCCTTCCCCTATTGCGGGACAACGACGAACTTTGATTCACTGTGGATGGGCGTACCATTTGTAACGCTCGCCGGTAAAACGCATGTTTCCCGGGTTGGGGCAAGTCAGCTGACAAACTTGAACCTGGAAACACTTATTGCTGAGACAACAGATGAATATATTGATATTGCTGCACGACTGGCAAACAATCTGATTGCCCTGCAGGCTCTACGCTCAGGGCTGAGAGAACGCATGGCATCATCTCCTCTAACCAACAGCCATGATTTTACCAGAAACCTGGAATGTGCATATCGTTCGGCGTGGGAAGCATACATTCACCCGAAAACCTCACAAGACATTACCGAGTCTTAAGGTACGCCTTCCAGATTTTTAAATATTCGTTCTCAATATTTTTACAAAACTTCTTTTCATTTGTTAAATCTGATGTCTCCAGACGCTGCCTGAGACCACCTCTTACTTCCGTTAATAGCTGAAGGTTTTCAGAAAGACTACGGGCCTTATCCAGATATTCGTTTTCACTGTAGGCGATGAATTCGTCCAACCCCAGTGAGCGCAATATACTGACACCGCCCTTTCCAACCACCGTATCACTCGACAAAGTCAGTACCGGCACCCCCATCCACAACGAATGAAACGTTGTCGTGCCACCAGTATAGGGGAACGCATCAAGATTGATATCTACCTCTTTGTGTATCTCGAGATATTCGTTAAAAGAAACCCGGCCCCGGACATCCAGTCTATCCATGCCAATTCCATGCACCTTGAACCTGTCAACAATCACCTCAGGTGAAACTTCCAGCCCTTTTGCTATAATCATCAACTTCGAACCCGGAATCTCTAGTAAAACACGCGACCATACATTAATGACCGGGTCTGTCAGTTTTGAGAGATTGTGGAAAGATGCGAAGGTTATATAGCCACGTGCCAGACATGGCGATGGCCCGATTTCCGGGGAGCCCTCTGGCGGTTGGTAACACCACTGGCAACCCGGCAAACGAATCAGTTTCTCGGTATGCAATTCGTCTGCACAGCCCTCTGGATTGGCGTTGGCATCGGTTATCCGATAGTCGATGGATGCCAATCCTGTTGTGTTGAGATACCCCAGCCAGGTCACTTGAACGGGTGCCGGCCTCCTTATAAAACCGAGAAGACTATTGTTTCCCGTGTGGCCGGTTAAATCAACCAGTATGTCTATTTGATCTTCTTCAACCTTTTTCACCAACTTCTCATAATCTTCCCTTTCCATTGATCGCCAATGGAGGTCGTACTTTCGTAAGCGTCGGGTAACATCGTCTTCAGCAATATTGGTGTAATAACAATAGACCTCGAAGCCTCCTCGATTATGCCCCCTGAAAACCGGCTCTATAAAATAGGCTACTGCATGATCCCGAAAATCTGGTGATACGTAACCTATTCTGAGTTTTTTGTTCTCAGACAATCTATCTTTGAGGGTATCGCAAACATTTAGGCCGCTTTCTTCAAATACTTTCCCGAATCGGACATGATTTTGGAATATCTCCAAAGCACCCAATCCGGTCGAGTAATTCTGTGTAAATAAATAATTACTGAAAACATCGACATCTTCTGGGGCCAAATCCAGACTTTTCTCATACTGCTTTAGCGCCTCTTCAATGCGGCCCTGCTCATGCAAGGCATTACCATAGTTATAATAAAGCGCTGGATTTTCCGGCTGCAGTGAAATAGACCGCTCAAAAAGTTCCAGTGCCTGCCTGTACCTTCCCTTCTTTTCCAGGACGACTGCCAAATTGCTTAGTGCAATGACATTTTTTACATCCACTTCTACGACTTCACAGAACAGCTTCTCCGCTGTGTCCAGATCACCGGCTTTCTGGTGAAGCACGGCAAGCTCCGCCTTAATATTTTCATCATCCGGCAGAAGGCTTATAGCGGCTTGAAAACTTTCCAGAGCTTCATCATAACGGCCCGCCTCCAAAAGCACTTTTGCGTAGTTTCTATAAATTAACCCGTCTTTGGGAGAACAACCGATAGCCCCACGATAAACCTTTAACGCACTATCGCGGTCACCTCTTCGTAGCAGAAGTGCCCCCAGATTATTAGCCGCACTCACACATCCCGGATTGGATTGCAGCGCCCGTCTGTAGCTTTCTTCAGCTTTGTCATCACCAATTCCTTCATGACCAAGTCCATTTAAATACCAGGCCTCAGCATTACTTGTATCCTGCTCCAGTATTCTTTCGGTCTCAGTGAGAACCTGCTCATAGCGCTCACTACCATCCAGCGCCTTCACGTAATTCAAACTCACTTCTATGTTACCAGGCAAAAGCTGCTGGGCTTTCCTCAATATGCCTGCAGCCTCAAAATGTCGTCCCAAGTGCTGCAAAACCGCGCCCAGGTTGTTATAAGCCGCACCATAGTCCGCCTTCTGAACTATAACTCTTTGAAAGATATCCTTGGCCTTTTCATACTTATGAAGATCCATCAACACCAGACCAAAGCTATTTACAATTTCAGGTGTAACATTATCAAACACCAGTGTTTTACTAAGCCACTTTTCCGCTTCTCTTAACTTTCCCCGCTGATACAAAATAATACCGAGCAGATGCAGGGCCTTCATGCTTGAAGGTTGTTTTTTTATCAGTTTCCGGCACGTACGCTCAGCCTCTTTCAACTTGCCGGATTCAAAAAGCTGATAGGCCAGATATAGCTGGTTTTTCTGTATCTCTTTCATTGGCTCTGCCGCAGTTAGCTTAGGTCTTATTAAGTTTATTTAAGCCTGAATATGTAAATCATCCCCTCTATCCATTTATTGTTTTCCTTTCTTAGAGGGGTTTTAAACTTGCTGACGGCTTCAAAACCATTTTCCTCGGCCAAACTATTTACATAAGGCAAAGAATGTGCGAATCGTCCTGTTTTCAATAGCTTATAGATTCCGGCACCCCCAAGTAACTCCGTCGAAAAGACTACCAGAGCATCATCATTGGCAGTCATGGCTATTGCCTTGAAAACCTGATCTAACTTTCCGATATACACAAAAACATCAGCCGCTATAAATAAGTCAAACCTGACTCTGCATTTTTCAAGATAAGACTCTATAGGGCCAACATGTAACTCATCGTAAACTTCCTTACTGCTCGCCTCTTCAACCATCTTGGGTGACAAGTCTACACCGAACAACTTCTTGGATATTCCCTTGAACTCGAAACCACATAACCCGGTCCCACAACCAAGATCCAGGACATTCCCGAACATACCCTCCTGCGGCATAACCGCATCAACCGCTTCTCGTATTTTCCCGGGAGTTTTATATTCAAGCTTTTGAACAAGACTATCTTCAAAAGTTGGGGCGTACTCATCGAACAGATCAGCGACATACTGATCCGGTGCCCTGTCTGACGAACCCTGCGTCAGTGCTTTTAAAAGATGCGTCGCTTCAGCATTATCCGGTTCTACGGCAAGGACATTCTTAAAGGCATTTATGGCACCATCTCGATCTCCGCCCGCCATCAAGGCACAACCAAGATTGTTCTGCGCCAGAACAAAGCCTGGATCGATCCGTACAGCCGCCTGAAATGCTGAGGTCGCGTGGCTCGAATCATTCAGACACCGGCAAACCACACCAAGATTATTGTAAATATCAGCATTGTTGGGATCTATGTTCAGGGCGCTATTCAGACATGTGAGTGCACCCTTGTAATCACCCAGATCTTTTAGGGCAGAACCCAGATTGTTGACTATTTCCGCTGAAGTTGGGAGTAATGCCAGAGCACGTCTGTAGTATTCAATTGCTTCTTCGAGCTTTCCGACAAGCCTGAGAGCATTGGCCAGATTATTAATTATTTGAGGGGAGTCAGGCCTGGCACGAACGACCTCTTTCAGGATACCAATTGATTCTTCCACATAACCTGCCTGCCTCAAGACCGTCGCATAGTTACTCTTTATGTGCAGTTTTCCCTCATCAGCAGAAACCGCCTGCTTAAGTAACCTGAGCGCTTTCAATGTATCGCCGCGCTCACTGTTTATCAGGCCCAATAGATGCAGCACATCAGGATCGTTTGGCGCTTTCTTCAGTTCACGACCGAGTATTTTTTCAGCTTTAGCCAGCTTCTTTTCCTGAAAGCACTTAAATGCCCGCTGCACTGCACTCTCTGTAATTGTATACCCCATAGCCCTACGCCAATACTAATAACCAGTTGATATATATAAATATAATATTCCATCAAACACTTTGGGATTCTTGTTATTGTCTACCCTTACGACGACGACCGCAAAAAGGTAATATAACACGCATTAGCGGGGGATCTTGGGGCGCTTACCTAAATAGAGAACGGGGAAACCGAATATAATGAATACTCTATACAAACTTGCAGCACCGCTACTAGTATTTTTCACGCTACACGGATGTGCATCTGTTAACAATTTCGGACTGACAGCAAGACAAGGCGATACCATTGCCGTCGGCCTTGGCTACCTCCAAAACACAACACGGAACGATATCAAAGTAGTCATCCGTGACTTTAATAACGTGGAAACGGTGTACTCACCCGGCGATTCGAGAATCAGGACGTTGCACAATGTCTATCCTGACCCTTTAGCAAAATTTATTGTCAATAAAGAAACAGGTATAGGTGCAACAACGATGGCAAACCTCATTGAAGGGTCTGTCACCAATGGCGACAAAGACTATTCACAAACCATCCTGGTGCTTGATCTACCGGGGACAATGGCTGCTGGCGCCGCAACACTTACGCTTACGGACACACTGGATAGCCCCATACTCAACCCGGCCACGGGCCTGAGCATGAACCCTGTTAATGTACTGATCCTGGATACTGCAGGCGCTCAAGACAGTTTCCAGACACAAGAAGCAGTTACCATACAGGCCAGCTATCTGCGCAACCTGGAAAGAGCCTCCCATTATACAGTGAAGTTCACGGGAAACGTTGTTCCCTATGCTGTGCAGATCGAATTCCTGCATGACCCCGATGCTGCCAACGGTGGCACAGGAAAAGCATTTGTCACTTACCCGCGCGCG
>Ga0114931_10010292_pt1 | contig 11146 bp, 9 predicted proteins | sample 2SBtaG_FD_89579 | JGI IMG/M metagenome (GOLD analysis project Ga0114931, IMG submission 89579) | Deep subsurface microbial communities from Kolumbo volcano to uncover new lineages of life (NeLLi) - 2SBTROV14_V59a metaG | ecosystem: Environmental > Aquatic > Marine > Volcanic | place: Kolumbo...
GTCGGCTATTGTTTTGAACCTGCTTCCTTTGTGAATGCGACGGGGCCAAAGAACCTGAAACACTTTATCCGCCAAAAGCAGCGGCATATTTCAGCCGGCAAGCATTATGGTTTTTTTGCACAACTGGGATTTGGGAGTTTTCATTTTGTGAATTATTTGCTGTGGATTTCAGCCTTTGCCGGTATTTTTGTGGATGAAAGATTGATTGTGCCTCTGGTCATCAAAATAATTATTGATTACGGTGCTCTTGGATATTTTGCCGGGAAGCTAAGAATAGCAGTCCCTTTGTATTCTTTTTGCTACTGGGAAATTTTGTTTCCCTTGTACAATGCATTGGCAAGCCCGGTTGCCTTTTTCCGAAAAATTTCCTGGTAGAGTGGCACTATGGTTGTAGAGACATCACGAGTCAGGAATCCCAATAAACGTTTGTGGAAAAATTATAATGATTTTTCTGCGGCTCGCGGTGATTTAGTAGTTGATTTGCTGTCTCGCTTTATTGATTTGCATAATGCAAAAATTCTCGACATAGGATGCGGCACGGGCGGTATTTCGATTGCATTGGCAAAAGCAGGTGCAAAAGTTACGGCTATTGATCCGGACGACGGCAAGATTGAAGCTCTTGACAGCACGACGGGAGAGCTTGAAATCGATGCCCGTGTTGGTCATGCGGAAAATTTGAATTTCTCAAGTTTCTCCTTTGATGCCGTTGTGTTGCTCGATGTGTTGGAGCATGTAATCGACCCGGACATCGTTTTGCAAAAACTTTATGGCTTGTTGAAAAAAAACGGATTTCTTTACATTTCCACACCGAACAAGTTTTCGCCGCTGAACATTGCCGGTGATCCGCATTTTAGTTTGCCGGGTGTGGCATTGCTCAAACGAGCGCATGTCAAAAAAGTGGTTGCCGGAATTTTAGGCTGGCAAAGTGGTGAGAGACAAGATTTCCCCCAGCTTTTTTCACTATGGGAGTTAGACGCTCTGCTCAAGGCCAATGGATTTATCTGGCAGTTCGTTAATCGCCAGGTCATCTCGTTTGCGCTGCACAATCCGCAAAGCATTTGGAATCGGCCGTGGCACCTGAAGACGGTCAGGCAATTTTGTCGTTTCAACTTTGCAAACATTTTTTCGCAGCCAATGATTGATCATACCGGGTTCTTTAACAAGTGGCTCAATCCAACGTGGTTTATCCTCTCACGGCGGGTCGGATGAAAGGCGGTAAACTTTTTGCTTTGCGATCTTGAAGATCAAAATAACTTGACTTTACTAAAATTGTCAAGTTTAGTAAAGCTCAACAATAACATTGGAAAATATTCTTGAACAAACCCAGATCAATTCAGTTCTTACAAACGAAAAGAGGAAAGAAATATTTATATTTTTTTCTTAAAATTCTCATTTCCGTTCTTGTCCTCTCAAGTTTGATTCACAAGATCAGCCTGACGGATATCCTTGTCGCACTTGAAAGTGCCCGAAAGGGGTTTATTCTTTTTGCGCTTTTGCTTCTTCCTGCAAACGTATTTTTTCAATTTAAAAAATGGCAGCTCTTGCTGAAAATTGAAAAGCCACAAGCATCACAGGGGGAGGTCATATTCTCCTTATTGGCAGGAATAACACTGGGATTCGTAACCCCGGGAAGACTTGGAGAATTTGGCCGCGCGATTTTCGTACGGCATGCACACTGGCCGCGCTTGTTGGGGTTTATTGCTATCGAAAAACTTTTTGCTCTGTTGATGATCTACTTTTTCGGATTCCTCGGTTTAATCTATTTTTTGAAGACAAAAATGGAATATTTTCACCTCGTTCTCCTGACGAGTCTTTTCCTTGTAATTTTTGCAATTATATTATTTCTGCTGCTGAATCCGAAGATTCTTGACAACCTGTTGGGACGTATGCATTTCTATTCGGGGCGTTCGGAAAAAATAAAACAGTTCACGTCAGCTTTTCAGGCTTTTTCTTCATTTAAGGCCCACAGACTTTTAGGCTTTTGTCTGGCACAGACTTTGATATATATTTTGCAATTTTCACTTTTAGTGAATGCTTTCTCGTCAATAGCCATTACAAAAGCGTTTCTTGCCGTCGGAGCAACAATGATGGTGAAATCGATGCTGCCGATTGCCATCGGAGATCTGGGGGTGAGAGAAAGCGCAGCGGTCTTTTTTTTCAATATGCTCCATGTTCCGGGCGCGGCAGCTTTCGATGCGTCGCTGCTATTGTTTTTCATTAATCTTTTAATCCCAAGTATTATCGGGCTGATTCTCATTTTAAAAAATCGCTACATTTCGAACACCGGCAATTCTAATTCTGAGGCGTAATGATCATCAGCGTTTTTCTTCTTCTTGGTTCATTCTTTTATGTTTCGGCGATTCTCGCTTTGTATGTCGGATTGCATCGACTCTCCAATTCTGCACAGAATTCGGACAAACCCTTTGTCTCGGTTATAGTCCCTGCAAGAAATGAGGAAAAAAATATCATAAAATGTCTTTCCTCGCTGGCAGAGCAAACATATCCCAAAAGCTTGTTCGAAATTATTGTTCTGGATGATAACTCTGAAGATCAGACATTTCATCTGGCGGAAGAGTTTTCCAGGGCACGCGATAATTTCAGGGTGATTTCTCTGCCGGAACCTCCGACGCATCGTTCTCCCAAAAAAGTAGCTTTGGAAGCAGGAATTGAGCACAGCCGGGGAGAAATCATTTTTACTACGGATGCGGATTGTGTTGTTCAGCCGCAATGGATTGAAACGATGGTTCGCCATTTTGATGAAAAAACGGGGGCGGTCCTTTCCTGGTTAAAAGTTCGGCCCGGAAGAAAAATGCTCAGCAGACTGGAATCATTGGATTCAATGGCACTGAGTTTTGTCGGTGCCGCCGCAGTGGGACTTGGAAAACCTGCGCTCGCCAACGGTGCCAACTTTGCTTATCGTAAATCTGTGTTCCGTGAGCTTGGCGGTTTTTCCGGCATTGACCAGTATGCTTCCGGCGATGATGATTTGTTTTTGCAAAAGCTGTCGCGGCAAAAAAAATGGAGGGTGGCGTTTGCGACCGAGCCCGAAGCGTGTGTGACCTCCGGCGCAACGGAAAATTTGAAAACGTTTTTCTCTCAGCGGTTTCGCTGGGCCTCCAAAGGGCCGCTCTATCCCCCGGCTTTATTCGCAATCGAAACGCTCATCTATTTCTATTTCTTCGCCCTGGCCATCACCTTACCGTTTTCTTTTACCGCCATCTTTCCCACCGCCATACCTCTGGCCGTCTTTATGATTAAAATAGGCGTTGATTATCTGTTTGTAAAAAAAGGGAGTCAGTTCCTCAATGCCCGCATTCCACTTCTCGTTTTTTTATTAACAGAAGTTTTTCAGATATTTTATATTCTCATTGTTGGCATCGGCGGATCGGTTGGAAAATTCCAATGGAAGGGCCGAACCTTTGCGCGGGGAAAGGTGCTTGCAAATTAGGAATGCTACTCCCGTTTCGTTTTTCCTTCTAGTTTTTTAACTGTCAAAAAAGAGTTTGAAATCCGCGGTTGAATTGGTATATTTTTCAATGAAAAATAAATTTCGTTGAAAAACACCAATCCCGGAGATCGTTTTTGCACAGAAAATTTCTATTTATATTTCTTCTCTTCTTGTCTTCTCACGTTATCGGACAAAACGTCAACGTCCCGCTGGATTATTGGGGTTATCGCTTTTTGGACCGCCTGGAAACAAAAGGGCTTTTTAAAACCCACGATCTGCGCACCCGCCCGATTTCCAGGAAAACTTTTGCAGAACTTGTTCGCACTGCTCAAAAAGCGGAAAGCCAACATCCAAATCTTTTTTCCCGCACAGAACGGCAATTATTTGATCAAATGCAAAGTGACTTTCGTGACGAACTTGCACAAACGGGACTGAATGTACAGCATCTCCGGCATGAACCGCATTTGCTAAAATGGGCCGAACCGCACGGCAAAGCTTATTTTGATTTATATGGCCGCCAATCGATTATTTCCAATCGCGGCGAGCAGTATCAGCCGGATGATCTCCTTTCCGAAACGACAATGGGCGGCATCCTTCGAGGTTCGCTCGATGAACACGTCGGCTTTTATGTGGATGCGAGGAATGCGGTAACCCGTGGCAGCGATGTAAAAGACGAAAGTTTCGATCTTTCCAAGGGCTCGCCTGTGGTTACCTCCGGGCCAAACGTCATTCGCGACCGCGCTATCGCCTATTTTATATTCGGCAAACCCTGGGCGCGCCTCGAACTTGGCCGCGATGAAATTGATTGGGGCCCGGCTTTTCACGGCGGCTTGACCGTTACACGCAACATGCCTCCGGCTGAAATGATCCGCTTCAGCAGCCGTTTCAAACGTTTTACTTTTACCAGCGCCCATGCTTTTTTGAGCAGCAGTCTCGGCCCCAAATATCTTGCCGCGCACCGCATCGATCTCACGATCATCCCGGGATTTTATTTTGGTGGATCGGAAACCGTCATTTACGGCGGCAGGGATGTCGAGTTTGCCTATCTGAATCCGGTCATGCCCTATCACGTTGCCGAGCATCACCTGGGTGACCGGGACAACAACACCCTCAGTCTCGACGTTACCACAACCCTCATCCCGTCGGTGAAACTTTATGGCGAATATTTTATAGACGATATGACATCCACAAAAAGTCTGACCAAATACTTTGGCAATAAATTCGCATTCCTCGTCGGCGGCTATTGGGTCGATCCGTTGAAAATCCGTAACATCGATCTCCGTTTTGAATATGCCAGAGTTGAGCCGTTTGTTTACACGCACTGGGATTCGATCAATATCTACACTCATTATGACAAGATCATCGGTCACTGGTTGGGGCCGAACTCTGAAAACGTGTTTTTTCAGATCGGCTACCAGTTAAGCCGCGATTTGCGTTTTGAGTTGAATCTGGAACGAATCCGAAAAGGAGTGGGGCGCGCCGATACGCATTCGCGCCCGGACGTTGGGGATGAAAAACATTTTCTCGGCGGTATTGTTGAAAATCGCAAATTGGCGGGATTGAAATTAATAGACCAGATTCGTCGCGACTTTTTTATTTCTGTTTCTTATACTTATTCCGACAGTAGAAATCTGGCACAAATCCAGGGCCGGAAATCTTATGATCATCTGGCGCGATTCGTATTTTATTTCAATTATTAAATCGGATACTGTTTTTTTGATTTTTACTGTTCTCATTCTGCTTTGTCTGCTTACGCTTGGTTATGCGGTTGCATTGGTATGGATTCTTTTGGGATTGTATCGAATTCCAAAAGAAAAAAGCGATTTGCAGCCTCACGTCTCGGTTGTCGTTGCCGCGAGGAATGAGAGTGAAAATATCAAAGCGCTTTTAACAGCGCTCACCGCCCAGGATTATCCCCGGGACAAATACGAGATTATTGTTGTTGATGACGACTCTGAGGACGATACGTCGGCTTTGGTTGAAAAAGCAGCAACAGCGACGGAGCGGCCCCTCATCAGGCTTTTGCACACAACGAACCGCGACCAGGTGATTTCTCCCAAAAAGAATGCTCTTGACTTGGGAATTTCACAATCAACCGGAGAAATTTTACTTTTTACAGATGCCGATTGTGCGCCACCCGCGCGCTGGATTTCCGGCATGGTTTCCCGCTTTACGCCGTCGGTTGGAATGGTGATCGGGTATTCTTCTTATGAACTTCCGCAATTGCGCGGCATCACATCTTATTTGCTGGCGCTGGACTCTTTGTCATTGGCCGCTGTTGCGGCAGGCACTTCCGGCTGGGGAAGACCGGCCACATGCACCGGCCGTAATCTTGCTTATCGGAAAAAAGTGTACCGGGAGGTCGGAGGCTTTGAGGAAATTAAAAATTTTATTTCCGGGGATGATGATCTCTTTTTGCAACTGGTTTTGAAAAAGACGAACTGGAATGTCCGTTATGCTTTGGACCCGGAACTCGTTGTGCCGACGAAAATTTTAAACAGCTTCAAGCGCTTTTATCATCAACGGCTTCGTCATGCTTCCAAGGGATTACACTATGATAGAAATAAAATTGCAGCACTTGTCGGAATCTATTTGTTCAACCTGCTGTTGTTTATACTGATTCCGTTAACTCTGTTGGTGCATCATCTGCCCGAAATTCCTCTTTTGTGTTTTGGGTTAAAAACAATACTGGAATTCCATTTGCTTTCACAATTTGCCATTCGAATGCGTCGATTAAATCTGCTCGTTGTTTTTCCACTGGCTGCACTTTTTCATGTGCCTTATGTCATCGTTTTTGGCGCTATGGGACAATATGCAAAATTTAACTGGAAAGGCCAACAATGATTTTTTTGGCTGATGTGGCTATCATTTTGAGCCTGCTTTATTCGTTTGTCGTGTTGTTATTTGCCCTGGGTGTGGTTCAACCCAGGAAGGGAAAGAATACCACGCGACCAAAGGTGTCCGTTATTATCGCTGCACGAAACGAGGAAGATAATATCGGAAATATTCTCCAGGATTTGGTTTACCAGACATATCCACCCGATCTTTATGAGGTGATTGTTGCCAATGACGGCTCATCTGATGCAACGGCTGAAGAAGTGGAAAGATTTTCGCTGGCGCACGATAATGTCAGACATGTCCATGTGACCCATGTTCCGCCGGGATACAGCCCCAAAAAATACGCGCTTGATTGTGCCGTGCGTCATTCGCAGCACGAAATCATTCTGACAACCGATGCGGACTGTCGCGTCGGTTCGAGATGGATCGAAAGTATGGTTTCTTTTTTTACTCCAAAAGTCGGATTCGTCATCGGCTTTTCTCAATTCGGGAAAAAAGGAGTAAAGCAAAATCTGCTGGAGCGGCTGCAGGCCTTTGATTTTATGCAACTCATGGGTGCGGCTGCCGGCACGTGCAATCTCGGCTATCCCCTGGCTGCAACGGGACAAAATCTCGGTTACCGCCGCCGGGCATTTCAACGGGTCGGCGGTTTTAAAAAGGTGGCGCACCGCGTATCCGGCGACGATGTCCTCTTGCTTCAACTCATTCGAAAGCAGACAAACTTTAAGGCCATCTTTGCTGCTGATCCGGCTTCGTTTGCTGTTTCGCAGCCGCAGCCCGATTTACGCAGTCTGCTGAACCAGAGAAAACGCTGGGCATCCAACGGCTCTTATCAACTGCATTTGAATATTCCTTTTTTTCTTTACCTTTTGCTGGTTTTTCTCAACAGCTTTGTTTTATTGATCGGACTACCGCTGGCTTTTCTAACGGGAATTGCCACAACTCCTCTGCTTCTATGCCTGGCTGCTAAAGCGTCTGCAGAATTACTTTTTGCTATGCTGAATGCAAAAGCCTTCAATCGTATGGATTTGTTGAAATATTTCCCGGTCTGGTTTTTCGTGCAAGTTCCTTACATCGTTTCCATGGGAATCCTGGGAAGCCTAGGGAATTTTAGTTGGAAGGAAAGGAAGCATTCACAAAATTTGAATGGCCTGAATTCGGCTGCTCATAGATATTTCTGGCAGAGAGGCAAAAAGTAATTGCGCTTATTCCGAAATTCTAAATCGCCGCATTAATTATTCGTGGCATGAGAAAAAAGACTTGAAAAAATGTTTAAATGTGACCATACTCCAGAAATAAGAATTTAAATTTGGAGTGTATTCTAATGAGAGACAATTTTAAAGCTGTTTATCGAAGATTACTTTTAAAAACAAATTATAGTACACATCGCTATTTGTTTAAATTATCTGTCTGAAATGAAAAGAAAAACTCGCTTGTCCATTTTGCTTATCCTGTTTGCAGCCATCCACCTCGTTTGGGCGGACTGCCACGTCATAGACGTTCATCGGTTCTTGCGCTTCGAAAATGAGCAACTGCTGTTTTCCATGAAATTTAAAGGATTAAGCACGGCAAAATCTCGAATGAGTCTGCAAAGCAAAGGCGATTTTGTTAAAATTATATGGACTGTGCACACGCGTTCCATTTTTAATTTGCTTTTTCACATCGACAACAGATACGAATCATTGATCGACAGACAGTCGGGTGAACTTTTAGAGACAATGAAAAAGATTGACCAGAAAAATATTCAGCAGATTTTTCATATCCGCTATGACTGGAAAAATCTGCAAGCGCGAACGGATGACGGTTTACACTGGCAGGTGGAAAAAAATTGTATTGATCTTCTCACCATGCTTTATCAAATACGAGCAATGGATCCGGGAAAAACAATGAATTTGGATTTTCTTCTCGATGTTGAGAGTCAATTGTGGCAAGTAAAGGGGACGGTGAAAGGCCGGGGAAAAATTGACGGGCCTTTTTCGCATTTATCAGCTCGTCAAATTGTGCTTACTTTTCAGCCGTCCGGGCAATTAAAAAAACGTTCCTGGAAAACGGATTTGCTCACAAATCGGATCGCCCGTCCGGGCGGAGAACTTGTCCTTTGGCTAGGGTCGCCCCCGGAGCAATTGCCGCTGCTTATTCAGTTTGGCGCCGAAGGCTCTGTTGTGCAAATGAAATTGCAAAAGGCAGTAAACAATCAATGAACATCATTTTTATTCTTGTTGTTTTTTTTTATATCCTGCTGACGCTGCTGTTTACCTTTTCATTCAGAAATCCATCTGCAGCTACGTCAGAGTTAGAACCAAAAATTTCCATTATAGTTGCTGTCAGGAATGAAGCACAGAATCTTTCCGCATCTTTACAATCTCTTCGTGATGTGAACTATCCCCTAGAAAAATACGAGATCGTTATTGTGGACGACAATTCAAACGACGATTCCCCTGAAATTATAAAGCGATTTGCTGCCGATCCCCTTTTTCGCTGTATTCACATGAATGAGAATCAAAAAACAAGACCCGGAAAAGCCGGCGCTATTCTGGAAGGGATCAATCAAAGCCGGGGTGAAATCATTTTTGTTACGGATGCCGATTGCCGGGTGCCGCGGAATTGGGTTAAAAATCTGCTCCGCTATTTTGACAAAGATACGGGCCTGGTCGGCGGATTTACACTTTTGGATCGGCAGGGAGACAATGCGTCCCGATGGGAAAAAATACAATCATGCGATTTATCTTATCTGCTGGGGATCGCTGCAGCATCTGCACATCTGAAAAAGCCCGTCAGTTGGCTCGGTAACAACATGGCTTTTCGGCGAACAGCATACGATGAGGTCGGGGGGTACGCAGCATTGGGGCACAGTCTGGTGGAGGATTTTGCACTCATCAATGCCATTGCCGGTAGCGGGAAATGGAATGTTGTTTTTACGCACCACCCGGACAGTCTTGTTACCAGTCGGCCGTCCACAAATATGATGGATTTTTATCAGCAAAGGAAAAGATGGATTAGCGGCATGAACCGTGTGCCGATGTTCGGCCTGTTTGTTATGGCAAGTTCTTTTTTGGGCCATCTCGTCGTGGTTGCTGCGTTTCTGTTGCTGCCGATCAAATTGGCCGTCGCAGGATTATTCTTTTTTTTTATTGCTGATTTTATATTTTTATTTCGTGTCCTGGCATCGCTGCACCGAAAAGACCTGTTGCGATATTTTTTCGATTTTGAATGGCTCTATTTTGCTTACACATTATTTCTGCCTTTTTTGCATTTTTTCGACAGGAAAATTCGTTGGAAAAATGAATCTTACGATCATGATGGGAATTATGTTTGAATAATGCCATAGATTTGCTGTGTCAGGGAATCCAACTGTTTATGAAAAACTCAAAGCGCAGGAGAGGCCTCAAAGGTCACCAAGACCTTTGAGGCCTGTAATTCAAGTTTCTTGAAAAATTATAATGAACTTTTTGCCGCCAATCCTTTTACATTATTACATTACCTATCGCTGCAACTGCCGCTGTTCGTTTTGCGATATCTGGCGTTCGGACAATTCGGAGGATGCCCGTTTAAAAGATGTGATCCAAAATCTGCAGGACGCCCGTAAACTGCGAGTTCGCTTTGTGGATTTTACCGGTGGTGAACCGCTGCTGCACAAAGATTTGCCGCAAATGCTCACTTTTGCAAAAAAACTGGGCTACCAAACATCGGTTACGACAAACTGCAAGTTTTACCCAAAACGCGCAAAAGAATTTAAAGGCAAAGTTGATTTTTTACATTTTTCACTGGATTCCCTCATAGCTGAGCAACACAACAAGCTGCGGGGAGCAAGTGTCTTTAATGCCGTCATGGAGAGCATCGATGTGGCCCGCAGTTTGGGCGAAAAGCCCGACCTGCTTTTCACAATAACTAATGACAATGCGGAACAGCTTCCTCTCTTGACGGAATTTGCAAAAAGATGCGGACTGATGCTCATTGTCAATCCCGTATTTTCTCATACCAGCGTACATGAACTGGACATTGATTTGCTTGATCAGATAGAACGGTTTCGATATAAACCGTATGTTTATGTCAACACCGCATTTCATCGCCTGCGAAGAAACGGCGGCAACAAGATCGAAAATCCCCGCTGTCGGGTTGTCTCTTCAACAATCGTGATTTCTCCAGACAATGAACTTTTGCTCCCCTGTTTTCATTTTGCACAGAAAAAAAAACCGATTGATAGATCATTGTCTGAAATGAGAGCGGAGCCGATCCTGCGGGAATTTCTTGCGATGCAAGGCCGTTTTGAATTTTGTGCCGGCTGCACTTTAAATTGCTATTTTGATCCATCCTTTTTATACAGGATAGATACGTATTTTTTTGCCAGTCTCTTTGCAAAAACAAAATATGTTTTAGATAAAAAGATACGACGCTCTGTGGATGCCGTTTTCGGAAAATCGGATCGGCGTCCGGCTGCGGTCATTGCCCAGTCTCTTTTAATGCAATTCAGTAGCAGAAATGAGTGATTTGTAAAAACTCGAAAAGGATGTCATCGCGAGGAGCGGAGCGATCCTTCGAAAATTGCAACTTATGGCCGACATCCAGATTGCTTTGCTTTGCTCGCAATGTCATTTTGGGACTTTTTACGAGCAACTCAGAAATGAATCACTTTAAATCGCTGTCATTACGCATAAAAAACCCATGAATTTCTCTCTGCCTTTTAGCCCTGATTATTGGACTTGGTTTATCACTCTTTTTCTCTATGCCGAAATTCACTACCGATTTCCCGGCATTTCCAGCCGCCTGTTTAAAAAGGAGCCGGAGATGATAGCGGACGTTCCCCACCGAATCGATCCTTCTCATCCATTGCCCGTGCTGTTTATTGTCAAAGATGCGCAC
>Ga0114931_10010293_pt1 | contig 11146 bp, 7 predicted proteins | sample 2SBtaG_FD_89579 | JGI IMG/M metagenome (GOLD analysis project Ga0114931, IMG submission 89579) | Deep subsurface microbial communities from Kolumbo volcano to uncover new lineages of life (NeLLi) - 2SBTROV14_V59a metaG | ecosystem: Environmental > Aquatic > Marine > Volcanic | place: Kolumbo...
AACATGCTACGTACCAATGATCTCATCTGGTCGAGTATGATCCATGAATATCTATTAGGTGAACGGCGTCCGATGAATGATCTCATGGCCTGGAATGCTGACGCTACTCGTCTTCCCTACCGTATGCATTCTGAATATCTTGAAAAACTTTATTTGAATAATGATCTGGCGGAGGGACGTTACCGGATAGATGAACACACGATTTCACTTAACGACATTCGGGTCCCCATGTTTGTAGTCGGTACAGTCAAAGATCATGTAGCTCCCTGGCGATCAGTCTTCAAGATCCATCAACTTGCCAGAGAGACCGATGTTACTTTTTTACTGACCAGTGGTGGTCATAATGCAGGCATCATCAGTGAGCCTGGGCATCCACATCGTCATTATCAAATGGCAACAAGAAAGGTCTCGGACAAACACGTCGAATCAGATGTCTGGTTACAACGTGTTCCCGAACAAGAAGGTTCCTGGTGGCCTGGATGGGAAGACTGGCTGATCAAACAATCCACGAAGAAACGGGTTGCACCGCCCCCAATGGGTGTCAACGATGAAAATCATCCAATCCTCTGTGATGCACCTGGAACTTATGTTCTTCAGGAATAAATAATCTGTGCAAGCCTGTTTAGTCTATTCTTAATTTTTGGAGGAAATATCGATGAAAAACAATGAAGCCGTTATCTGTTCAACGATCAGAACCGCCATTGGAACTTATAATGGTACTTTGAAATCTATTCCAGCACCCGATCTTGGCGCGATCGTAATAAGGGAGACAGTCAGGCAAGCCGATCTCGATCTGGAGAAGGTTGAGACTGTCGTCATGGGACAGGTCATTCAGGCCGGTGCAAAAATGAATCCTTCCCGGCAAGCCTTGATCAATGCTGGGTTGCCAGAAAAAGTACCTGCCATGACGGTCAATCGGGTCTGCGGATCGGGCGCCCAGGCCATTGTCTCTGCTGCTGTAGAGATCATGAGCGGAATGGTAAATTGTGCCGTTGCCGGTGGCATGGAAAACATGGATCAGGCACCCTATCTCGTCAGTAACGGTCGATGGGGATACAAGATGGGAGATGGCCAGCTCTTCGACAGCATGTTGCGAGACGGGCTGAATGATGCATTCTCCGGACAGCATTCCGGATGGCATACGGAAGATCTTGTCAACCGATACATAATTAGTCGTGATGACCAAGATGCCTGGGCGCTGCGATCACAACAACGGTTTGCCGAGGCACAAACGGCCGGAAAGTTCAAAAATGAAATAACACCCGTTGAAATCACTTCCCGTAAGGGCACAACCCTCTTCGATACTGATGAACATAACCGGCCGGATACCACAGCCGAATCACTGGCAAAGCTGAAACCCGTTTTCCGCAAGGATGGAACCATCACTGCGGGCAGTTCTCCGGGGCTGAATACGGCAGCCTCTGCAATGATTCTCGCTGATAGAGATTGGGCGGAAACGCATGGACTTCAACCGGAGGCACGCATCGTTTCGTATGGTATCGCTGCAGTGGAACCGGGCATGTTTGGTATTGGCCCAGTCCCCTCAACGCAGCAGGCACTGGAACGCGCCAACTGGAAGATTAGTGATATTGAACGTGCCGAAATCAACGAGGCATTTGCAGCCATTACGATCTGTTGTCAGCGCGAGCTTGGCCTACCGGAAGATATTGTCAATGTCGAAGGCGGTGCCATAGCACACGGTCATCCCATAGGTGCAACTGGTGCTATTCTGACTACAAGACTGATCCACTCCATGCAACGTGATGGACTCAAAAGAGGTATCGTTACCATGTGTATTGGTGGTGGACAGGGAATCACATTATGTTTAGAAATGATCTGATCAATTATAAAGCAATGTAAATAACAACATGAACAAAAAAGTAAAAGTTGCCATCATCGGTGCCGGTACAGCTGGACTAACCGCCCTCAAACAGGTTAAGAAAGTCACGGATGATTTTGTCATCATCAATGAGCCTCCTTACGGGACCACCTGTGCACGGGTTGGTTGTATGCCATCAAAGGCTCTGATCCAGATCGCAAAGGATTACCATCGGCGCAAGGTCATGGCCACTGAAGGAATTCATGGCACAGGTCAATTGCGTGTGGATATTCCAGCTATTCTTCAACATGTCCGTGATCAACGTGATCATCTGACTTCTGGAGTTATCAAGATAACCGATGCTCTGGGTGAAAAAAGCATAACTGGCCACGCATCCTTTGTCGCTCCTGATACCCTGGAGGTTAATGATCAAAAAATCACAGCTGAGATCATTATCATCGCAACCGGATCTCGTCCGCTCATACCAAAACCCTGGCTTGAATTTTCTGATCGGCTCCTGACCAGCGACACGGTATTCGAGCAACAGGATCTACCTGAACGAATCGGTGTGATCGGTCTTGGGGCAATCGGGGTTGAACTGGCTCAGGCGCTTGCATATCTTGGAGTCAATATTAAAGGTGTGAGCCTAGATGAACATGTTGCCGGAATTTCTGATCCAGTCGTCAATGATTACGCTGTTAAACTACTCCAGAAAGACTTTGCTTTCATCCTCGGCCAAGAGGCCAGATTAAACTGGACACAGGATAAGAATGCGATCCAGATTAATGCGGTTGATAACGAATACGTTGTTGATAAAGTACTTGTTGCCCTGGGACGAAGACCCAATATTGATCATCTTAATCTCCAGGCGTTGGGCGTGGAACTTGATCAACACGGCATGCCGATGTTTGATCCCAAAACCTTACAGATTGGCGATCTTCCAGTCTATATCACCGGTGATGCCAATGGCTTCCGTACCTTGCAACATGAAGCGGCCGATGAAGGTCGGCTAACTGCTTATCTCAGCCTGAATAAAGATGCAGAATGTCTGGGGCGGCGCACACCTCTGGGTATTGTTTTCTGTGAACCCAACATTGTCCGCATTGGCCATTCATTTCAAGAACTGGAAGGAAAAGAATTCATCATAGGGAAATTCAATTTTGAACATCAGTCACGAGCTTTTGTAACAGGACGCAATCAGGGATTACTCAGAGTCTATGCTGCATCTGATGATGGCAGGCTGCTGGGTGCTGAAATGATTGCACCAGAAGGTGAACATCTGGCACATCTGCTGGCCTGGATGATACAACAGGGCAAGTCCGTTCATGAGGTTCTGCACTTACCCTTCTACCATCCGGTGTTCGAGGAGGGTCTACGCAGTGCCTTACAAAGTGCAGCGATAAAACTTGGCAGGACGATCCCTGCCCCTGATCTTCCCTTATGCGATGAAGCTCCTTCCTGGTCTCTGGGTTAATCAATCACAGGATATTAAAGAATCATGAATAGTATAGAAAACCAGACCTTTGAAGAAATTAAGACTGGCGACTCAGTTAGCTATACACGCAAGCTGACCCTTCAAGATATTAAATTGCTAACTGCTGTTACTTCAAACCTTGAAACAGATGACCTGTCAGATGAGTATTTGAAAAATACACCCACAGATGGAGTAATGATTCCAAGTATATGGAGCTGCACTCTCCTGTCATTTATACTGGATACAAAATTACCTGGTCCGGGCACACGCCTGGTTGACCTGTCTTCCCATTTCATTAAATCAGTGGCACTGGGACAGGTTTTAACCGTCACACTTACCGTCAAGAAAAAAGAGCCAGCCACTAACCTGATCACTCTTGGTTATATTGGTGCTGATTGCAATGGTGATCCCGTTATTGAAGGAGAACTGGTCGTTCAGGCGCTGAATCACAAAATCCGGCAGCAAGTACTGGAAATTCCAGAAGCAGAACTCAAAGGACGACCACACTTGCGACTGTTACTGGAAATGGTCGCTAAGCTGAAACCATTGAAAACGGCTGTGGTCCATCCTACCCAGAAAGAATCACTCCTGGGAGCTATTGATGCAGCAAAAGCCAACCTGATCGAACCAGTGCTGGTGGGACCTGAAGAAAAAATCCGCAAAGTCGCCGAAGTACTGGAAATCGATCTGTCACCTTATACGATTGTCCCGACTCAGCACAGTCATGCCGCAGCCAGAAAAGCTGTTGACCTGGCACGATCGGGTAAGGTTGACGCCCTGATGAAAGGCAGCCTGCATACGGACGAACTGATGCATGCTGTACTCGATAATACCACGGGCTTGCGCACCGAACGGCGCATGAGCCATGTGTTTGCCTTTGATGTTCCAACCTACCCACGAGCTTTATTGATCACTGATGCAGCTATCAACATTTACCCCTCTCTGGAAGATAAGCAGGACATACTTCAAAATGCACTGGATCTTGCCAACGCCCTCCATATCCGTCATCCCAAGGTTGCAATACTGTCCGCAGTGGAAACCGTCAACCCAAAAATAAAGTCGACAGTAGAAGCCGCCGCACTATGCAAGATGGCCGATCGTAAACAGATTACGGGTGGAATTATTGATGGCCCGCTGGCCTTTGATAATGCCGTCTCTAAAGCTGCGGCAATAACCAAAGGTATCGTTTCACCTGTGGCGGGACAAGCAGATATTTTACTGGTTCCCGATGTTGAATCGGGCAATATGCTGGCCAAACAACTTGAGTATCTGGGTGGTGCAGAGGGTGCCGGAGTCGTTGTTGGATCGCGTGTCCCAATCATACTCACCAGTCGTTCAGACGATACGACGAGTCGTATGGCTTCTTGTGCTATCGCTGTTTTACAGGCACATAAACTGAGACTCAGGCAGGCATGAATTCAGGAAACATCCTGGTCATTAATGCGGGATCCTCCAGCATTAAATTTGCCATCTTTGCTGCAACAAGAAGATCGGCGACGTTACGTTTGCTTTCACGTGGTCAAATTCAGTCCATCGGTTCACAAAAAGCCACTTTTCAGGTCAAAAATGCTAATGAAAGAATTCTGGTGGATCGTGATATCTCTCCTCAGAACACAAAAATAGTGCTACATGAGCAAGCATTGAAAACAATTCTTCACTGGCTGGAAGAACAAAAATTCCAACAGCCGCTCATCGGTATTGGCCATCGGATTGTGCATGGTGGATGCCAATATCATAAGCCACAACAAATTAGTGATCGGGTTTACCAGGATCTTGAAGCATTAATCTCGCTTGCGCCACTACATCAACCGCATAATTTGAATGCTGTAAAAATTCTCGCAAATCTCAAACCCGATATTGCTCAAATTGCCTGTTTTGATACCGGCTTTCATCATACACAAGCAGACATAACTCGTATGTTTGCCCTACCAGAAAAATACTGGGATGCCGGTATCCGACGGTATGGATTTCATGGTCTCTCTTATGAATATATTTCCAGTGTTCTACCAGAGTATCTTGGTGAGAATGCAGATGGCCGTATCGTTATTGCACATCTGGGCAACGGCGCCAGCATGTGTGCCATCCATCAGCGGAAAAGTGTCGCTACCACCATGGGCTTTACTGCCCTGGAAGGGCTGCCTATGGGAACTCGCTGCGGAACATTGGATCCCGGTGTTATTCTGTTTTTACTGGAAGAGCAAAAGATGAGACCGGAGGAAATCACTGATCTGCTTTACCACCATTCAGGGCTTAAAGGGGTCTCTGGCCTCAGTAATGACACGCGGAAGTTACTGGCAAGTGACAGCCCGGATGCCAGCAAAGCTATCGATCTTTTTGTCTACCGAATTAACCGTGAACTTGGATCACTGACGGCATCACTGGGAGGTCTGGATGCTTTGGTTTTCACAGCGGGAATAGGCACTAAAGCGGTGCCCATCCGAAAAAAAGTTTGCCATCAGGCAAAATGGTCAGGAATAACATTTGATGAGACTGCAAACCAGCAAAACAAACGTCTGATCAGTGCTGAAGACAGCCAGGTCTCTGTCTGGGTGATACCAACTAATGAAGAACTCATGATCGCCAGACACACCTATTCTCTTACCAAAGATACCATTAAACATGAATGATAAATTCTTTCTATATAGAAACATCAGGAGGTAGTCAAAATGAACAGAATTGCAGTGGTAACCGGTGGTATTGGTGGGCTAGGTACCGCCATGTGCAAAGATTTAATTGACCAGGGTCGTCGCGTTGTCTCGACCTACAGAAAAGTGAATCATGACAAAGCTCTGGAATGGCAACAGTCTCGTAAAAAAGAAGGTTACGATGTCACGATCTATGAGGCTGATGTTGCAGATTTTGATAGCTGTAAGGCGATGATTTCGAAGGTCGAAAATGAGCTCGGGTTCGTAGACATTTTAATTAACAACGCGGGGGTCACCCGTGACTCTACTCTGAAAAAGATGTCCAGAGAGACCTGGGATGCCGTGATCAATATTGATCTAAGTGGTGCTTTCAACATGACACGACAAGTTTTTCCAGGAATGCTGGAACGTCAGTGGGGACGTATCGTCAATATTTCATCTATCAATGGACAAAAAGGTCAGTTTGGTCAGGCCAATTATAGCGCAGCAAAAGCAGGTATTCATGGTTTCACCATGGCTCTGGCACGCGAGGGTGCTCGTAAAGGCGTCCTGGTCAACACCATATCTCCAGGTTACATTGGGACATCAATGGTGATGGCAGTGCCCGAAGAAATTCGTAACAAAATTGTTGCCGAGATCCCGGTGGGACATTTGGGCGTTCCAGAAGATATTGCACGCACTGTTGCCTTTCTAACTGATGATGCAGCAGGTTATATCACAGGTGCCGACTTCTCGATCAATGGTGGTCATCATATGGGCTAAAAGGAATCCTTGATGAATACTTGCGAATACCTTTGGACTATTAGAGCTGCGAGGCTACAACGATGCCATATTTCAATGTCTCGATTTATGCCAGAGTTTTCTGCCATGTCGCCACGGATCAGGAATCTGTCCAAATATACACAACACCCGATTCAAAAAACTCTTTTCAAATGATTTGATCTAATCAGGAGAATATAATGGCCAAGCCCACTGTTTCACATCAAACAAAAAAACCGGAGGGTCTCACGTCGGAAGAAGCGAATGCGCGGCTGAGAAAATTCGGGCTCAATGCCATTGAAGAAAAAGAAGAAAACTGGTCACATAGACTGTTCCGACGCTTCTGGGGGCCCATTCCATGGATGATAGAGGTAGCCGCCATTCTCTCCGCAGTCGCCAATCGATGGGAAGATTTCACCATCATCATCATCCTCTTGCTGGTCAATGCTATTGTCGATTTCTATCAGGAATCCAAGGCGCTCAGTGCTATCGCTGTTCTGAAAAAGAAACTGGCACGAATAGCCATTGTCCTGCGTGACGACAAGTGGCAACAGATCGACGCCAGCAATGTAGTACCGGGCGATATCATCAAGATAAAGATTGGCGATATCGTGCCCGCCGATGTAAAGCTCATTGGTGAGGGCGATTTTTTGTTGGTGGATCAGTCCGCACTAACGGGTGAATCTCTTCCTGTTCACAAACAGGGCGGTGATGAGCTTTTTGCCAATGCCATTATCAAACAAGGCGAGATGATCGGTGAAGTCACGTCCACCGGGGCGAATACCTATTTCGGTAAAACAGTAGGTTTAGTAGCCAAAGCCGAACGTGAGGAACACAGCCATTTTCAGCAAATGGTCATCAAGGTGGGCAATTTTCTGATCATACTGACCCTGGTGATGATCGCCATCATCATCTACCACGGTGTGGTTACCCATCAGCCTACGCTGGAGCTGCTGGTTTTTGCACTGGTGCTGACCATTTCGGCGATTCCAGTGGCCATGCCTGCGGTTTTGACCGTTACCATGGCCATTGGTGCACGAGTGTTGGCGGTAAAGGAGGCTATCGTCAGTCGTCTTGCTGCTATTGAAGAAGCTGCCGGCATGACCGTGCTGTGTTCCGACAAAACAGGTACCCTCACCCAGAATCGCATGTCGCTCTCCGAGCCATATGTAACTGCCAAACATAATGCTGATGAATTGATCTTGTATGCAGCTCTGGCAAGCAAGGAGGAAAATCAGGACCCCATCGAAAAACCGATTTTTGATTATATTGACCAACATGGTCTACGCAATAAACTGCAAAGATATAAAATCAAGAAGTTTGTGCCTTTCGACCCAGTACACAAACGCACTGAAGGCATCTATGCCAACGATGACTGCGACATGGTTTTTACCAAGGGTGCACCTCAAGTCATTATCGAGCAAAGCAATGATCAGGAGTTCGACAAGAAGAAGGCTTATAAAATCGCAGAGGATTTCGCTTCAAAAGGCTTCCGCACTCTGGGCGTCGCCTTCCGCAAGTGCGAGGAAGATGAATATCATTTTGTCGGGCTGATCCCGTTGTTCGATCCGCCTCGCGAGGATTCGAAACAAGCCATTATGGAAGCTTCCGAGAAAGGCGTGATCGTCAAGATGATCACTGGCGACAACCGGGCGGTGGCGAAATATATTGCTGGCATTCTTGGCATTGGCGACAACATCGAAGACATCCAGACACTGAAAGGCGAGCCACAAAAAGAATACCTGTTGCTGTCGAAGATATTATCCCGTGCCTTCACCAAAGTCATGATGCCGGATGCCAGCGAAAAAAATATAGAGGAAAAGGTATCGGCAATCACCAAACTGGTTCAGAAGGAGCTTGATGAAGCGCCAATCCAACCGGGTGCGGTCAAAAAACATGAGTCGGAAATCGTCAAGCTTATTGAAGAGACCGACGGTTTTGCCCAGGTTTTTCCGGAAGATAAGTATTTTATCATCGACCAACTGCAGAAGGCTGATCATATCGTCGGTATGACCGGCGATGGCGTAAATGATGCCCCAGCGCTGGAAAAAGCTGATTGCGGCATTGCGGTGAGCGGAGCCACTGATGCTGCCAGAGCTGCTGCGGATATCGTTCTCATGGCTCCAGGTCTACGCGTAATCGTTGATGCCATCAAGGAATCACGCAAGATTTTCGAGCGTATGAAGAGTTATACAATATTCCGCATCGCCGAGACAATCCGTGTGATTATCTTCATGACGATGGCTATCGTGATTTACGATTTCTACCCGATCACCGCATTGATGATCATCATACTGGCGCTACTCAATGACATCCCGATTATGACCATCGCCTACGACAATACCAAGGTGCGGGAAAAACCGGTGCGCTGGGACATGAAAGAAGTATTTATTCTGGCGTCATGGTTGGGATTGGCCGGAGTCCTGTCCTCATTTACACTCTTCTGGATACTGATTTCAGTGATGCATCTTCCACTGGATTTCGTGCAAAGCGCATTCTTCGCCAAACTGGTGATCGCTGGTCACGGCACGATCTACAACACCCGTATCGATGACTGGTTCTGGAGACGCCCGTGGCCATCATGGAGCCTGTTCAATGCAACCTTCATCAGTCGCGTGGTCGGTACGATCATCGCAGTTTACGGCTTTGATCTTATGGAGCCCATCGGCTGGGCCTGGGGTTTGTCCATGTGGGCATACGCCATGACATGGTTCGTGTTCAACGACGCAGTAAAAATGGCAGTTTTACATTATTACCGAAAGAAATATCACGAAGACATCATCTGAGGAGAAGGCCATGATAAACAAGATAAACCGACGCGATGTACTAAAGCTCTTGGGACTTGGTGGTGCAGGGTTGTTCGTCATCAATGGTGAAAACACAAAAGCAGACACCCGGCTATCGATTCCTGCCAGCCACAAGAATGCCCAGATCGTCATTGTTGGTGGTGGGGCTGGCGGCATGGCCGCTACTGCGCGGGTTCGGCGTGCTGCGCCAAATGCAAAAATTACGCTGGTAGAATCCAACATTACTCACCTCTATGAAGCAGGCCAGATTTTTGTTGCTGCTGGTCTTTACAAACGTGACGATATTAAACGCAGCACTGCATCGCTGTTACCGGACAATGTTGTCTGGCTGCAGGAAAAAGTGGTAGAGCTGGATCCGCAAAACAGTTCAGTAACCTTGCAGGATAGCGGAAAAATCGGCTATGACTTCCTGATTGTGGCACTGGACGCAGAGTATGATTACCACCGCATCGATGGCCTGACGACCGACATGATTGGTAAAAATGGTATCGCAAGCGTTTACTTGAACAACACCTCCAAAGGTATTGAGCTCGGCGGCGAAAGCACACAACACTGGTTCAACCAGATGTACCAAACAGCTTCGAGGGGCCCGATCAAGATACTCTGTACAGAGCCCGACACACTCATTAAGGAACGGGGAACCAGTCTGGACGTGCTGTTTCTTGGCAATGACATCTTACGCGGCAACGGCCCTGATTCCCGAAGCGATATTACGCACAACACACACTTCACTTTCCTCAGTCCTGATCAGACTCTGATCACAGCTAAAAGTTATGATAATGCGTTACGCAAGATTATCGCCAAAGCTGATAATATTGATACCCATCATGGTCAAACCCTGATCGCCATAGACTCATCAAACAAACTCGCCACATTCAGCGCGGCTGGCGAGATGACGAAACAGCAATTGCCCTATGATTTCATTCACATAACGCCACCCATGCAAGCACCCGATGTGCTGCGGAACTCACCTCTGGCAGTCAATAGTGGCAAAAATGCAGGCTGGATGGATATCGATGAAAAGACTCTGCTTCATCCAAAATTTCATAATGTGATCGGTATAGGTAACACCCTGGCGACCAAAGCAGGAAGAACCACTGGTTCTATGCGCGAACAAGCCATTGTCATTCAGGACAACATTGCTGCACTCCTGGAAGGACAAAAACCCACATCCGCTTATGATGGCTACACAGCCTCCCGTATCAAGACCCGGTTTGGTAGAGAACTTCTGGCGGAGTTCAACAATGAAGGAGCAGCATCCAGCTACGGCCTGAATCCATACAAGCCTCGTTGGATATGGTGGGCGACGGATCTCTATACCATGCCGTGGATTTATTTTAATTTGATGATGCGTGGGATGTATTAGGGAATCAATGATTTGCCATAGTAAACTCTCGCCTAACACCACCCTCACTGCAATCTCAAACGACTCAGTCTGATATGGATCAGTATCAATTCAGAAAGACATGATATTATAAAGCTGTTTGTTGATTATTGATGGTGAAGGAGTCTGATAATGAACGCGAATGAGTTAGAAAAAACTCTTCAGGGTTTAATCAATGACAAACGCGGAATACTGGCTGCTGATGAAAGCCTGCCAACGATCAAAAAACGTTTTGACGCGATCGATGTGGAATCCACC
>Ga0114931_10010294_pt1 | contig 11145 bp, 13 predicted proteins | sample 2SBtaG_FD_89579 | JGI IMG/M metagenome (GOLD analysis project Ga0114931, IMG submission 89579) | Deep subsurface microbial communities from Kolumbo volcano to uncover new lineages of life (NeLLi) - 2SBTROV14_V59a metaG | ecosystem: Environmental > Aquatic > Marine > Volcanic | place: Kolumbo...
ACCCGTTACATAATTTTGCCATCCTGCAATACGACCCGTCCCTGATCGAGGGTGGCAAGGTGAAATCGGCGGCGCTCAAACCCCGCCGCCTGGAGGCCGGTGATGATGTCAGGCTGGTGGGCATCAAGGCGGATCAAAGCCTGTTTTCGGTGAAGCAGAAAGTTGCCGCGATTGAACCGCTGGACTTAGGCATACCGTCAGTGCCGAGTTATCGCGAATCGAATCTGGATGTCATCAGCCTGAATAATGCACCGCCGTCCCATGGTGGTGTGCTGGCCACCAGCAAGGGCGATGTGCTGGCGCACTGGGCCAGTTTTGCATTTGGTAGCGGTGACGACATTAAACAGTTCGAGTGGGGCATTCCTGTCGACCTGGTGAAAGACCTGCTGAACAAATGGACGCAATGCCATTGTTTCAAAGTGCATTCGCTGGAACTGGAACTGGCGGCATTGTCTGTGGCACAGGCGCGCAAGCTGGGCCTGTCGGATAGCTGGATCGAGCGGTTTCAAACCGCCAGTGGCCGACGCCAGGTGCTGGCGGTGGCGCGCAAGGTGGCCGGCTCGGACGCGGCGGATAAAATTCGCGTGGGTGATCTGTTGCTGGCCATTGATGGACGCATGGTGCGCAGCTTCCGGGAGGTGGAAAAACTCAGCCAGAAACCTTCGGTGAAGTTAACCATTGTGCGCGCTGGTGAAGAAAAAACCATTACCGTGAAAACCCGTGAATTAAATGGCAAGGGTATCAGCCACTTCCTGCAATGGGCCGGGGCACTGGTACAGAATCCCCATCGCGCACTGGCGACCCAGCGTGGTATTAAACCGGAAGGCGTGTATGTATCTTTCGTCTGGTTCGGTTCACCGGCAGACCGCAATGATCTCAGTGCGGTTACCCGCATCGTGGAAATTAACGGTGAAAAAATCAAAGACCTGGACGATTTTATTCGCAAGGTGAAAGCGCTGGAAAATAAAAAGTTTATCCAGTTAAAAGTGATGGACCTGCGGGACCAGGTGTCCGTATTAAGCATACGCCAGAACCCGTTCTACTGGCCAACCCGGGAGATCTACCGCCAGGGTGATGCGTGGAACAGTCGGCAACTGTAGCAAAACGGTAACAGGATAAGATACGCTGACAAGGAAACCGATTCATCGAAGAGATAAAAAGGGCAATATTGCGGCAAGTATTTTTTACAGTGTGGTGTTGCTGTTCGTTGCGCTACTGGTAACCAGTTCGATTAACTAGCCATGCAGGGGCATGGCTTTACGGCTGTAAAATTATTTGTCCCAGCTTTTGAAGCGCTTCTTACAATACTTGCGCAGTGATTCGTAATCGGGGAAATACAGCTCGAAGCCTTCTTCGGACGGTGCGTCGAATTCGCAGTAATCGTTGGAATGCTCGCGGCAGATACTGGGGCGCACATCGTAGATGCCGCAATCACCGTTGATCTGCAGATGTTTGCAGCGGGTTTCCACCAACAGGGTCCAGCCGTCTTCGTCCTTGTAGAATTTGATGTGGTCGTGGGAAATCTGCCATAGCAGATGTTCGAAATCGGTTTTTGACCGCGGTGTTTCAATATGCTGAGTGATGTAGGTGCAGCAGATGGAGCCGGTACAGAAAGAACATTTGTTCTCGGGGGTGATTTCCTGGCCGTCGACGCGGACAGGGATATTCTTGATCGCTTTATTCTTGCTCTTACTCATAATGCTCTCATTCTAGCGCAGTGTGCCCTGCTGTTTGAACAGATAACTGCCATCACCCTGTCGTTTTGCAAACAGTTGCAGGCTCTGGCGAATATTTCGTGTCGCTGAATCCAGTGGTTTCAGTTTAACCGCGACATGGTAGTGCCGCTTGTCATCCAGACCTGCCTCACCTTCCAGTTTTAGCTGGCCACCCTTGTTACTGAGATTGGCGGCCAGGCCTTTGTCCGATGGAAACGCGGCGATACTGATATTGCCCAGACTGACTTTTTCCGCCAGGGTGATGGCTGCCTTACGCCATTGCAGGTTTCCCTCAACATGGCTGGGGAGCTGATCTTTAATCACCAGCTTGTTAATACTGAGCTTGAAATCGCCGTTCATCTCGCCCAGTGGTATGGGCAGGCGCAACACAGTGTTCATTATCTGTTGCGCCAGTTTCTGTACTTCCGCCGCGGGTAACGAGAGATGGATATCGTCACCCGTGAGTGTGCCGGTTGCGGAAATGCTGATGTGGCCATTCACCGGGTGGTTGGCGAACTGGCCCTGCAGATCGGCAGACAGGTTGGCGAGGAGTAATGCCAGGGGATGGATGTCCCATTGGAACCGGTTGAGTTTAAAACCGTTGGGCAGCATCAGTTGTTCGCAGCCACCTTGCAGTAATTTACCCTGGGGCGCGAGACAACGGACGGGCAAAGGTCCTTGCTGTTCCAGCATGCCGATGATTTTCGCCGCGGGTGCGTTGATCACCAGGAAAAATAAAAAACTCACAACCGCCGTAATGATGTAATAGCGTAGCTTCATTCAGCACGCTCCAGGGTAATGCGTGCATTGACGGCGCCGGATTTCTGCTGTGGTTCGATGATGACCTTGGTAGCGCTGATGCCGTATTTTTGCATGTCATCCAGCCAGCGGATGATGTTGTCGAAGCTGGCGTTTTCCAGGTCGGCATTAACGCCGTTCCTGACGCTGTTCATCTTGCTGATGGACTGTTTGACGCCCATGCTGCTGGCACTCATGCTGGCCAGCGACGACACGGACTGGTTCTGGTAGCGGGCAGAAATCTGTAATCCGCTACGTTTCAGCTGGCGAATTTCGTTTTCCGCTTCCTGCAACATAATCAGTTGCTGCTGGCGGCTGTTGTTGAGCGCTTCCTGTTTATCCAGCTCACTGAAAATCGGGTCCCAGATAAGCAGGTACAGCAGGCTGACCAGCACAAACACGGCGCCGCTGATTACCAGGGTGCGTTCCCTGGGTTCGAGCTGGTCCAGTTTCTGTTTTATGGGCTGAATGTATTGCTGCATATCCATTAGCTCTGTTTCTCCAGCCGCAGTTTGCCATTGATCTGTTTTTTCTCGATGCTGGTGGACAGGGTGATTTTTATGCCCGGTAATGCGGTTAACTGGTTCTTGAGTTTTTCCAGGTTTTCCAGCGAATCGGCCGCCAGTTCCATGTCGATATGTTTATCACGGTAAGCCAGTCCCTGGATTTTAACCTTGTCGTTACTGGCCAGCACCGGTGAGCTCAGGGACATGAGCTCGATAAAGTTTTCCTGGGATTTTCCCGAACCGCTACGCAGTTTTTTCAGGTAACTTTTTACCCGGCTTTCGATGCCGGTATATTTGCGAGCCGTGGGGAAAATACGTTTAAAAGATGTTTCTATCTGCTGGATGAGTATTTCATTCTGCTGTGCCAGTTCGCGGCTTTGTAAGACGGTCTGGGTGAGCAGCAACACGATCCAGATAAATGCCAGTATCGGTACCGCTTTCCACGCCTGCAGGGCGATACGGGATTTCCGTTTGATGGCGAAGGCACCGTGCAGCAGGTTCATGCTGCGAGCCGTACCCAGTTGTTGAGCCAGCAGCGGCAGCAGGCCCTGGTTGAGCTGGCGATATTCCAGCGGGATCTCGCTGCTTAATGTCAGTGGGGTTTCATCGCTGCGATACACGATCAACTTTTCTGGCATGGATGGACTGCTTTCCAGCAGGTTGTCGAGATACAGGCTTAGGTTATCCGGATCACAGAAAAGTCCGCCGGCTTCGGAATTTTTAATCAGGCCGCTGCTGGTATCCAGTGCCAGGGTCCAGGCATTGTTTTCCCACGGTAGCGCCAGCAGGTCCGGCAGGACTTCATCCACGGCCAGCTTTTGTTCGCGGAAGTTTTGCAGCAACTGCTGCAAATTATCTTTACGTATCGCCACCACTGCCAGGCTGTCGTCCGGTAATTTTTTACCGATGGTGAAGTGCATGTCTTCCACGTCTTCCGCGAGCCGGTCTTCCAGTGCATACGGTACGGCCTGGATCTGTTTCTGGCGAATGGCGGAGGGGAGTTTGACCTGGTCCAGGTAGAGCATGTCAGCGGACAGCAGCAGGCTGAGTTTGCAGCCAGTGGCCAGGGTGGCCAGTTGCGCCAGGCTGCCATGGCCGATTTTGCTGATGTTGTGTTGTTCATTGATGAACAGCCAGTTGAGTTGTTCCGGGTTACCGCGGTAATGAACCAGTATGCGTTCTGCCATTACCACACTCCCTGGCTGCGTGAAATGGCATGGGCGCTACCATCGGTGTCGCGTTGCATGATGCTGAACAGGGGCAGGCGGATCTGCTGGATTGTTGCCACGCTTCTGAGGAGGAAATATTCCGAGACTGTTGTCATGCCATCAGTGGAAACGTTTTTTTTGTTGAGGGTGGATTGCATGTATTTTTTAAAATCGCTAATGCTTTCAAATGGTTCACCAACGCTATTGGCGTCTCCCTGTACTTTGGTGAAGATGGCCACAGCATCTGCGTTAGTGATATCAGCAGACAGGGATTCTAACACTTCAATCGGTGCTGTGTTGATATTGATGGCTGTCACTACGGGCAGGGCGGTAATAAAAGGGGCCAGTTTGTCATAGATACCATCGGCATTGAAGCCTTTCACCATGCGCAGTTCTTCCGGGCTGAACATCAGGGTGTTACCGGTGCGGTAAGGCGGTGTCAAACCAATGTAATAATCATCTTCAGCGCCATCCGGGCTACGGGTTTCGATATCGGTATCGAGCCAGTCCACCACCGCGTTTCCCAGGTTGGTGGGTAGCTTGAGTGCTCCCAGCAGGCGGCTGAAGCGTTCCAGTTCCTGGGTATAACGCGCGCCATTCAACTAGGGTGACAGGTTGTTGAGATTGAAGCGGCCCTGTAAGTCCATCAGGGTACCGGTTACCTGGCCGCCTTCAACCGGAACCGGGGCGGCGATACCTGCCCAGATGTCGCTCATGCCATCGTAGTTATTCTGTTTGCGATCTTCCTTGAGTACGTTGGAAGCCAGGTACTCCGCGGTCAGGTCGTACATATAAGCCTGGTCACGATATAGCAGGTTTTCGGTGCGGCGAATATCCAGGTTGAGTTCTTCTACCAGCGCCGAAGCCAGCACCACGGCGATGGCGACAATGAGTATGGCGGTGATCAGGGCGACACCCTGCTGGGACTGTTTCATTGCACGCCTATGGGAATCAGGCGGGTGATTTCACCCCAGTCTTTCAGTACCAGGGTGACTTCCGCCGCCAGCGGCAGGGGAATCAGCTGGCCTGGCTGGACCGACTGGTTGATGCTGGGCCAGGTATCGTGCCATGCATTTTGTGCATCCAGAAACCGCAGTTTCACTTCCGATACCTTATCCAGTAACGGCGTGGTGATGCTCCTGGCATCCTGGGCCCGGTCCACGAAGGGCCAGATAATGCGCTCCAGTTTGCCGTCTTCCAGTTTCCAGGCGACCCGTAACAGGGTGCTGCGGGTTTGTTTGGCAGGATTGGGTCGACCGCCACGGGTGAACTGCATCAGCAGGTCGTCACCCTGGCCGGCAGACAGGGCCGGTAACACCCCACCCAGTTCATCCCGCGCCGGTCGGTTGATGATCTGTTCGATATCAGTTTGCAGATGGTTGAAGGTGAGTTGAATCTGGCGGGTGCGTTGCAGTTCTGCCTGGGTGTGTTCCTTGCTCAGGATCACCGAATCCAGGCCGCCATAAGCCATCAATGCCAGGATGGCAAATATGCCCATGGCCACAATTAATTCGATCAGGGTAAAGCCGTTATTGCGTGTTAAGGTGACACGCGAATCATGGGTCCAGGGACACAACCGCGAAGCGCCCAGGCGTGTGAGGGCGACGCCCAACTGTGCGGTGTGATGTTTTGTTGGTACCGAAGCTGTCACTGGCAAGCTCAGCATATCAGGGCCCCGAGCTCGCGGTGGTTTTTTTCGGTAAGGAAATATAGGCGATCAGATGGTCGAGGTTGTTGCTTCGATCATCGTCCAGATACACAGTGAAGTTAACCTGGCGTACTGCATCATCCTGGGTCTTGACGGTGTTGCGGGTCCAGAACCATTCCCGCCCGGCCATCTCCTGGCTGCCGTCTTTCTTGCCCAGCTCGGGCCATTGTTTCTTAACCTGCAGGCTGGTGATTTCATTCATGGCAACATAATGGGCCAGGGTTTTGTTTTTCAGGTAGGTGGCACTTTCGGTGTGGTTGGCCGACGCCTTGATCAATGCACCCAGGGCAATGGCGATAATGGCCAGTGCTACCAGGATTTCCACCAGGGTGAAACCGCTGTTATTCCTGTCGCGTAATTTCATATTGGCCATTGATGTGTGCACGTATCTGGTAATAGGGATTGATGCCGCGAATGCGGAACCGGACTTCGAAGGATGGTGTAATTTCGTCACTGGACAACACGAACACCTGGGGTTTGATCACTTTGGTCGCGTCCTCCGGTTGCTCTTTTTCCTGGTCTTGATCCTGTGTAAGGGATGCCATCTTTTCCTGGTCCAGGCGAATTAAATTGGTGTCTACATCTTCCAGCGACAGTTCCAGTTGCATGTTTTCCGGCAGGGGTTTTTCATTCAGGAGTGGATCGTCCTGCCAGACCCATTTGTTTTTGTCGACGTCCATTTTCATAAAGCGATAGCCGTCGGAATAAAAGCGTACACCGTATTCTTCGCCGCGAATGACGGCCTGGTCCTGGCTGAATTCCAGCAGGTTTTTCAGTTTCAGGCTTTGTTCTTTTAAGGCGTCATCGGGTGTGTTGGGGGTCCAGGCGAGGATGAATACGCTGACGGTGATGGCAATAATCACGATCACTACCAGCAACTCGATCAGGGTGAATCCGTTCGCTCGCCGGATGCTGGCACTGTGTTTTGAGGGGGTATCCATAATTGAATGGCGGGGTGCTTGAGTCCCTGCCCGGGCGGGAACCGAGACTAGATGTTCCAGTTGCCGATATCCGCATTCACACCTTCGCCGCCTTCGACGCCATCTGCACCAAGGCTGTAGATATCGATTTCACCGTGCTCACCGGGATTCAGGTACAGGTAGTCACGCTGCCAGGGATCCTTGTTGAGCTTGTGCAGGTAACCGCCCTGTTTCCAGTTGGCCGGTACCGGGTCGGAAGATGGTTTTTCCACCAGTGCTTCCAGGCCCTGGTCGGTGGTGGGATAGGCATAGTTATCCAGCTTGTAGAGTGACAGTGCGCTCTGTAATGACTGGATGTCGTTTTTGGCTTTGACGATGCGGGCGTCATCGGTACGGCCGAGGAATTTGGGGGCAATAAAGGCGGCCAGGATGCCAATGATGACAATAACCACCATGATTTCGATCAGGGTAAAACCGCGGGATGTTTTCAATTGTCTGGATATCACAGATGACTCCATCGCTTCTTTGTCGTTAAACTGGGTGGCTATCATAACAGATGGACTATAAAGCTTACATGAACGCCGGCCCAAAAGTTAGAAACCTGGCTCCCTGGATAGTTCTGTTCGGCCTGTGCCTGTTGTTGCAGGCTGGTGGGCTGGAGCCGGTCCTGAATTTTGATCGAGCGCGTATCGCAAACGGCCAGTGGTGGTTGTTGCTAACCGGGCACCTGGTGCATCTCAACTGGTCCCATTTCGGTTTGAACATGGCAGGCCTGGCCATAGTGGCGGTGTTTTTCTCTGACTACCTGCCGCTAAAGCAATGGCTGATTCTGTTGCTGTGGTCGTTGCTGTTTACCGGGGTGTGCCTGTATCTGTTCAGCACGAATTTGCAGCGTTATGTAGGACTGTCCGGGGTTCTGCATGGCCTGTTTATTGTTGGCGCCTGGATGGAACTGAAACGCTATCGCCTGAGCGGCACTGTGTTGCTGCTGGGCCTGGTGGCCAAACTGAGTTGGGAACAGCTAGTGGGAGCCATGCCGGGGTCGGAAGCCATGACCGGTGGGCATGTGGCGGTGGCGGCTCACCTTTACGGCGCCATCAGCGGGGCTCTGTTCCTGCTAGCAAAAGCGGGCCTGGCCAAGCTGAAATACTAGCGGCTGCGAGCCTATTTCATCAGGTCATTCATGTTGATGATGGGCATGAGTATGGCCAGCACGATCACCAGTACTATGCCCCCCATGAACACGATCAACAGCGGTTCGAACAGGCCCATGAAAGTGGAGATAATGGTTTCCAGTTCCCGCTCCTGCTGGGTGGCGGCCTTGTCCAGCATGTCTTCCAGGTTGCCGCTGCTTTCGCCGCTGGCGATCAGGTGTAGCACCATGGGGGGAAACAGGCCGCTTCTTTGCAGTGCCTGGTGAATGCTGCTGCCTTCCCGCACCCGGTTGGAGGCTTCCTTGATGGCTTCATGCATGGGCATGTTGATCACCACCGGGCCCGACAGGCGCAGGGCATCCAGCACCGGTACGCCACTGGAGGTGAGAATGCTGAGGGTGCGGGCGAAGCGGGCAGTATTCAGGCCGCGGGTAAGACGGCCGATGATGGGAATGCGTAACAGGAAGCGGTGGTAGCGATAGCGGTTGTCCGGTTTTGATAACAGGAATCGCACCAGGAAGGTCAGCGCGATAATGCCGCCGATCAGCCACATGAACTGGTGCTGTATAAAGCGGCTGATGCTGATCATCATTATCGTGAGGAATGGCAGCTCCTGGCCCGAGGTTTCGAACACTTCCACAATTTTCGGTACCACCAGCACCATCAGGCCGACGATGACCATAAGTGCCACCGCTGTGAGGATGGCAGGGTAAATAGTGGCCTGGGAAATTTTCTGGTTCAGTTGCTGGCGGTTTTCGGCATAGTCCGCCAGCCGGTCCAGCACCGTATCCAGGTGGCCGGACTGTTCCCCGGCAGCGACGGTGGAACAGTACAGCTCCGGGAAGGCGCGCGGAAACTGGCGCAGGCCAATCGCCAGCGGGTGGCCTTCCAGCACCTTGGCGCGGATGGCATACACCATGCTCTGCAGACGGGGTTTTTCGGTTTGCTGGGCCACTGCCAGCAGGGCCTCGTCCAGCGGGATGGCGGCCCGCACCAGGGTCGCCAGCTGGCGGGTGAACAAGGACAGGTCGGTTGCGCCCATGCCGCGTCGGCTGATGCGCATGGACCTAGTGGCCTTGTCGGGCTTCTGTTCGTTGGAAGCCGCTTCGTTGATCTGCAGCGGCATCATGCCTTTTTCCCGCAGCATCTGGCGCACCTGGCGCGCGGTGTCCCCTTCCATGACGCCCTTTTTCTCGCGTCCCTTGCTGTCCAGGGCAATGTAATCGAAAGCCGACATCAGTCTTCCCGGGACACCCGCACGACTTCTTCCAGCGAGGTGATGCCTTCCTGGACCAGCCGCTGACCGTCCTGGCGCAGGGAGCGGGAGAAACCGCGGGCATAGCTTTCCATTTCATGCTCACCGGCGCCGTCGTGGATCATGTCCTGGAGTTTGTCGTTTACCGGCACCAGTTCATAGATACCGGTACGGCCCACATAGCCCAGGTGATTGCAGCTATCGCAGCCTTTGGCCTGGTAGATGGTGATGGGCTGGGCCGGGTCCACTTCCAGCCACTGGCATTCGGATTCGGTGGCGGTGTGGGGCTGTTTGCACTCGGGGCACAGCTTGCGCACCAGCCGCTGGGCCAGCACGCCGATGAGGCTGGATGCCAGCAGGAACGGTTCCACACCCATGTCCCGCAGGCGGGTCACGGCGCCGATGGCGGTGTTGGTGTGCAGGGTGGACAGCACCAGGTGGCCGGTTAAACTGGCCTGCACTGCGATGGATGCGGTTTCCAGGTCACGAATCTCGCCGATCATGACGATGTCCGGGTCCTGGCGCAGGATGGCCCGCAGGCCTTTGGCGAAGGTCATTTCCACCTTGGTGTTGACCTGGGTCTGGCCGATGCCGTCGAGGTAATACTCGATGGGGTCTTCCACCGTGAGGATATTGCGGGACTTGTCGTTCAGGTGGGTCAGGCCGGCGTACAGGGTGGTGGTCTTACCCGAACCGGTGGGACCGGTGACCAGGATGATACCGTGGGGGTGTTTGAGCAACTGGTGGAAGGTTTCGGTGTCATGGGCGGACATACCCAGGTGCTGCAGGTCCAGTCGGCCCGCCTGCTTGTCCAGCAGACGCATAACAATGCGTTCGCCATGGCCGGCCGGCAGGGTGGAAACGCGCACATCCACCGAGCGGCCTGCCACCCGCAGGGAAATACGACCATCCTGGGGCACGCGTTTTTCGGCGATATCCAGCTTGGCCATGACCTTGATTCGGGAGATCACCAGCGGTGCAATATTGCGTGGCGGTTGCAGGATTTCCCGCAGCACGCCGTCGATGCGGAAACGCACCCGCATACGGTTTTCAAACGATTCGATATGGATATCCGAGGCATCGTGCTTGATGGCTTCGGTAAGAATGGCGTTGATCAGGCGAATAATTGGTGCGTCGTCTTCCGCTTCCAGCAGGTCTTCCGGCTCGATGGTTTCCGCCAGCTGGTCCAGGTCCAGCTCGTCGCTCACGCCTTCCATCATGGCCATGGCCTGGTCGCTGTCCTGCTCGTAGGTCTGGGCCAGCAGGGCTTCGAACTGGTCTTTGCTGGCAGGCGCCAGTTGCAATGGCATGCCCAGCAGGCGGCGTACTTCGCTCAGGGTGCGGGGTTCGGGTTTGTCCCGGTATAGCAGTTGCACCCGGTCGGGCTGTACTTCGCCGATCAATACACCGTGCCGTTTGGCAAAGGCATAGGGCAGGCTGCGGGCATGGATCTCCGGTGCGCTCTCAAGTGGACTGGCAGGTGTACTTAAATCAGAAGCCATCTTCGTCTAACCAGAGATCCTTGGATGAATCCTGGGAGTTGTTTCCAGATGTATCCTTATCGGATTCCTGGGTCTTGTCCCTGGATTTTTTCATGTTTTCCAGTGGCGGCAACAGCGGCGCCAGTTCTTCCCGCATCAGGCCAAAACCATTCTTTCCGGCCTGGATCTGTTGTGCACGCAGGTAATTGTATTTTTCACTGGTCTGGGATGTGGCGGTGGTTTCGTCATGCAGGATGCTGGGGCGCATGAACACCATCAGGTTCTGTTTAACTTTCTGGGTGGTGTGGGAACGGAACAGAGCGCCCAGTAATGGAATGTCACCCAGCAGCGGCACTTTCTGCACCCGGTCCTGCATGTTTTCATCGATCAGGCCACCCAG
>Ga0114931_10010295_pt1 | contig 11145 bp, 8 predicted proteins | sample 2SBtaG_FD_89579 | JGI IMG/M metagenome (GOLD analysis project Ga0114931, IMG submission 89579) | Deep subsurface microbial communities from Kolumbo volcano to uncover new lineages of life (NeLLi) - 2SBTROV14_V59a metaG | ecosystem: Environmental > Aquatic > Marine > Volcanic | place: Kolumbo...
CGGTCCTCCAGGCAGTCAACGACCGCATCCTGGTTTCAACTTGTCCCCTGCCATCGCCTGCGAACTGAATGTATTTATGGTTATGGCTGCATTGCTACTTGAGACTGCGTGGGTTGGCTGGTTGGGGGGAGGAGAAATTGAGTCACTGCAAGTAGAAGGCTGCGAAACATCAAATCTTTTCTGGAAAACATTGCGGGTTAGGAAAGGGTTGCGGCCGACAATGAATATACCGGAAGCGGTACTACTTGGAGATTGAAGCTCGTTCGTCTATTCGCACGTGGGGTTTATCATGCGTCGCCAACTCTTTGGACTGGTCGTCTTGCTGGCCTCCATGGTGTTCGTAGGCAGCGGATGCACGACATGCACAAGTCCGTATGACTACTGTGGACCGGTCTTTGCCGGTGGCGAATGCGAGATGTGCCTGGTACACGATCGGGTCGGATCGGTCATCGCCGATCCTGGCATCGGTCCGTGGGGTGAATTGAGCCCCGCGCCGTCTGCCCAATCGTCTCGAGAAGAAGAGCCGGGAGCCGACGAGCAACCCTCGTTGGAAGAGATGCCAGAGCCAAACGAGGGTGAAGGCATCCCCTTTCCTGGCTCAGCTCCCGAAGAAAACGTTCAGCCTATCTCCACGGCCAGCCACGGCGTACGTCTGCGTCGATAACCGGCGATCACCAAGGCTTCTCATCGTCTGGGCCCGGGATTCCATGTGGCTCCAACCCGGATGATTCATGAGCGATCCGCCGCTGAGCCCTAAAGTTTGGTGGGCGACTACTGGGCTTTGCTGACGTATTGATCGATACGCCACGCGGCCAAGTCATCCTTTTCCTTGCGTCCGCCTCGACTTAATACTCCTCACGACGATCGTCCTGAATCATCCAGGCGAACGATTGGCTCCGTTGCCATTACGGAACCAATTCAGCCGTTGGATTCGAGGGTTGGAAAAACCCCCGTTAGGCGAAGGAACTTGCATCGCGCTGGTCACGCGGCGAGAATCTTCGCACTCGCCTGTTGTTTTCTTCCGTTCCAATCTTCAACATTGACGCGCGCAATGACCGAAGTTTCAGATAGTTCCAAAGAAAACGCCGGAGATCACCACGATGTCGTGATGATTCAAACGCCGCCGACCACGGCCTCAGGCATCGTGCGTCGGTTGGGCCCCGGGTTGATCATCGCCGCCTCGATCGTCGGGTCTGGCGAGTTGATCATGACCACCAAGACCGGCGCCGAAGCTGGCTATTGGTTGTTGTGGTTGGTCATCATCGGCTGCGTGATCAAGGTTTTTGTTCAGATCGAATTTGGCCGCTTCGCGCTCACGCAAGGAAAAACCTCGCTCCAAGGCATGAACGAAGTTCCCGGTCCGCGGCTCCGCGTGAACTGGCTCCTGTGGTACTGGCTGATTATGTTCACCGTTGGGCTCGGCCAACTCGGCGGCATTCTTGGCGGCGTGGGACAGTCGATGGCAATGACTGTCCCAATCACTGGAGACTACAACGATTATTTACAGGCTCGCGCCGCGCAGGTGAAATACGACGAACAACTAGCCTCCGGGGTTGAGTCGGCCACGCGCGATGCCTCGCCTCTGGGCCCCCTCTCCACGCCACAACGCGAAGCCGCCGAACATGCCCTTGCAAAGAGTCTCGGACAGCGCCCCGATTTACCCTCGCACCGGGATGATACCTATTGGTGCATCATCATTGCCGTTGTCACGTCGCTACTGTTGGTCAACGGACGCTATGGGGTTATTCAAGTCGTGGCGACTTCGCTGGTTGTGTTTTTCGTAATCATCACGTTCGCTAATCTCGGAATCTTGCAAACATATCCCGCTTGGGCAACGCACTGGTCCGACCTGCGCGATGGGCTGCGTTTCACGCTGCCGCCAAACTCATCAACCGCCATTGCAACAGCGCTGGCGGCCTTCGGTATCATTGGCGTCGGGGCGAGCGAGTTGATTGCTTACCCCTATTGGTGTCTGGAAAAAGGCTACGCACGTTTCACCGGCCCGCGAGATTCGTCGAACCAGTGGGCAGGGCGTGCCCAGGGCTGGCTCCGGGTGATGCACTGGGACGCTTGGTGTTCCATGATCATCTACACATTCGCCACGTTGGCTTTTTATATCTTGGGAGCCGCCGTGCTCAGTCGTTCTGGAGAGATCCCCTCGAACGACGCATTGATTCGCACGTTGGCCGATATGTACGTCCCCGTGTTTGGTGCCTTCGCCGCGCCAATGTTCCTGATCGGTGCCTTCTCCGTACTGTACTCCACGTTTTTCGTCGCCAGCGCCGGCAATTCCCGCATGGCCGCCGATGCCTTAAGGGTGTTTCGCATCAGCGGCGCCAACCACGAAAGCCGGGTTCGTTGGGTTCGCTTTTTTAGCGGGGCCTTCCCGCTGGTTTCGCTGTCGATCTTCATCCTCTTTCCCCGCCCCGTGACATTGGTGGCAATCAGCGGGCTTATTCAAGCAACGTTGCTGCCGATGCTTGGCGGCGCGGCGTTGTTTTTCCGATACCGTCGCTGCGACCCGAGAGTTGCACCGGGGAAGCCTTGGGATGCACTGCTGTGGCTATCGGTCATGGGACTCCTGATTGCCGGCGGTTGGGGCGCCTGGACGAAAATCTCATCACTGCTCGAACTCTTCACGGACATGTTTTCCTGATCGCTGGCAACGCTTCACGGCCGCACGATCCCTAACATCGGCAAATCTTTCCAAGGAACCGTTGGAACCGCGAGGACGATCGCTTCGCATCGGCGGACAATAAACCCTAGAATAGTAAAGCGTGGCACGACCCCCGGGGGCATGAAGTGCTTGTTATGCCGGAGGGTGAAGGCGTGCTTACTTTCCTTCTTGCTGGTTGAATGCCTTGAATAGCGTGCGAGTCATTTTGTTTGTGCTGGGTCCCCTGCCCATCATTGTGTGCTCATGGTCGATCGCGCAATGGGTGAGACCGTCGATAACCCCGGTTGCCGCAAGTAACACATTGGTCTTCGACGTCGACCCGTCTGCCGATGACAAACCCATGGGCGCCCGCGAAGGGTCGGCGATCGAAGTCTCCGATGAAATACTGGACGCCGCGTGTCAACGTCGCGGAGATCGGATCGCCGCGCGGTTGGGTAACGGGTGCCGACATGTTGTCCGAACACCATTCGTCATCGCTGGCGACCTGACCACGAAGGAACTCCAAGAGTGGCACGACGGAACGATCGAACCAGCGGCGCATGCCCTTTGGAAAAATTATTTTGAAACGCGACCCGACGAACCAATCGTCGTGTTGTTGTTCGATCGCGAGGAGAGCTACAACCACTACGCGAGGACGCTGTTTGGTGACGAAGGCATCTCAGTCTTCGGCTACTACAAACCGCGACAGCGCACCTTGGTAATGAACATTTCCACCGGTGGTGGTACTCTGCTGCACGAGCTAACCCATGCGTTGGCCGACTTCGATTTTCCCAACATTCCCGATTGGTTCAACGAGGGTTTGGCTTCACTGCACGAACAGGCCCGTCTCGCGAACGATCCACCTCGAATTCAAGGGCTGATCAATTGGCGTTTGCCAGTCCTGCGAGACGCGATTCGCCGCGACCGTCTTCGTTCGCTGAAATCGCTGATCGCCGCGGACGATTTTCGCGGAGCGGATGAAGGCGTGAACTATGCCCAGGCCCGGTATTTCTGCCTCTACATGCAGGAGCAAGGCGTGCTGGGTGACTACTATCAAGCCTTTCACGACCATCGGGCGGCGGATCCAACTGGTGCCCAAGCCGTATCCGAAGTGTTCCGCGATCAATCCTGGCAGCAGCTAGAGAAGAACTTCTGCCAATGGGTTGCACGGCTAGATGTTCGCCATTAAGCAAAATCGTGCGGCGGATCAACGGCGGTTCAAAATTGATGGCTCTGGGATGTGTCGTGCCAATGGTGGACGACGCATTTTCGCGAAAATAGGAACTCGCCGCCCGTGTTCAGTTGCCGACGAGCGAAGTGGCGCGTCGACGCTCCGCTTGACGTCATGCTTATGGATTCTTCGCGACCTTGCTCAGCCGATACTAGGTTGTGGCGAAGAATGATCGATGGCGTCTTGGAGCGTTTCCTCACGGCTCAGCGGATGGGGCTTGCTCGACATCCACACCAGGATCGCCGCGGCGACGAGCCCGCCGCCGATTACCACCGACCAGTGATAGATCAGTGCGCCGTCCGCCGAGCGAGTGACTAAGAACGACAACGCGGGATTCCCCTCGGTCGTTAGATGGGAACTCGCCAGCGCTAAAGTGTTGTGCAACACGTGGTAGAGCATGCAGGGGATCAGGCTACCGGTTTGAACGGCGATGAAACCAAGTAGGATGCCAAGAAAACAGGCCACGATCGACTGCTGAAAAATGGCGTGCGTAAGGCCAAAGAAAAACGCGCTGACCACGATCGCTTGCCACTTATGCCCCATATGGCGAAGGCCGGAGAGAACGAACCCTCGAAAGGCCAGCTCCTCGCAAATTCCAGGTATTACGGCCAGCACGACCAACAGCAGTAGCGTCCGTCCCAGCGTCATGGGACCTCCCCCCAGCATACCGCCAAAGTTGTTCAATTGGGCCGCGACGTCGTCACTCAACGGGTAGAGTTGCATGACCAGGTTCCGCAGCGCGTTGACCACGGGATGTATGGCAATCGCAAGCACGACGACGGCGCCCAAGCTCCACAGTCCCGGGCGACGATCTAGCAGCAGCGTACGCAACGGGTTCCGCGTGAGCATGACCGTCATCAATAACACGGGGGTGGCAATCACCACCAACTGCGTGACTGCCGCCAACGCGACGAAGCCTCGAAAGTCGTGCGGCTGCGCCAGTGCCAGCCCCATGAACACGCGGATCATCAAGATCAGAATACAGCAGAAAATGGCCTCCGTCACGCTTGGCGTATCCTCGCGCTGGTGGATGAGTTGCCGGAGCCAAAGCCTGATGTCCAGTCGTTCGCTTTCGTGGAACAACAAGTCTTCCGAGTTGAACTGATCGACAGCCCAACGAATGGCCAGTAGGCAGCACCCTAGCGTTACGACAAGCACCGGAGCAACATACGGTAGCGCCGTGATATAGTTCCCCTCGAGCAACGCCCGTAGTAACAACATCGCGCCGGTGATTGGAATCAGGCTATTGCCCAACGAGAGTTCAATCCCTGGTGACATCGGCAATATGACCAGTGGCATCGTGACCATCATCAGCGGCATCAAGTAGTACTGGCCTTCTTTCGTGCTTCGCGCCATCGCCGCCAGGGCAAGACACAAGGCGCTGAACATCGCCGATACGGGAATCAGCACCAGCAACAACCACAGCGGCGTTAGCAGCGGCGGTGGGCTAAATGAGTTCATCTGTCGCAAGATAAATAGCCCGGTGATGGCGACGCTAATCAGGTTCAAGATCGCGGTTGCCATGCTGAACACCATGATGGTCATCAGTTTGCCCCACACGATGTCGATCCGGCTTGCAGGACTGCTCAACAGGGTTTCCAGCGTGCCACGCTCTTTTTCTCCCGCGCAAAGATCGACCGCCGGGTAGAACGCGCCGGTCATTGCCCACAACAGTACCATGAAGGGAAAGATTTTCGACCAGATCGCCGCATCTTTATGTTCCTTGCCAGCCACATCGACGTTCGCCACATCGACCGGGTCGGCAGCCGTTTCGGGTACGCCGCTAACTTGCAGGTTGCTTTGCCCGATCATCTCGGTCCAGCGGCTGAGAACCTGTGAAATGCGAAGGTAGGCAATCTGCGACTTCTCGTTGGCCGAGTTATGATAAATGCTCGGTCCGGGGACGCGAACCATCAATTCCGATGCGTGGGTGTCCCGCTCGCCTTCACGAAGCGAAACGAGTTGCTGACGGTATTGTTCAAGTTGGTTGGTGAAATCCGGAGGGAAGACGACCACGACTTCGTACTTGCCTTGTTGCACCCACTGGGTAGCTTGCTGTTCGCTGATTTCTCCGCGTGGCAAGTTCTCCGTCGAGGCGTCTTCAGGTGGCTTGAACTCAACGGTGAGCAATCGTGAACGTGTGGGATCTCCCTCGAACAGGTAGTCGGCGAAACGCCCATTGATGAGTAGTGGAGGCAGGTCGCCATCGCCGGTGACTTCGCGGGCGCCGGCGATAAACACCCGCGTCGGTTGTTCGTGGATGAACTGAGAGACCTGAAAGAAACTTAGTCCGATCAGCGGGTAGAGCAGAATCGGCAACACGGCGATCATGAACAACGTACGACGATCGCGCAACTGGTCGCGAACTTCGCGAAAGAAGATCAATCGTACGTTGGACCAATTCATCATTGTCTCAAGCGTTTTCGGGAGTGCCCGCCACCGCGGCGGCGGATTGCTGGTCATGTTCGGAGATGAGCCGGAAGAACAACTCTTCCAGGTCTTCTTCGTGATATTCATCGCTTAGTTCGTTGAGCGAGCCCCGTGCCAAGATGCGACCCCGATACATGATGGCAATCGTGTCACACAGCTTTTCGGCCTCGCGCATGATATGTGTCGAGTAGATGATACACTTGCCGCGATCGCGGAGATCGGCAACGGTTTGAATTAGCGCTCGCGCCACGAGCACATCGAGACCGACGGTTGCCTCGTCGAAGATCAACACCGGAGGGTCATGTACCAGAGCACGGGCAATGGACACCTTCTGTTTCATGCCAGTCGACATTTTAGCGCCCAACCGGTCGCGTATGTCGTTGAGTTGTAGCATCTCGAAGACAAACTCCATGCGTTCCTCGAGTTGTTCCCCCTCGATACCATAGAGCCGCCCAAAATAACTCACCATTTCCCACGCCGACATGCGATCGTAGACACCGGTGTTCGCCGAAATGAACCCGATGCGATGCCGCACTTGTGCCGCTTGTGTAACGACATCGAAACCGTTGACGCGTGCCACGCCGCCGCTCGGGCGAAGTACCGTGCTGAGAATGCGGAGCGTCGTGGTTTTGCCGGCTCCGTTGGGCCCGAGCAGACCGAAAACCTGTCCCGCGCGTGCTTCAAAGCTGACGTCATCAACCGCCACCAGGCGACCGCGTCGCAAGTCGGCATAGGTCTTGGAGAGTTGATGAACATAAATCATAAGATGCATCCGTACCGCGGCGACCACGGCGGAGTTCATTGCACATTGTGCCGTTGGAGGGCAAAAGGCGGGACTCCACGCTACGCCACGCCCGCAACGACAATCGGTCGCGAAGATAAGACTTCTTTATACAACAGCGTAGCTCATTGGGGCGAATGGCCGAACAGATCGGCACCCCCTGGCAGGCGCGTTTTGCGGACGAATTACGGAGCCGGCTTCGCCTCCGACGGTTATACGGCTAATGAGGGCGATACCGATGGCGCGTCATCGAGAAGCTCGTAAAATACGTTTCGCTGTCGAGGGATGAATCCCAGCTCGCTGATCGCGTCGCGAATTTCCCGCAACGTCAGATGATGCACCGTGCCGGCAGACGCGACGACGTTCTCCTCGATCATTAGGCTGCCCATGTCATTGGCGCCGTAGAGCAGCGCCATCTGCCCGACCTTGAGCCCTTGAGTGACCCAACTCGATTGGATGTTCGGGATATTGTCGAGGTACAACCGTGAGACGGCTTGCGTCTTAAGATATTCTTGTGCCCCGACCGGCGGTATGTGGCCCAAATCAGTATTCTCCGGCTGAAACGTCCAACAGATGTACGCCGTGAATCCGGCGGTCTCGTCTTGGAGTTCACGCAATCGTTGCATATGCTCGATTCGCTCGGACAAGGTCTCGACATGTCCGAACATCATCGTCGCCGAACTGCGACCTCCAAGTCCGTGCCACACGCGATGCACGTTCAGCCAATCGTCGGAAAGCACCTTGCCGCGGGTGATCTCTTTGCGCACGCGATCGACAAGAATTTCAGCTCCGCCGCCGGGCAAACTTCCCAAGCCCGCGTCTTTCAAACGCTCGAGCACCTCGACAAGCGAGAGTTTGGCCACCTTGGTGAAGTGATGGATTTCCGGAGGGCTGAACCCGTGGATGTTGACCTGTGGAAAGTGTTGCTTGATGTCTTGCAGTAAGTCTTCGTACCACGAGAGCGTCAGCGTGGGGTGGAGCCCGCCTTGAAGCAAAATCTGCTCGCCGCCGACGTCGACGGTTTCCTGGATCTTCCGCAGAATCGTTTCGCGATCGAGAACGTATCCCTCGTCGTGCTTGGGATTGCGGTAAAACGCGCAAAAGTCGCAGACGGCCGTGCAGATGTTGCTGTAGTTGATGTTGCGATCGATGTTGTACGTTCGATATGGCTCGGGATGCAGACGCCGCGACACCGCATCGGCCGCTTTTCCCAACGCGGTCAGGTCGTGCGATTCGAGCAGCTTCAAACCTTCGTCCGACGAAAGTCGTTCGCCAGCGATCGCCTTATCCAGGATGTTCGCAATCGGTGAAACCAAAATCGACTCCTCGTGGGGTCAGACCCAATTCTGAGGCCATTTGATGGTAGAGTTGTAACCCCTGACGTTCACGGGTACCAAAATGAAAATACAGGTTGTCACGCAGATAGGCAACGCACTCGGGTTCGGTCAGTCCTAACGGCGCGGCTTCGGTAGCCGCGATGGCTTCTAGATGTTTCACTCCCAAATCGCGGGCATCGGACAGCGCCGTTTCGAGCCCATCGAGATCGACGCCTACCCTGGCCGTCCACAGCGCGAACACGAATGGCAATTCGGCCCAGCGACACCATTCATCGCCCAGATCCCAAACGGCCTCGAATCGCCCCACCGGCGAGTGAATCGCGCGATCGCCAATCAGCAACACCGCATCAGCGGTGCTGTCTTCCAAGGTCGCTCCAATGGGCAAGCGTTGGAGTTGGGGCTCGATTCCGAAGCGTTGTTTGAGGAGGATGCGAGCCAAGGCCACGCTGGTCCGCGAACCTTCATCCAGCGCCAGGGTGCGTACCTGTTGAGGCTTGACACGAAAGAACAGCTTCACGCTTAACACCGGTCCGCGACACGCGATGCAAGCGTCTGAAATAATTGTGTACGTGGGATCTTGAAAGCACTCGATCGACGGAATCAACGCCACGTCGAGCTGACCAGAGGCCAAATCATCGGCCAAGCGACTGGGCAAATCGAGCACCAATTCAGACCGCGGAGCTAGTTGGGCAAGGCCATGAATCAACGGCTTGGTGTTCAGATAATTGACGGCCCCCACACGGACCTTTGTTTGACGTTCCATGACGACAGACGCTCCTGGAAGCCTGACGGGCACCGACAGGCTACAACTTGTCGACGAAGACCTTGATTGTATTACGACACCCTTTGGCGGAAAAGGTTGACCGCGACGTTCTGCTAGCAGGGTTCATGCGTCCCCCCGTGAACCTATTGGAAGAACCGCAAACCCCGCTGCCTGAACAACATCTTTTCAGAACTCTAGCCGGCGGAAGGCTTGAAAGCCGATCCACATCGGAATGACCGTGGCGGCAACGCCCAGCAATGCGGCGGCGGCTGTGCCAAGATAGATCAACATGGGGTTTCCCGGCCCGGTGGCGACGATGTAATAGTGGCACGGCACCGCCGGCAGCATGGTGGCCACGACGATATACAGCGTGCTGAGAACCTGGTTGAGTGTTCCGCCAAATCCGGCCGTGATCTTCGAAGGCGATTCCTCGCGAAGATTCGGAAGCGTGGCCCCCAGGCCCACGGCGATGCCGGCCAGCCCGGTGGCCAGAAACACACAAGTCACCAGGTGGCTGGCGGTGATCAATGCTTCGACATCCAGCATGTAGTCACTGATGAATACCAATAGCATGGCCGGCAACAGAGACCCTGCCGTGGCGAACCAAAACTTACTCCACAACACCGTTTCGCGACGGATGGGAAGCAGGCCCAAGATCCAAAACCGCTTTCCCTCGAGACTGATCATCGGAAACACGAAGCGACTCGTGAAGATCGAAAGAATCAATCCCACGACTCCCAAATTCAAGAAGCTGACCACGTTTACCCAAGCAACGTACGTTACGTCGTAGCTGAAGCGACGCATATTCAGAAAGTACATCGCCAACAGCCCGAAGAAAATCACGTATTGCGACCACTGCACCGGGTCGCGACGGAACAGCCGCAGATCCTTGATCACCAGCAATCGCATTCGCGCGGGCAAGAACCACAACAGACGATCGAGAAACCGATCGAGCGTCGGGCCGCCGATACGACGCCGGGCCGCCTTGCGACCACGCAGGGCCGTATAGCCTGGTCGGTAGATCGAAGCCGCGCACCACACCGCGACAAGTTGCATGAACAGCGCGTTGGAAATCAATAGCACTAGAAACAACACACTTTCGGACCAACCGCCCCGGGCCGATTCGAGTAGGCCGTGGCTGAGCCACCAACTCGGGAGCAGACGATTCTTGCTGAAGCTCATCCGGGCCAGCATATCTTGAAACCAGTCGGGAGTTAGCAGGTCGCCTTCGGTTCCGCCGAACACGACCGAACCCAGGTACACAATCCCACCAACGACAAGAGCGCCGGCGATCAGCATGGCTTGCATGCGGGCTCTGGGAAGCCAGCGCACAATCGCCATGCAAGAAATCGCGCCCACGGCCGCGGGAATGTGAACGAACGCCACGATGAACGGCAGCAACAGCGCGAAGTAATACCACGGGGCCAACGCCACGATGCCATAGGCCACTAACATGGGCGTGCCCAGCAGAACGAATCCCCAACTGCTAAACAGCACGGCTTCTTGAAACTTGTGCAGGAAAATCCGCTCGCTGCGGACCGGCACGGTTAGCAGAAATTCGGTTTCACGCGAACGATAGAGACTGCTGTAGAGAATGATGCCCGACGAAAAAACGAGCATCACCATCAGCGACACGAAGAAGATATCGAAGATCGTTTCGTAGGTCTGGTCCCGAATCGACGATTGAGCTAATAGCGACTCGACCAGTTGGAATCCGCCGGCAAACAGCACGAACAGGCCGACCCAAAACAGAAAGCTCAGCGTCAACACGACCGAAACACGCAGGCGCGCCTCTTGCATGGACTGGCGGACAATGTTTCGAACCATCCGCATTCGCAGACGCGAAAACACACGGGCTTCTTCTTCGGGGCTTAGAAGTCGCGACATAACGGAGGTTTCAGAAGTCTTTTTTCATTGCGATACGCTACCGCTGTTGGGCACGGATTC
>Ga0114931_10010296_pt1 | contig 11145 bp, 9 predicted proteins | sample 2SBtaG_FD_89579 | JGI IMG/M metagenome (GOLD analysis project Ga0114931, IMG submission 89579) | Deep subsurface microbial communities from Kolumbo volcano to uncover new lineages of life (NeLLi) - 2SBTROV14_V59a metaG | ecosystem: Environmental > Aquatic > Marine > Volcanic | place: Kolumbo...
CAATGCCTTGCGCAGCCGATCGCAAACGCGTTGCAGCAGATCAGTCAGCGTAATGCTGTGCACTTGTTCGCAGCGCTGCAACGCCGCGACAACTGTCTCGTCGTGACGCACAATCATGGTTTGAATGCTACGAGGCTCGCCCCAATCGCCGCGCGCATACTGTTCTATAAGATCGGTCAAAAAGGCACACTCGGGCTCGTCGAGCAAGTCGTCGATTTCGTACGCACCCAGGCCGATGTCAACTAACAATCTGCTTTCCATCGCTCCCTGTCTTGGTATTGCGCATAAAAAGCACGCTTTGTGTTTCGTCATGCGACATTCCACGGCGATGGCGAGAAGCGCGAAAGTGCTGGCACAAACGCGCCCAACTTGAAACGCATGTAGGGGCACTGCTGCTCAATAAACGCCTGAGCGCGCGTGTCAATCGGTCGAATCAAGATGCCAATGGCGTCGGCGGGCAACAATCGATCGACGACGCGCAGTAACCGCTGCGCCGCGTTGTCCAAAGCATCGTCGTCCATGTCAACGAGCAACGAATCGCCAACATGCTCAATTTGCGTGCCGCTCGGCGCAGTGGTGTATGCAGCGTTGCCGACTGCCGTCTCAGATTTGTTGCTTGCGTGCTGTGTCGTCGCCGACTGCACCGACGACAATCGCTCGCTGCGCCAACTACTATTTGCAGTAGATATTGAACGTTCGCTTGCGTGTCGCTGCGATTGCTGCTGCACAGGTGCTGGTCGACGTCGATTGTCGTGCAAGCGCCTGCCGGCGGCGTTTGTTGTCGACCAACGCTCGGCGTCGCTTCGTGCTGTGCGACCGCCGCTGTGCAAAGCAGTGCCAACGTTGCGAGGCAAATCATGATAACGGTTCGACGCCCGACGCGCCGCTCGCACCTCGCTCTGCAATAAAAATTGGCGCAACGTTATGCTGCGTTGCAAAACGCGCGGCAGCAGTGTCCAGCGCTGTCGTTTCGCCTCGCGCAACAACTGAATGCCACTGAGAAAGCCGCCCGTTTCGGTACAACGCACATCATAGACGTGCTTGCGTCGACGATGTTCAATGGAAAACACTTGAAACGCGCTCTCTGCAACATTGTTTGCGTCTGTGGTCAAAGTGTCTGTCACGCTCTCAATCAGCGCAGATTTTCCCTGCTCTGCTGGTATTGCCTGTATGAGGACTGAAACATTGATCAGTGTGCGCAACAGGTTGGCGTTGCTGCACAGATCGACGCTCAGTCGCGCAAGCCGGCTGCCGCAAAGATCTCGGCACATGCCGGCGCTGTGCAAATTGATCGAAAAAAGTTGGCGCGCGAGGTTGGCTGTATGTTCCAGTCGGCGCACAGCGACATAGTTGATTGTATGGCTGTTCTTCAGTGTGTTCTCAGCGTCGACTAATTGGCGCAGCGTTGCGCTGCAGTGTGGGCGCGCTTTCGGCACCAGCGCGATTGCTGCCTGCGACCACCTTCCGCCGATACAACGCGGCACAACGCAACAATACTCGTCGTCGGCTCCAGTTGCATCGCGCCGCTCATATTGCTGTGTACGAACCGATTCGCAGTGCCAGTGTACGCGTAGCGCCTTGGCGTCGTCGACGCGCAACACAGAGCCCAGTGGCAGCAGGAGCACCCGCTGGCCAACGCTCAGTTCGGCGTCCACTTTGCACGCTACAACACACTCATAGAGAGAACCGTAGCAATGTACGGCGTACAGGCGTTGTGCCTTGCGCTCGATGCCGCTTGTACAGTCGACAGTGGCGTTTGCACTACTTTGGGTCGAGCATGGCAACAACGGCCCACTAAAGAGCAGGCTCACAGTGCGCAAGACAGTAAAGCGCGCGATGTGCGGTGTGCCACAAAGAAACATAGTGGACGGGCATAGTGTTTGACAGGTCGTTATTTTGGGCAGTGTTTGATGGCAGCAATAGATCTCTAGCAACTGTGGCTCATTCGGTTGGCCCAGTTGAGACAAATTGCTTTTGCTTTATTCCGTCAATGCGTGCGCGAGAAAAATCGCTAGACGTTATTAGTTTCCGCGATTGCTTTGGCGCTGCCACTGTCTTGTTTGCTTAAGCGTTTTTGACGAGCGCTCACAATGCAATAGGCCACAACGCCGACCACCACAAGTAACAACAAAGCGCCCAGTGCCGCCCACAGCCAAACTGGTACGTTGTGTAGTGGCGAACATGCGCCTTGGTCGTCGTCGTCGTCGCTGCTCAAATGCGTGCTGCCGGCGCGACGTACGTCGCCCACCAATGCGGTGGGAGGCAATAATGAAAAGACGTCGCTGGCCAGAACACTCAACTGTGTCGAGCCGTCGACGAGGTCATAGGCAACAACGTACGCCGTCGCAGAGTCGATCCGGTGCTGCTGACCATCAAAAGTGGCGCGTTCTGTTTGCAAAAGTCGCTGCGCAAACGCGAGCGCATTGTTCGTCGCGCTGCGCGCAAACGAACGATGGCAAAATGGCGCCGAATCGTCCCGCTGCTCGTCGTTGCTACACTCGTTGAGCGGCTCAGCGCAGTCGACGCACGACGTATTGTCGTCGCGAAACACAATCCAGCGGCTTCGGTCGGCAGATTGCATAATTTGCAGCGCGGCGTCGGTTTCCGGTGGCCGTTCGCCATGCGTGCCCCAGTACAAAAACAAACCACAGTATGTTGCTTCGCTGACCGCAGACGCCTGTTGCGCTGCCGCAACGTCCTGCCGAGCGGCTGTTCGGTTCAAAATCTCTGCTAGCGCCACTAATTTGGCATTGTTGTCGTCGTTTTGGTGCAGTGCTTCGTCGGGATGCGCCAAGTTTTTACGCCCAGTCAGTTTTGCGCGCACTCGCTCGAACATCTGTGCTTTTTAGGCGCCACAGAGCCGGACACAATTGCAACAGGAGGGTGAACATCAATTTCATTGCAGCAGTCAATCGCGCGCTTCGATGTGCACAGAAACGCGCCGCTAGTCGTCGTTAATTGTCGCTTCGGCAGCGTCAAGCGCGACAATGCGCGCCGCTTTCCAGCGGTTGCGGCCAAAAATCGCCCGGAAGTAGCCCTGATCTCGAAACTGAAAATCCATGCTGTCGCCTGCCCCGCGTTTCAGCGCCGGAACAGTGTCGACGCCGTCCTCATTCTCAAGAGATGCGCTATCATAAGCAATTTGCTGCGCCTCTTCGAGCGTCAAGAGATCGACCAACGAAGCAAACGTCGAGGCATCATTAACAGGCCGATTTTCCAGATTGAGAGCGGCAGTGTCGTGCTTTGAAACATTCAAATGGTTCGCTCTGGTCGACGTGAGCGGTTTGAAGTAGTCCCCCAACTCGCCGTACGTCGTCAGCAACTCGTCGCCGGGCCGCAACGGTCGCACGGTGACCAAGTTGCCGACGTCGTCAAACAAAACATTGATCTGCTCCAGTCTGTTGGCATAATTGATAAAGCGCATCAACGTCGAGTGGCGCAAACTGCGCGCATCGACTTCAAGGAGCGGCTCGTTTGGTGCGTCGTAGCGACGTTCAACGGTCATTGTATATTCGTATCGCAATCCGCCATCTGCGCTTGCCGCTGCAACAGGCACCGTTTGGTCGTTCAGTGTTTCGCGACTGCTGCCAGTCGCCATATCGTCGCCCCTCGGCTGCTGCTGCGCACCAACGGTCGTGATACGACCAATATACATGCCGATCGTGCATCGCGTTGGCACATCGATGGTCGCAAAGAGACCTCGGCCGGCGCCGGGCAACGTCGACGGAGCGACGAGACATCCAAAACTGGCAAACAACTGACGCCAGTCATACGACCGATTGTCCGCCATCGTTTGTTTGTACAATGCAGCACGTCGACGAACAGCGTCTCGTGATAGCCACTGCACGCGCGAGCCGGTCGCTGTCAACGCAAAGCCTTCGTGCCGTAACCAGGCTGCTAGATCATAGCCACTGTCGTGTTGTGTGTCGCCTAATGAAAACTGCGCAGACGCGCGTCGGCACGAGCAACGATCGTTGCGATGAAAAGCAAAGTGCCATATGCGCCGCGTGATTGTTTTGCTGGTCAGAGGCGCCGACAATCGGCGCGGAGTTGTTTGAAAGAGCAGCAGCCAAACAAAACTGTGCTGCTCCGTTGCCGACAAATCGGCGATGCGGTTCGCCAGCAATTGCACGTACTCAAACTCGACCGGCAATGACGTCGCCAGGTGCTGGTCTTCCTGCACTGCGCGCAACAGGCGTAACAGCAAAATCGAGTGCAACAAATAGCCACCGTAAAAATGTGCCTGACCGTAGCAGCGCATAGCGTCGCCTGTTGCGCACGCCAGCCGATCGCCACAGCGACCGACGAGCAGCGCAGATGGCAACTCGCACACACCATCGGCGTCAAAAGACGCCGAAAAGTCTGTCTCGCTGTACTGCATTTTGTGCCGCAAAGGCCGCAAATTCAGCGGCAAAGTACAATCGTCGGCTAAACTATATTTGCGCTGCGGCACAAGTGGCCACATCGGCATCGGAGCAACGCAGCGCCCGTCGCGCACATCGACACAGTGATAGTTGAAAAACGCAAGCACACGATACAACAACAAACTCAGCGGCACGCAGCCAAACTGCTCATCGACCAATATCGGATCTATGGTTGCGAGCGGCATAAAACGAAGCCACTGCTCGACTGTCCAGCATTGAGCGTGCTGATGAAAATCGTGCTGCGCCGCCCAGCAACCGATTTGACGTTGTTTGCTTGCAGCAATTTTGCCGTCGCAGCGTCGATCGTTTGCTAGCGGCAATGGGTGCGCTCGTTGCACCAATTCGCAGCAGTAGAGAATTTTGCGCGCTATCCTTCTGGTCAAGCGATCGTCGTCGTCAGTGCGCCGCACGTTGTGCGCCTCGTACTCGTTGTCAACTGCAGCGCTTAGCGCGTCGACCCGCGCAAGAAGTTGATCAACAACGTCGTCTTCCAATTGGGCCAGCGACGAACAAAGAGCGCTCCGCTGTTTGCGCGCGACAGAAACGCCTTCCGCGCCGAGATTGGCCAAACATTGTTCGAGCAGCAAACGCCAGTCGATCGGTTCATTCAGAAACGGCACCGCCCCGCTGTCAGAGTTCATTGTTGCAGGTCGCAGGGTTTTTGACATGTGCGCTCGACGCAGACCTGAAAATGAACTGAAAAATTGCGTCGGCCGCGCGCCGCTCGTGGCTCGACAATTTGTCTCCTGCTGCCCGAATGGCAAATCAACAGAGCGGTGCAGTAATGGCCACTTACAACCAAGTGATGCGTGTCGATCCGAATAGCATGCAGCGTGTTGGCCGCAGCGTTATGGAGGGTGGCTATTTGCGCGGCAACCAGCGACCGCATGTCGTCGCGACGAATCGTTTGTCGGCGCCTACGCTCAGCGTCGCGTCTCCCTTGCACTCGCAGCAGCCCGAGCCGCCCGATGAGCCGACGTTTGTGCCAATCGACGATAAGCGAGCGCCGCTGCTCGTAGAGCCGAGCAATCGAGTTGTGCTGCGCAGTGCCGAGCCTGTGCGACTGACTGTGGCACGTAGCAACGCCCAAGACATTGAGTGGCGCGCCTACTCGCCACGCAGCGACGATTTGCGCATAATGAGAACCGGCAAAGTGCGCTTTATCGTTGACCGGCCCATCGTCGATACCATGTACGAGGTGCGCTACAAGTATCCCGAACGACTTGCCACCGGTGCATTGCGCTGGCACGTCGAGTCGTTTTATGTGTTGCTGCGCGTTGTCGAATCGAACGGTTCGCAAAGTGACGCTAGCGGTGCCTCTTCCGGACCAGCGCTTCATTTCGCTTTGTCGGAGCGACGCGTCGATGCCGCAAACAACGTTGTCTCGTTTGTGTTTGCGTTGAGCAATCGAACTAGTCAGACCTTGCGCGACATTGATGTCGAGTTGACAGCGCCGCCCTATGCGCTGTTTGACGCCGTTGCTTCGCGCCGCGCCGTGCCAGAGTCCAGCGTTCGGTGGTCTCACGAAAACCAACCGCACGGCAGTCTTCTCATGGAGGCCGATGACTACGAGTTGGAGAGTGTGCCCGTTGCTACAACTCGCGTTGCGTTGTTGGAAGCAGGTGCAACAGTTCGTTTTGCGTACAGCGTCCGTGCCAAGTATGCCGAAAGCAACATTGCAGAGATGCATATCGATGACGCAAGTGTCTGGAGTGAGCGCACCGGCCAGAACATCTTTTCGATCGCGCTGTCAAACGAAGCGTAAAAGACCGACTGAAGATTCATTTATGGTCGGAAAAGCGAAAGCGATGCAGCACAGTGACACGCCGACGCAACGAACGCAGCGAACGACGCGTGACGCCCACTGAGCGGACGCGGTCGCCGAGCGACTCACGATGCTTGCTGGCCGATTTGAAAGCGCGTGATCGCGGTCGGCTACTGCCACGACGACTGCTATCGTGGCTGTTGCTTTTCATAGTGGGCGTCACACGCAGAAACAATCGATCGGCACGTTCTTGTTGTTGTTTTTTGGCTCGATCAAACGCGTTGCGACACTTGATCATGCGCCGAAAGATGTCGGTTTTGTCGACAATTTCGATGCGGCGACGCATCCAAAACATATTGCGCTCCATCTGATCGGCCGGCAACGTGGCGCGGTAAGCCGAATCTTCGACTGGCGCCGTCATGCACTGAGTATAAAGCAAGTCGCCGCACTGCAACTTACTAAAGCATCGGCGTTGCTCGCGCGACAATCGCTTGTGCATTGCATCGATTTGACGAAGCGCTCGCGCAAATGCCGCTTCCAGTTCACTGCTCATTGTTTCTCAAACAGTTGCGGGTCTGTCAGGCGCTCGCCCGCAAGCGCTTTTCAAACCGTTTATTGGTCACGGTCGATGTGTGCTGTCGTTGTTGGCTGGCTTTTTGCAACTGAGACACTCTGCTTTGCAATTGCTGAATTTGTTGCTCCAGAGACGCTTCCACAGGCGCGTTATTCGGCGTCGACTCGACGCCAGCGTACAGTCGATACAGTGCGCGCGTGCCATAATATGCGCCTTTTATCGTGTAACGAAGCGCCAGTATGGTTGTTTCAGTCACCAATTCGCTCGCCAAGCGCGCCGCCAACAGTAACATGTTGCACTTGATTCAGGCGCACTCTGCTCTCTGTAAAATGCCGCACAAAATGCGTTCGCACAAAGCAATCGCTGCTACAGCGACATACTTGCGCTGCACGTCGCAGCGCACGCCGGTGCGTTCGAACCGCCGTATAGCGCACAGCGCAGCGCAACAACGTCTTTTCCGAGGCACGCGCCGACAATTTGGCTATCGATCAGCGTGCCTAGCAGTGCCATCCAATGCGGCGCGTCAAGAAATTCGACTGTTCGCACAAGATCACCTAATAGACCGGGGCGAGCGTCGAGCAATGAGTGCAGGAACAACATATCAAATTGTCGCGTTGTTTCTGTGCGCGTTGCCAACCACTGATGCGCATTTTGCTCAGCGTCATGGGCGCTGCGACAAAGAGCGCTGTTGCTGCTGCTGAGCGCTTTGTCGTTATGCTCGTGCCACTCGACCAGCGCGCCGAGATAGAGGAGCGTATCATCTTGTTCAGTGGTCGGAATCGCCAGCCGACTCGCCGCACAGAAACGGCTCGTGTCGGTGACGTCGGCCAATACGTTGCGCAACGTTTCAAAATGTTGCCACACACGCCACGACCAGCACACTGTGTCGCCGCGTCGCGTTTCAAGCGTCAACTCGACATCGTTGCTTGTGCTGCTCTGTTCGTCGCAGTTGCTGCTTTTAGGTGCCGAGTACCTTTGATCGGCCCGTTCGCGCATCATTGTTGTACTGTTCAAGTGTTTGCACGCTGGTGCGGAGCAAGTGTAATTTTCGACTGCAGCAAACTGCGTTGTGCGTTTGTCGCAAACTTTTCATCGCCACAAGGCAAAACAAAGCAGCGACGACGGGCGCCGCGAAAAAACATGAGTGCCAACACCGCAAATTTGGACAGCAACAGGGCGTCAGCGTGCGCTTCGACCAGGCACCGAGTCAGCGACCGTGATGCGCCGCTGGCGGACTATTTTTTCCGCTCCACTGTTGCTGCTCTGGCCAACGACTTGCCGCCCCCCAAAATGGAGTTTTATTTCAACGGTGTTCGCTGTTTTGTGCTGACGGCCGACGAAGACGAATTTTTGCTGCTAGATTTCGAAGACGTCGTGCGCGACGTGGCGCAACAGCGATCGAAACGAAAACTCAAGCAAATGATCGAAGACGAAGAGTCGCTCGGAGTGGAGCAGTTTGTCTTTGCCGACGTGTTCAGCGGCAAGTACGAATCGGTGCGTGCCGCGATCGACTTGGTCTGTCAGTTCTTTGAGCGCACCTGCGAGTGGCGCGACCCAAGCGACGCGTGCGAAAAGCCGTTTTTGAACGCTGTGATCAGCCGTGCCATTATCAAAGCGGACAGTGTCGTTTATGAGACGGATCGGCGCTATTGCAACGTCGAAGAGGCGCGCGGCGATACGATGCACCAGTTGAAGCGCCAGAGTGATCGAGCCGTGGCATTGGAGCAGATTGGCGACGTAACGCTCAGTTGGCTGCGCGTCTTTGCGTTGCGCTGGCAAGCAGCAGCAGGCTCAGATTGATCAAAGCACAATCGCAACAACAAGCGCTTCGAGAGTCAAAAGCCGTGAGACATTTGCTCGAGCATTGTGGCCACTGGCACACAGCGGCGGCGCGTCGAGTCGAGCAGCGTTGCGTAGCGGCGTTGCAAGTCGGTCCAGCCTGGCTCGGCTCTCAGATAGATATATAAAGCAGATGCGCCTATAGAATTCACAAATTGCTCGAGCGCTTTCTGCACCTGTTGCGGCGTCGCGCCAACGTGCACACATGACAGCGCTGCCAGTGCCGCGTTTGGATCGATGGCTTCGGTGGCTGTGGCCCAATAAATGTCGTCCAAGCGGCGATGTAGCGCTCCCAGATCGCATAGAAAGCCAGGCACGTAGCACAACGAGGATTGTGGACAAGAACGCGTATTGTGCAGTCGGTTTTCGTATTGCAACGAAAGCCAGTAGGCCAAAATGTTGAGCAGCGATGCCCGCGACGGCGCAGTGCCATTGCTGTTAGACAGCAAGGGAGCAGTGCGCGATACGGTAACTGGTGCGACGGTGACTTGAATCGGTCGAGATTGCAGGTCGCCGTTGCTCGAGCGGCATTTTTGCTGATTAAATTCATTCCGAGGATGCGCAGGCGGCTCCTGTTGTGCAAAGTGCGTCGCGGCAGCCACGACTGTATCGGTTGCGCTACGTGCAATCAAGTCTGGCGAATAGCCATTAGGCAGTTTTGTCGGTACCTGCGTGCTCTGATCGCTGGAATTGGCCAAGTCGCTTGGCAGAGTCATTTGCGATGTTAGTGCCGTCACGCAACAGTCTGGCGTGTCGTCACGACCACAGTCGATCGATTCGCTAGATGTGCGGTTCAACGACCGGCCTGACGAGCGAGCAACAACTTTTGTCTTCTTTCTATCGTCATTTTTGGCTCTCAAAGACGCAGAGGACGAGGACGACGACGAGGAGCAGTAAAAATACGCAAACGGCAGCACGGAGCGACTGTGACACAGCGCCGAGCGCGTGGCGCTCGGCCGACGCAGACCAGTGCGCCTGTTGTCGTCGACAACATCGCTCGCAATTACCTGCGCCGCCATCTTTGACTTTTTTTACGCCACACACAGAACTTGACGCCACGTGGGACGCACAAGCGACTGACGTTATGCGAAGCGCACGAAAATATGATCGCTCCCTACAAGTGCAAAGTGCATGATCGGAAACGAAAATGGACAGCGACGAGAGCAGTCAATTGCAATCGCAGTTTTCATCATACAGCGTCCGGAACACAGTGAAGCGCTGCGCCATTTTGGTCACTATTTTCTTGCTCGGCGTTTTCGGCGTCATGGTGCTCATAGGTGTCTATCACGTGCTGAGGCGCACACCACAAGAAAAGTTGGCGCAACAACATAGCGAGCAAAAGGATGGTCCTTTTCCGTTGCGCGCACTGCGTTTCGACAGTCGTCGAGGCGTCATTGATGACATTGATGCTGCCGACGGTCAAGTCAAGAGCCAATCGTCGATCAGCGCGTCTTCGGCGCTTGGCGCCTCTTCGGCGTCGACAGAACGCGTCGGGGCTAGCAACGGTGAGCCAGAACAAAAAGTCAACGCTAACAGCGTCGTTGCTGCTCCTTCGACGGCCACTCCGAAACAGTTTGTATTGTTGCTGCACGGTCTAAAAAGCACGGCAGATCAATGGCTTCCGTTTGTAGATGCATTCTTACGCCAGCACGTGTACGACTGTGTTTTTATTGCGCCAGACTTGCTCGGTCACGGCAAATCACCGTGGCCCGATGCGCGCAAAACACCGCACAACGTGGCGCGACACGTCGCGTGCATTGATCGCCTCTTAAGTCGTCTGGTGCCGCGCAACGCATCGTTGCACATTGTGGGCCATTCACTGGGCGCCATGCTGGCGCTCGAATATGCGGCACACTTGTGTCGCCGCCACGTGCGCTCCTCAAAAGAATCGGCACAGTGGCGTCTCTGTTCGCTAACTCTCATGTCGACGCCGTTTTTCCGCTCTGCGCAAGAGGCCGAGAGCGCGGCGGCGCGCCACTATTCGTTTTGGTTTCGTCACAAGTGGCTGGCGCATGCCATGTGCGGCTATTTGTTTTGCCGTCAACACTGGCTGTGGGGTCCGACGTTGCAACGCCAGTTTAACAAACGCTATCCCAACCTGCCTCCGTCGATGTTTACTGCGGCGATGCAACACTCGCACGACGGTATTTTCAGTTGTGCAGAGCGCTGCGTGCTACATCATCGCGGTTACAAGGCGGCAAAAGCGGTGCGTGAGAGCGGCGTTCCTGTGCTGCTGGTCGATGGGGCCAACGACAAACTATGCGATGGGACGCAACAGCACTTGGCCGAGCAACTGGGCTCGTTTGTGCAGCGCGTCACGCTGCCCAGCGCCGGTCACGGCTTTATCGTGAAACAGGTCGACGACGCAGTGATGCACGTCCGACCGTTTATCGAGGCGGCGGCCAACATGTCGTTGCCAATCGATACTTGAGTACTAATTTTTGTCCCCCGTTGCACCCGACGCCAACGATGAGTGACGAGAGCACCGCCAGCACCCGTACGAAGCCTCGGCCCGCCTCGCACACCGCCGACGCTCTGTGGCA
>Ga0114931_10010297_pt1 | contig 11144 bp, 8 predicted proteins | sample 2SBtaG_FD_89579 | JGI IMG/M metagenome (GOLD analysis project Ga0114931, IMG submission 89579) | Deep subsurface microbial communities from Kolumbo volcano to uncover new lineages of life (NeLLi) - 2SBTROV14_V59a metaG | ecosystem: Environmental > Aquatic > Marine > Volcanic | place: Kolumbo...
CATGTAACGAACGCGCACCGGGTAGCGCTCGCGCCCTTCGACGGTCGTCGTAATGCGCCGCCCACCGATCGCCACTTCGATAACGTCTTGCACTTGGCGAATCATGAGACCGTATCGGGCAATGGCGTCGCGATCGATGTCGATTTCCAGATAGGGCTTCCCCACAATCCGATCGGCGATCACCGCCGAGGCTTCCACGCTGGGAACTTCTTTCAGAAACCGTTCGATCTGCAAGCCGACTTCTTCAAGCGTTTCCAAATCGGGACCCTTGACCTTGACGCCCATCGGGGCACGCATACCGCTTTGCAACATCACGATGCGGGCCGCGATCGGTTGTAGCTTCGGTGCCGAAGTCGTGCCGGGGATCGCCGCCGCCTGGGTAATCTCCTTCCAAATGTCGTCGGGCGAATGGATGTGGTCGCGCCACTGACGAAATGGCTTCCCGTCGGGATCTTCGATCAGATTACCACCTTTGTCACGGACGAAGCGATCGTTGTCCCAGTCGTAGCGGAAACGGAGTTGATACCCGTTCTGGTCCGTGATGTATTCCGACTTGTAGTTGACAACGGTTTCGATCATGGAGATTGGCGCGGGATCCAACGGGCTGTCGATGCGGCCGATTTTTCCCACCACGCTGTCGATCTCGGGAATCGAGGCCAAGCGTCGATCCTGGAATTGCAACACATCCAGCGCCTCTCCAATCGAAGCGTGGGGCATCGTGGTGGGCATGTAGAGAAAGGAGCCTTCGTCCAACGGGGGCATGAATTCTTTCCCCAAGCCGGGAAGGGCTTCGTCGGCGGCTACCCAAATGTTCCGCTCTTCGACGAAAGATCGGTCCAGTCCAACATGCGCGGCCGTCCACGGAACCCAGGCGAAGGTCGTGCCGAAACCCAACCACACACACGCGCCCAGCAAGATGAAAACCAACGGGATTGACAAAAACAGCGCCTTGTGGGCCAGACACCAGCGGAGGAGCGGCACGTAGAGATATCGCTGAAAGACCTGAAAGAAGAGTAGCAGGCTCCCGATCATTCCGGCGACGAATAAAAGGTTGCGTGACAGTCCCTTCTCCGTTCCCAACGGCAGCCATTCTTGCGTCAGCAACATCCCCACCGCCAAGACTGCCGCGCCGTTGGCGAGCCAAGGGGCGTGCCCACGTAACCACTTGGGCAGGTAGTCTTCGGCCACTTCATACGTGCCCAACAGAACGAGAATTACTCCTGCCCACCAAGCAAGCCAGATGCCAACTAGGACCCCCGCAGCGATCAGCCCCACGTGAAACACATGCTTCAACGATCGTGATGTCAGCCGAGGGGCAAACAACACATGAGCCGCCGGAGGGATGATCGTGAGCGCTACGATCACCGACGCCATTAGGGCGAATGTCTTGGTAAAGGCCAGCGGCTGGAACAGTTTGCCCTCGGCGCCGGTCATCGTGAAGACTGGCAAGAAACTGATCACCGTGGTTGCCACGGCCGTGAGCACCGCGGATCCAACTTCGCTCGATGCCCGGAAAATTACCTCCAGCCGGTTTTCCTCGGGTTCGGCCTCATCCAAATGTTTGAGAATATTCTCACAGAGAATGATGCCCATATCGACCATGGTGCCAATGGCGATGGCGATCCCGGAGAGCGCGACGATATTGGCATCCACGCCAAACGTCTTCATGGCGATGAAGCACATCAGTACGGCCAGTGGCAACAATGCGCCAATGAGGATCGAACTTCGCAAGTGCATCACAGAAACGAGCACCACGATGAGCGTGACCATAATTTCTTCGCTCAGCGCCGTGTTCAAGGTGCCCAGGGTCTCGTGGATTAACCCGCTCCGGTCATAGAAGGGAACAACCGTTACCTGGCTAGTGGTCATCCCCTTGGGCCACTGATCCCGGGGAGTGGACCGCAACCAATCGAGCCATGCAGCTTGATTGAGTTCCGCTCCATCGAAGGCGTCGAAGCCTAAGCTCGAGGCGATGGAGCGCAGTTCTTCTTCGGAAAGGAGCCGGTCATCCACGACCACTTTCGTGGGTAAGCCGGGCGAAATCTCCTTGATTTTCTGCTTGACGTTTTTGATGGCCGCCAGAGGGTTGAATCCATAGCGCACCACCGCGACCCCACCGACGGCCTCTGCCCCTCCCTTGTCGAGCGCTCCACGACGCAGAGCCGGACCAAGGCTAACCCGGCCAATGTCCTTGATGTAGACTGGGACGTTGTCGTTGACTTTGATGACGGACTTTTCGATATCGGCGATTTGTTTGATGAAACCGAGACCACGGATGACGTACTCCGCCTTGTTGACCTCGATCGTTCGAGCGCCCACATCAACGTTGCTCATCCGAACCGCGGTAAAGATCTCATCCAGCCCGACGCCGTAGGATCGCATTGCATCGGGATCAACGTCGATTTGATACTCCTGCACGAAACCGCCAATCGAAGCCACTTCGCTAATGCCTTCGGAGGAGAGCAAAGCGTAGCGAACGTACCAATCCTGAATCGTGCGCAACTCCTGCAAGTCCCACCGTCCAACGGGCTGCCCGTCGGGATCGCGACCTTCGAGGGTATACCAGAAGATCTGGCCCAGCGCCGTTGCGTCGGGGCCCAAGGCGGGTTGCACCCCCTCGGGCAATGTACCTGAAGACAGACTGTTGAGCTTTTCCAGCACACGGCTGCGCGACCAATAGAAGTCGACATCTTCATTGAAAATGATGTAGATCGACGAAAAACCGAAGAACGAATAGCTGCGAACCGTCTTCACCCCCGGGGTGCCCAACAGCGAGACCGTTAGTGGATAGGTGATTTGGTCTTCAATATCTTGCGGGGAACGGCCCTTCCATTCGGTGAAAACGATTTGCTGGTTCTCGCCGATGTCGGGAATTGCATCCACCGCGACAGGATCACGCGGCAGCGAGGTAATCTCCCAGTCGAACGGCGCGACGAGAATGCCCCAAACCACGATGGCGATGACCATCAGCGCGACAACAAGCTTCCGTTCAAGGCTAAAGCGGATGACGCGATCGAGAACCGACATTCGCGGCGGGAGGGTAGGCCGTGGACCATCACTCATCGTGTTGATGTGCCTCCTGCTTGCTTGTCACTCGACCCGCGATCAATTCGATCTCATCGCCACATTTGGGCATGCGGGTACCCAAATACGGGTTGTGAACCTCGTCGCTGGCTTGCAGCCATCTTGCCCCGTGGTTGTCCAGCGCCATGGGGCAGTGTAGCCGGTAGACCGGGTTGGAGGGGCCGACACCCAGCGCCAGAATTACGCTCGCCATCTGGTTTGAAAACGGTTGAAAGTGTGCCCTCAACACCGCAAGATCATTTGCCGCCCTGAGTTCAGCCAACACGATATCTAGCTCCTTGGAATAAGCCATCCAGGAATCATGGGCTTCACCTTTCAGGAGCCGCATATCGACCGAACGCAATACTTGCGATGCGAGGTTGACGGCTTTCTTGACAGCGGGTAGATCATCGGAGGCAAGTGCGGCGGAAACCTGTTGGTAGGCGTCCCACAGTTTGGCAAGTTGCCCCTGGAATGTCTCGGGCGTGTCGAACCGTCGATGTTGTCGACGTTCCGGGGAAGATGCTTCGTGAAGCAATTGCAGGCGGACCCGGCGCATGTGTTGAGCGGTCTCGTTGAACACGCGGTAGGCGTCCTCCGGTCGCTTCGCGCTGCTACCCTCGACTACGTCGTTGGCCAAGAGCATCGAAAGTTCCTTCCAAAGCATGGCTGTGTGCCCTGTCAACGTGTCCGCGTCGACTGCCTGTAGGTCGGTTTCTAGTGCATTGAAAGTCGCGCGAATGCGATCCAAATCGCCCGTCTGAACCGCGTCGCTAATCGATGTGAAGGCATTGTCAAGTGCCTTGAGTTCCTTTTGAGTGGCAAGCGGGATTCGTATCCGTCCCTGGTTCGACTGTTGTGATGCGTTTTCGCCGCCACCTTCGGGGGTCATCGTGCTCGGCTTGGCTTGAATTTGAAGCGCGCTGTCAATTTTGAAATTTCCGTTGGTGACAACCTCCTCGCCTTCGCTCAGCCCGCTATGGACGATGTAGAACTTACCCGCTCGTGGCCCCAGGACGATCTCTCGACCTTCGTAAGTCGGCTTCTCCGTATCGGGCACTTCAACGTAGACGATCGCGCGCGTTCCGGTTACCAGTGGCGCGGAAACCGGAATCACCAGCGGCTTCGTCATGGCACCCGCGTCGGCTGGCACGTAGCCATATTCCTCGACCGGTACCAGCGGCATGCCGCAGATGTCGCAGATTCCTGGTCCGTCTTTAATGATCTCGGGGTGCATCGGGCTAATCCACTTGCCGACCAGTTTCGGGTCCATCACGCGATCATTGGTGGCTACTTGGGCACGCACGATCCCGCGGACGAACATCTCCGGCTTGAGCTTCAAATCCGGGTTCGGAACGTTCACGCGCACCTTCACCGTCCGCGTCTTCGGATTGAGCACGGGATCGATAAAGACAATCTGCCCTTCAAATGTCTGGCCAGGATAGGCCTCCGTGGTGAAGGTCACTCGTTGACCATAGTGCAGCCAGGGCAGATCGGATTCGTAGGCGTCCAAGCGGACCCAAACTTGGCTCAGGTCGGCGAGTGTATAGATTCGCTCACCAACCTTCACATAGTCTCCCTCCTGAAGGTTCTTGTGAATGACAACTCCGCCCATGGGTGCATAGATGGTGATGTGGTCCGAAGGCCGGTTCCGCTTTTCGATTTCTTGAACTTGTTCCGGGGTCATTCCCCACAGCCGCAGCTTTTCGCGAGCCGATTCGAGCAGGTTCGTGTCACTGCCAGCGAGCGATCCAAAGCCCCCGCGTTGGGCCGCTTTGGCCGCCAAAATGAGTTCTTCCTGCGCGGCGTATACCTCGGGACTATAGAGTTCGACCATATGGTCGCCCTTTTTTATCTCCACGCCCGTGAAATCGACAAACAGTCGATCCAGTCGACCGGGAACCCAGGCGGTGATGAAACCTAGGCGGGTTTCGTCGTAGTCAACCTTGCCGACCATGCGAATCTCCGCCGTGACAAAACGGCGCTCGACCCGGGCGGTCTGAATGTTCATCAAAGACTTCGACTCCGGGCTAATCGTGATTTGCCTCAGGCTGGTCGGTTCCTCGCCATCCAGTTTCGAAACCGGCACCAACTTCATCCCACAGATGGGGCACTTTCCCGGATGTGGGAGTTGAATCTGGGGATGCATCGCGCAGGTCCAGATCGTGGGGGCGGAGGCATGTCGCGCGTGAGAGTCGCCACCAACTTCCGCAGTGCCCGCGGCGGGGGTTCCTTTCAGATTCCAGGCGATTATGAACCCGACGAAGAGCAGTACGAATGCCTCCGCGATCCAGAACTTGCCCCAATGCTTTTCATAAACATCGCGGAACCATTGGGCGCGAGAAGGTTCTTGCATGATCTGCCTCATATTATCGCGACCAGCGGATACAAGTCACATTATCTGGCCTTCGCCGCCAGTTCGATGTTGCATGATGTGACAAGAGGGGATACACGTCGCTCCCTGTCACAATTCGCTAAACAACGGGTGTTTATTCCGCCATCTCGAACGGTCTGACTCGAAGACACTAACTTGGAAAAGACCTCAATGTGCAACAGGGCGTTTCTTCTCGTCCAGCCATGCGACCATCTGGCTGACTTCGGCAACATCGCGCACGCCAATCAAGGTCACGTGACGTGTGCTGTGCCGCCAGCTCGCGGCAATCTGATCATCCAACTCGACGAGACAACACTGTTTGTGGTTGCAACTGGCCGTAATCTCGGGCCGGTCACCAAACCAATTCGTCGTTTCTTTATCATCGTGTTCGAAGATCGCCAGCGTGCTACCATCACTTCGTTTGCAGATAGATTGCACGCACTTGCAACACGGCATCTTCATGACGTGGGTCGATTCGAGCGTATACCCCGCCGGAAGACCGCCCGCGACAACGGGTCGATAGCCAAGCTGTTGAATCGCTTGATCCGGGTCGACGAGTTGATTCTCGTAATTTGCAAGTAGCATGTACTGGGCGGCATCCGGATCGTGGCGAAACGCGTCAAGATACTGTCCAAACTCACTGGTGAAATGATCATGTGTTCCATGCGTGAACCACGACTGGTAAGTGAACCAAGCGATTCCAACAGCAACGAAAACCGTCGCGGCCAATGCAAGCTGCCCGAGAGCGGAGAATGCCCAACTTCGAGATTGATCGACCGATCGAGAAATCGGCGGTTCGTGCTCTGACTGCCGCTCAATCCGCGATTCAAGTTGGTTCCAGAGTTGTTCAGGCGGTGCTGGCGTGCTGAGCGCCGTGGCCATGCGTGAGAGACTCTCAAAGTTGGCAAGTTCCTTGGCACAGTCCGTACACGTATCGAGATGATCCGATAACCGAGATCGCTGGTCGTCGGCCAACTCACCGTCGTGATACGCGGAAAGTAATGCTTGGACATCGGAACAATTCATGTCACGGCTCCCAACCCAGATCGGTGAGTTGCTGTTGCAGTTCGCGTCGTGCTCGATTCAGTCGCGACCCCACGGTTCCTTCAGGGATTTCAATCACCTGGGCAATCTCACGATACGACAATCCCTCGACCTCACGGAGTACGAAGATCGCACGCAACTCCGGTTCGACGTTTGCTAGTGCTTGGTCCAGAAGCTCCCTCTGTTCGTTGCGTTCTTCTTTCGGATGGTGGTGGCTCATTGGATCGTGTGAAAGGGCCTGGAATTTCCAACGCTGTCCTCTCCGCAGGTGTTGAAGAGCCTCATTCGTAGCCAGCCGATAAAGCCAAGTCTCGAACTTCGAGTGGCCCGAGAACTGGGCTATTTTGTGAAACACTTGCAGGAAGACCTGCTGCGTGACATCCGCCGCATCTTGCAACCCGACCATGCGAACCATCAGGCGATACACCTGACGATGGCACAATTCATAAAGGCGCTGTTGAGCGCCACGCTCGCTGGAGCGACAGCCTGCCAACACGGCTGCGTCAATGCCCGCCATATCGGAGAGGTCGTTTCGCGAGGTTATATCTTTAGATGCCATCGCCAACGGATTTCTTCACGGGGTTGCACAAGTTTTTTGAGGTCCCTGCCGGAAGTTTCGAGGTAGCACGGATTTACGCCCCCGACCCAGCCCTAGGATCGTGGCACCAGGACAAGGCCTCTTATCTTAACGACACGTGTCATACTCGGGTATCGCGTCTCCGGATAGATGCCCTCGAGGGATCGTGAATTCCGCCCCGGTTTCTTGCCGCGTGCCAGATGCCATGAGAAACCTTTCCATCTTCTCGTGAAGAACCTTTAAGGTTGCCGCATCTAATGAGGAAACCGCGAAATTGGTTCGCGGCGACAAGAACGATATTGTTCCTCTCCCCCCCCGTGCAACTTGAGGTCTTTGATGAAGTACATGGTTCCTGCTTCCCTGCTGGTCGTTGCTCTGTTTGCCGTTACCTTTGGTCTAACCGGTTGCAGTTCCAATTCCACGGAGCCCGGCGGATCAAGCGCGCCTGCCGCCACCGATGAGGATCATGGTGACCACGATCATGGCGATGACGAACATGGTGACCACGAACATGGTGACCATGCCCATCACGATGATGGTGGTGGGAAGACTGACATGGAAAAAATGGAAGCGGAGCTTGCCAAATTGTCGCCGGAAGATGCGGCATCGGCGTTGAAGCAGCATATGTGCCCTGTCTCGGGAGAGATGTTGGGCGCGATGGGTGCTCCGGAAAAAGTTGGCGTGAACGGCCAACAGGTGTGGATTTGTTGCGATGGATGCAAAGAGAAGCTGCTTGCCAATCCCAATAAGTATCTCGCCAAACTAGAGAAAGAGTAGGGGAAGAATCGTGAGTGACCTTGAAGAATTCGCCAAACAAATCGAGAATCGCCTGGTGGAGGCCGTCCATGAGCCGCATTGGACACCCGAAGAGGCCCAACAATATATGGCGACCGTTGCCGTCCGCCACAAGTGTTTCGCACGCATTGCCTCGCACCTAAACGAACAGATCGTTGGACCGCGATTGGAGACGCTCGCACGCCACTTCCCCAATGCCAAGCTCAGCACGGTCGAACCGACAGGGGAACACGTTTGTTGGCTTGGGTATTGCGAGCGTTTTCCCGCGAGCACGAAAGTGACGTTCACTGTCGAGCACGATGTTCGCTTTGAAAAGGTATCCGTCGGCTATGCGGCATCCATGGTGCCCGTGTTCGTCAAGTTCAATGAACACGACCGCCTGATGTTGCCTTTGGAGCGAGTAGACGATGAGACGGTTGCCCAATGGTTGGAAAGGCGACTGCTCGAGTTTCTCGATTCGTATCTGCGAATCGACCGTGGCGGCGACGACTTCGCGGAGGACACCACGGTCGATCCTGTGTGTGGGATGCGCATCAGCCGGTCGCTTGCCGCCGTCAGCACACAATATCGGGGGCATGCCTACTACTTTTGCTCAGCCGATTGCGAATCGAAGTTTTCCCACGATCCGACGGCCTATGTGCGGGTGAAAACAACGTAGATTTCGCGGACCATGCGTGGCAAAGCCCTGGTCTACCAAGAGATGGCTCAGTCGACCCCCTCGTGGTTTTCCGACTTATTCTCATCCGTGCCGGTCGCCGGAGGTTGCGTTGCCAGATGTTGCGAAGCCGCGCGGGAGCGACAAACACAGTCTTTGTAATGCGCGTAAGGTAGCGGCGACAGCGGGCAGTAGCGACAATCGACGTAGCAGCCTGAATAGTCGTGATAGGCCGGCGCGCAGCCGCCGAAAAGCAACAGGGCGACAGCGCAAACGAAGACGAAACGGAAAACCGTTGACATGGCGAGGGTCCTTGGGCGTGTCGGACGTGGGATATCCGATTTCGGGGTGGGTTATGGCGCGGGGATCACGGGCAGGGCAACTTCGAGAGGGATACCTTGCGGCGGGGCGATCCGCTCGCCGGCTGGGGCTAACGCCAGCGGACCACCGATGGTGCGCTCCAAACTGGCGAGCGTCTGACGCAATTGCGATTCCAAGCGATGGTAAGCCACGCGAAAACTCAAAAGCTGTCGCCAGTTGTCGACCAGCGTTAGGAAATCAATCGTGCCCACTTCGTAGGATCGTACGGAAACCTGAAGAGTTTGCTCGGCCTTGGGTAAAATCTCTTGCTCGAAGAGCCGCAATAAATCGCGCTGGCTCGTCGCCTGCACGAACAGATCTTTAACATCTTCGGTTGTGCGATCTCGCAGCGAATCATACTCTCGGGCACTCGCCACGACCTGGGCTTCCGCTTCCCTTACCGCGGCATCTAGCCGCTTGCGATAGATCGGAACATTGACGTTCACGCCAAGCAAGAAAGCGTCGCGCCCGTTGGAAACCCGACTCAACCCTCCACTGCCCGTCGAAATCCATGTTGTTCCAAACGTTGCATCGGGATAGTAGTCCAAACGGGCAAGGTCGACCGTCTCTCGATCGCGTAGCACGGCGGCAAGCTGTGCGTGCAACTCAGGGCGTGCCGCGACGGCGCGTTCGTACAACCAATCCAAGTCACGCGGCACCTGTTCCCCACGCAGTTGATCGAGCGCCGCCAAAGGAGTCTCGGGAGAAACGTGCAATAGCCGGGCAAGTTGAGCTTGCGCGCTGGCTCGCTGCTGTCGAAAGCGAATCAACTCGTTGTCCAACACCGATACTTCGACCTGGGCACGGAGAAGGTCTTGTTGGCTTGAGGTGCCGGTGCGATATTTCGAGTCCGCGATTTTGGCGAAGTTGACCAAGAGTTCGCGATCGTGTTCGGAAATGGCAATCGCCCGTTGCACAAAATAAAGCTCGTAATAGGCGCGCTTGACCTGCTCGACTACTTCGATTTCTTTTGCCGCCAATTGCGCGCGAGCCACATTCACCTCGGCTTCCGCAATCGCTGCCCGTTGGTCGAGCTTGCCGAACCAGGGAAGTTTTTGACTGGCGTTGAGCGAATACTGTTGTGGACCCGCCGCTGTTTGAACTTCCTCGGCATAGGCTGTCGTGCCGAAGGTGGGGTCGTCCAAACTGGCCGCTTGCGGTACCCGATTGGCTTTCGCTTCAAGGATCTTTCGGGCCGCTTGAATCTCTGGATGTTGTGACAGTGCGAAGGCGACGTATTGCTCGACAAGATGTGGTCCGCCCAATTCCGGCACAATCGGCGGCATGGAAGCGGCAACCGCTGCTGGTCCCGGTGCCGTCCGCTGCATCGCCCGTTGTACCGTCGCATATTCGGCATCGTGAACCTTGCCGGCGCTACGACAACCGACGGTTGTCAACAGCGACGCGATCGCCAACAGTATGTGGCTTGTCGCACTCTGCCTGAAATACATCCTTGTACTCCACGTTCACGTTCTTGCGATTTGGCGTGCGGTCCCAATTCCTTGGACGGGCTAGCCGCCGGGCATCGCGTATTCTTCCCTATCGACCCATCCTTGTCACGGCGTCCATCCATTTCGTGGACCGCGAGGCACCACCAGCAGACGGATGCAATGCACGCAAGCAACCTGACGTCAAAGAGACAGCAGGTTGCCCACGTCACCAGCGAAGCCCGAGAAGGGCTAATCCCAGCCGGGGTGCTATCGCTTATCCCACCGTGGCTTACCGCCGTGCCTGCCTGGCTTGCAGCGAAGCGGTGTAAAGACCGTCAAGCTTGCGGAGATAGGGTTCCGGATCGGCGGCAAGCTTCTTGCCACAGGGCGGGCAGCAGATGTAAACGATCTGCCCGTCCACGATCGTCCACTTCGGATTCTTCGGAATTGGTTTCTCCATCACGGGGCAAATCCGCTGTGCCCTGGCGATGTTGTTGTGGATCGTGGCCCAATGTCGTGGGTCGATTTCATGTTCCGTCGCCGAAACCGGTGCATCGATGATTGCTCGTTAGGTTTCATGAAGGTGGCGCAGTTATCGACGCCTTGTGCTGGCCGCCATGAGCGGAATCGGAAGACGAGAAGAAGAACGGGTGACAAGATTTCAAAGGGGCCGGATTCTGAGCACCGGGCCTGTTTGAATCAAGAGCAACTCCTTCCACTTTGGACATCACGCTATCAGGACAGGCAATTAGCCTGAACTCCGTGCCACGTGGCGAAATCGTATGTGAGACTCGCGAACAGCAACCGTTGTCCGCTATAAAGGTCACTCGATTTCGTGGAAGTTGG
>Ga0114931_10010298_pt1 | contig 11144 bp, 12 predicted proteins | sample 2SBtaG_FD_89579 | JGI IMG/M metagenome (GOLD analysis project Ga0114931, IMG submission 89579) | Deep subsurface microbial communities from Kolumbo volcano to uncover new lineages of life (NeLLi) - 2SBTROV14_V59a metaG | ecosystem: Environmental > Aquatic > Marine > Volcanic | place: Kolumbo...
CCACCTCCACATCCCGCCGGGCGCGAAAGTCCTCGAGGTCGGTGTGGGTACCGGTCTTTCGCTCGACGCCTACCCCCAGCACGCCGACGTGACCTGTATCGACTTGTCACAAGAGATGCTCGATATCGCCGCCGAAAAGATGACTCCCCGGCGTCATGCTCACATTACGTTGCGGCAGATGGACGGACTGAATCTGAAGTTCGACGTCGATTCCTTCGACTATGTTACGGCTTTCCACGTGGTCACGGTGGTGCCCGATCCCGTGCGCCTTCTCGGAGAAATCACCCGGGTATGCAGGCCGGACGGGCAGATCGTGATCATCAATCACTTCCGCAGTCGGCGCCCCTACATCCGCGCAATCGTGGATCTCGCCGATCCGGTTACCCGGCGCCTGGGGTGGAGCACCAAGTTGAGCTTGGACGAGGCCATAGCCGGCCAGGACCTCAGCCTCGAGCATCGTTACAAGACCTCGCCTTGGTCGTTGTTTACGGTCGTCGAGGCTCGCAAGTTCGACTCGTTGTCACCGTCCTGACGATGTCGCACGAGTAGTGCGAGCAGAGTTTTTCCATTCGGCTTGCGCCGTCAGTGTCGAGTATGCGGAGCGTACGCCGTCAACGGCATTCCCGCGTTCAGAAGACGCCGGCGATAACGATCCTCTCCGCTTTCGAGCCAACGGTGGTACAGACCGGCCAAGCGACGGCGGATCGGGAAAAGGTTGCGGTCGGCAATCGTTGTAAGAACGCGGGAGAACTCCTCGAACCGGAGCGCCAAATCCTGGTAGGTTTCCGACAGACCGCCGGCGGGCTCTGAGTAGTTGCCGTCAAGTGAATGCAGATCCAGATAGGCCCGGCGGCCCAACGCGAAATAATAATCGGTCGCCGCCGCTCGTGCCTCGAGATTGTCGATAAACATGCCGGTGAGAAACAACGTCGTGTCGGCCAATTCCTTGAGCCGCCGATAACGAAGCCGTGGTTCGAGGTCCGCGGTCGATGCCAACTCGACGCCGAGAGCCTCTCCGAGGGCGGCCGGCGCGCTACGGGCAAAACCTACGAGCAACCGTACGAGGTAGAATTCGGTCATCGGACTGGCGGTTAGAGCGTGTCGGTCCAATGCGGAGCTTAGCAAGTCGTGGAACACACTATCGAGGCGTTCGTTGGAGAGGGGGCTGATTTCGGCCATCGAAAGATCTCTCTTTAAATTGTACTGGCCGAGATCCAGGTTTCCAATCACGAATCGGTCCATCGAAGCCGCACCGCGGCATGCAACCCGCATCACAAGCCCCGGGAAAGCGCACTGCCGGTTTTTCTCCTTGCGCAGTGCTATACGGATTCCGCTCCAAGCCCGGTCGGGGGCGAGCTGAGGAACGCCGTCCGGACTATCGCGAGGATGCGGGCCGGGACGCCGAACCGGCCGGTATCGGCCCTGAAGGCGGAGCGGCGGCACCGGACGGCGAGGACGAGGCCGACGAGGAAAAATGCGGTAAAGGCGGCAGGAAAAAGGAAACCCCTCGCCACAGGAGCCGCCAAAATCCGCCGGTGCCCGAACCGCCGACCAGTTTATCGGCATCGTTGTAGAGCTTTTCATCGTAAATCAGTTTGCCCAACGTTCCATGCCCGCTGCGAACTTTGGAGGCTATGTCGGCAATGCTGGTTGTGCTGGACTGCAGATTTCCCAGGGTCAGACCGGCATAGCCTTCGTCGCCGACCAGGCGCGGGAGCAGCCCGCGGCCGCGGTTGAGCTTGGCCATGAAGTCACGAGCATCGGCCGATGCCGTCCTGAGACTCTCGAGCGATTCTCGCGCTTTGCGGCCGTCGGCTTCGTCCATCAGGACACCCACTGCACCGCGACCTTTGTCGATACGCTCGAGCAAGTCGTCGATCCTGGCGGTCGCCGACTCGAGGTTGCGGACCGTAGAGTCGATCTTGTTCAATAGGTCTTTGCCCAGTTGATCGTCGCTGATCAAGCGACCGATCAGACCCGAACGATTGTTGATGTCGGTGAGGACTTGCTTGAGCAGAGCCGTCACTTCGATGGCGTTGCTCACGATGTCGCCGCTCTGACCGAGGATGTCTTCGTAATCGACCGGGTCGATCGATCGAATCAATCCGTGGGCGGCAAGCGGCTCGGCGTCGCTCTTGACGGAGGTCAACTCGATGTACTTATCGCCGAGGAGCCCGAGGGTCTGAATGCGACCGACCGTATCCTTGGTGACCTTCTTGGCCGCGTGGTGTACGACACGAAGCTTGACTTCGATGTAATTGGCCTTGGGATCGGCCGGGAACCGCATATCGGTGACCGATCCGACGGCCAGACCGTTGAGCCGCACCGGGGCGCCTTTCGCGAGACCGTTCGTTCGCGAAAAGTGGATGCGGTAGCTGGTGTGTCCCTCCCAGATTCGCTGTTCGCTTCCGACCAGCATGATGGCTACCGCAATGAGGACCATCGCCACCGAGGCGACCAGCCCCACGGTGTAGGCGTTGGCTTTGGGACGACTCATGCGTATGTCAAACGCGACGAGCAGCCTGGGCCGAGAGAAACTCTCGGATCGTCGGATTCTCGCTCGCGTTCATCTCCTCAACCGACCCCACTGCCAAGATCTTCCCATGATACAGGAAGGCCATACGATCCGCGAGATAGGTGGCGCTGGCGATGTCGTGGGTTACCACCACCGAAGTCAGCCGAAAGCGGCGCTGCATATCCCGAATCAACACATTGATCTGCGCCGCGGTTACGGGATCGAGCCCGGTCGTCGGTTCATCGTAGAGCATGCAATCGGGGCGAAGAGCGAGAGCACGCGCCAAGGCCGCGCGTTTGCGCATCCCTCCGCTCAACTCGTCGGGCATTCTATCTTCGGTGCCGGGCAGCCCGACGGTCTCGAGTAGTTCCGATGCCCTCCGTCGGCGCTCCTCGTCGTCGCCTACGTGATGCTGGTCGAGCGGGAAGCGGATGTTTTCTCCGATCGTCAGGGAATCGAACAAGGCACCGCCCTGGAATAACATGCCGATGTTGCGGCGGATTTCCAAGAGATCGGATTCGCCTAGACGGGCGATGTCGGTACCGTTGACGACGATTGACCCGGCGTCGGGGGCGATCAATCCGTTCAGATGTTTGAGCAGTACACTCTTGCCGGTTCCCGAGTGTCCCAGAACCACGAGGGTCTTGCCTGCGTGAATATCCAGATCGAGACCGTCGAGTACGGCGCGATCTCCGAAGCGTTTGGTTACGCCGCGGCAGCCGATTCGAACCTTCGATGTCATATCGCCAGCATCAACATGGTGAGAAAGAAATCGACAACGAGTACGGAGATCGCCGCGACGACGACCGTTTGCGTCGTTGCACGACCAACGCCGTCGGCTCCGTTGCGGGCGCTTATGCCGTTGTAGCATGCGACCGAACCGATGATCGCACCGAAAACAAGTCCCTTGACGAGGCTGCGTAATATGTCGGCCACCGTGAGCCACTGGATGAGACTGCGTACGTAGAATAGAGGCGAAACCCCGAGGTTGAAATAGGCAAGGATCAATCCCCCCAGCACACCTACCGCGTCGGCCAGAGCGGTCATCAGCGGCATCATGATGAGTAGAGCGACGACACGCGGAAACACCAGGTAGGATGCGGGATCGGTTCCGAGGGCACGCAGTGCATCGATTTGCTCGGTCACCTTCATGGTTCCGAGTTCCGCCGCCATCCCTGCGCCGACCCGGCCACCGATCATCAATCCGGTAAGCACCGGCCCCAGTTCCGCGATGACCGCGAGGCCCACCATACGACTGACGAATATTTTGGCGCCGAACTGAGTCAGGAAGTAGCCAAGCTGCAGCGCCATCACCATGCCGGTAAAGACCGCCGTCAGGTTGACGATCGACAACGAACGCACGCCGACCTCGTAAAGTTGCTCCAACAGCACGCTCCACGGCGGAGGCCGATGCACCCCGGCTGACGCCGCTCGCCTGAGAATGATGAAAAGGCCCCCTAGTGCCGTGATCCAGCTTCTCTCGCCCACCTCGTGCCCCTGCCGCGATGCCGGCGGTCCCCAAGCCTAGCACGCGGCGAGGGACGGGGTCTATTCCCCGCGACGCCGCTCGGCGACTGTCAGTGCTGGTCGTGGTCCATGCCGCCGTGCTCGCCCGCTCGTTTCATCGCATCCATTACCGAACGCTCGGTCAGCGGGACGCCGATTAGATATGCACTGCGTGCTATCATGTGCCCGCCGACCGGGTTGGTGAGAAACACGAAAAGTATCGTGAGAACCTCCGGAAGAACATTGGCTCCATTCACACCGAACATCAGTGCCGACGAGGCGAGAACGCCGGCAAGACCGAGAGTCGAACTTTTGGTCACGGCGTGCAAGCGGCTGTAGACGTCGGGCATGCGAAGGAGTCCGAGCGCCCCGAGCACGACGAAGAACGTGCCCGCGACCAGGCAGAAGCTGGCGATCCACTCAACCAATGGCTCTTCCCTGAATGAGATATTTCGCTACAGCCACGGTTCCGAAAAACCCGAGGATTGCCATCGCCATGACCGCATCCATGTATTCTCTGGTTTCCTGCACGAAGCCCGTGAGGACGACAATCGCCGTCACGATGGTCACGAGGCTATCGGCACCGACAACACGATCGGCGATGCTTGGCCCGACGAGGATCCGATAGAGGGAAGGAAGCATGGAAAGCGCCAGCGCAACCATGCATCCCGTGGCGACGTATTCGATCATTGTTCCAACTCCAAAAGGATTCTCTCGAAAGCGTAACGGATCGATTCCGCGACCTCGGCGGGGTCTTGGATGTTCAGCGTATGGATGTAAAGAAAACGCCGGTCCTCGCTCACGTCGAGTGTCAGCGTACCCGGCGTCAACGTGATCATGTTGGCGAGTGAGGTTATCGCGAGATCGGATTCGAGTTTGGTTTCGTACGCGATGATGCCGGGCCGGATCGGAAGCGAAGGTGACAGCACGATACGCGCCACGGATAGATTCGCTAATACCAGCTCGTAGAGAAACCGGCAGATCAGACGGGGTACAACGATCAGGAGACGCATGTCAGTGACTGCCCAGCACAGCTTGCACATACGCTTGAGGATGAAGCAGTTGTTGGGCCGCGAGTTGGGCGTAGGGTACGAAAAACGACGCGCCGATCCCGAGGATCACACCCGAGCCCACCAGTACAGCGATCGCGACAACTCGCGGCGTCGCCCCACCGGGCTCGTAGGTCGAGTCGTCGGCCGTCTGCCAGAATCCGTAGCGGAAGATCTTCATCATCGAAAACAGTGTTAGAAACCCCGTGAGGACCGCGATCAAGACCGTCAAGTTGTAGCCCCCCTCCATGCCGCCTCGGATCAGCATGAACTTGGCGATGAATCCGCTCAAGGGCGGCGTGCCGGCGAGGGCGAGACCGGCGACGAAAAACAGGCCGCTCAAAGTCGGCGCCTGGTCGATGACGCCTCCCAGACGTCGCAGATGGGTCGTTCCCCGTGAGGCTTCCACCGATCCGGCTACCAAGAACAGCGAGGTCTTCACGAGAATATGGTGGATGATGTAGAAGATCCCACCGGCGAGCGCCAAGGGCGTGAAAATCGCCAGCCCCATGATCATGTACCCTATCTGGCTGATGATGTGGTAGGAGAGGATTCGTTTCATGTCCCACTGAGATAATGCCCCAAGCACTCCCAGCAGCATCGTTGCGCCAGCTACAAACGCGAGCAGTGGCAACAGAAACGGTACATGTGCGGCAAAAAACAGCGATGTCACGCGATACAGCGCGTATACTCCGACTTTGGTAAGTAGACCTCCGAACAGCGCGCTGACGACCGTCGGGGGCGCGAAGTACGACCGCGGAAGCCACTGGTACACGGGGAACAGAGCGCCTTTGATGGCGAACACCATAAGAAAGATGACGGCTACGGCAGCGAGCGTGCCGTGATCGGACACCTCGGCGAGCTTCAAAGAAATGTCGGCCATGTTGAGGGTTCCCGTCAGGCTGTAGATGAGTGCGACGCCGACCAGGAACAGACTCGAAGACATTGCGTTGATCACAAGATACTTGAACGTCTCTTGCAACTGATACGGTTCGCTGCCGAGGGCCATCAGCCCGTAGGAACTGATCAGGAGAACTTCGAACCATACGAACATGTTGAAGAGATCTCCGGTAAGAAACGAGCCGTTGCAGCCCATCAACAGAAACTCAAAAAGCGCGTAAAAGAACATTCGTTCCCGCGCCTCGTCGAGACTGAAACAAGCGAACAGTAAGGTCGCGGTCGACACCACCATGGTGACCAGCACCATTAACGCGCCCAGCATGTCGACCGCGAACACAATGCCGAAGGGGGCCGGCCATTCGCCGAAGTTGAGCACCTGAACTCCGTCCGTGCGCACCCTTTGCACGAGCGTCACCGCTACGCCCAACACCACGAGATTCGCCGCCAGGGCGAAACCCCGCGAAAAGCGCGGCCGGTCGCGTAGGAAGATCAGGACGATGCCTGCGACCATGGGCAGCGCGACCGGTAGAATGGGAAGATTACTCGTCATTCATCCGTCCGTGGAGGTCGCCGAGGTCGTCGCTACCGAGACTCTCGAAGGTTCGGTAGGCGAGGGTGAGAAGCAGTGCCGTTACGCCGAATCCGATGACAATCGCGGTCAGAATCAAGGCCTGTGGCAGCGGATCTACCGGCGGCAGCGATGCGGGCGGAGTTGTCAGGATCGGCGGGGACCCGGGTTCGAGTCCGCCCGTGGAAAGCAAAAGCAGATTGATCCCGTTGGAAAGAAGACCCAGCCCGATGATCACTCGCAACAGCGTCCGTTCCAAGACAAGGTACATACCGCAGGTCAGCGTGACGGCGACGGTGAAGAGGATAGGGACGTCCATTCCGAGCGTTACTCAGGATCCGTCATGGCGCTGATCACCGTGATGACGTTGCCGACCACGACGACGTAAACCCCCAGATCAAAGAGGCCGGCAGTCGCCAGTTCGATCCGACCGATGAGAGGAAGGTCCACGAAGCCGTAGGTGTGGGTGAAGAACATGTGCCCGAACAAAAGAGGGCCGAACGCGGTGGTTACAGCGATGGCCAGGCCGACACCGACCGCGGTTACGAACGGAACCCCTAAGCCCGGCTCCTGCTTGCGGCCGCTCGCGAGGAACCGCAATACGATTGCAGCCGAGGTCAGCAGGCCGGCAATAAAACCGCCGCCGGGCGCGTTGTGGCCGCGCCAATATAAAAAGATCGCAAAGGCGATCAACACCGGGTAGACGACACGAGCCGCCGTCGACAAAATAAGCGAACGCGCCTTCACGCCTTGCCCTCGGGCCTCAGTTTGATCAGCGCATAGCAGGTCAGAGCCGCGATACCGAGTACGGTGATTTCCCCCATCGTGTCGAGCCCGCGGAAGTCGACCAAGATGACGTTGACGACGTTGTGTCCGCCGGCCTGTTCGGCGCTATGCGCGACGTAATACTTCGAAATCGTATCGACGACTCTCTGTCCGCGCGCATGCCAAACCAGTCCTGCGATGCCGAAGCCAGAGACCGCCGCAACCACCAAGTGGAAGGGGTGAAAACGCCGCGACCGTGGTGAGCCGTAGGCGGGAAGATGAACGAACGCCGACAAAAATAGCGCGATCGAGACGGTTTCGACCATGATCTGCGTGAGCGCCAAGTCGGGGGCGCCGAGAAGCGAGAACAGCAGGGCCATGCTGTACCCACTGGCGCCGAGAGCCAAGATCGCCGACAGACGGGTGGGGGCGAACATCGCACCGATCGCGGCCCCCACCGGGATCAGCGCTACCGCGTACCCGAAGCTCTGTGCCGGACGCGCAGGCCAAGCCGAAGCCGGGCCGAGACCGATGGACACCAGTACGTAGCCGATGGCCGCGAACCCGGTCAAGACGATAATGATCAAGTACCGCCACAACAAGCCGCTCATGTAGGCCGCGGTCAAAGCCTGGGCGTATTTCTCGAGCGCACTCAGTGTTCGCTCGTAGATCAGGTCGCTGATCAGTTTGGGCGCGTGCGGAGTTCTCGGGAGCCACAACCACGTGAACACCAATGCACCGGCAACAATGGCGCCCGCACTGACCAACAGGGTCGGGGTGAAGTGAAACAGCGAAAGGTGGACATGCGCCTGCGTCGAGGCAGTAGCAGCGTTGGTGGCCGATTCCAACAAGTTGCCCACCAAGGGCTGTGGCACCAAGCCCAGTAGTACGGTTCCTGCTACCAGCAACGACGGACCCCACAGCAGACTCGTCGGGGCATCGTGCAAGCGGCCGGTGTCCTCGCCAACTCGCCGCCCGATGCCGAGGCCGACGGCGAGCGCGAGGCAATAGGCGACGGTCAGACACGCTCCGAACACCGCGATCACTACGATCGGCCAGGGCATATGCACAATCGTGTCGAGAAACAGCTCTTTCGAAATGAATCCACCCAGCGGCGGGATACCCGCCATCGAGATCGCCGCCAGCGCCAGCGGCACGTACAACCGAGGCATTGTACGGGCCAGGGAAGGTAGCCGAGTAAGGTCTCGCGTGTGAGTCTGATGCTCAATGATGCCGACGAGAAGGAAAAGAGCGCCTTTGAACAGGCCGTGGTTGATCGTGTGCAGGATGCCTGCTGCGGTCGCTGCGGGCTCGTTCTGTGCCAGCAACGCCATGATCAGACCAAGCTGGCTCACGGTCGAAAAGGCCAACAGCGCCTTGAGGTCGGTTTGGCGCAGGGCCAAGTAGCTGCACCAGGTCATGGTCGCGATCCCCACGACGGTGAGCGTCGGTGTCCAGATGGGAACGATCGACAACACCGGGCCGAGGCGTGCGACAAGGTAGAGTCCGGCTTTGACCATCGTTGCCGCGTGCAGGTAGGCGCTCACCGGGGTTGGCGCCTCCATTGCGCTCGGCAACCACAGATGAAAGGGGAACTGCGCCGACTTGGTCAAAGCGCCGAGCATGACGAAGCCCGCAGCCCAAGCCGCCCAGGGGCTCGCGGCAATACTTGCGCGCGCGGCGACGACGTCGGTGATCTCGAAGCTGCCGGCGAGAATCCCGAGGACGATGAAGCCTACGAGCATCGCCAAGCCGCCGCTCGCCGTAACCAACAACGCCTTGAACGCACCGTTGCGCGAGGCCTCTCGTTCATGCCAAAAGCCGATCAGCAGGAATGACGACACGCTCGTGAATTCCCAGAACACGAACATGCCGATGAGGTTCGAGGACAAAACCAAGCCGAGCATCGAACCAGCGAAGATGAGCATGTAGCAGAAAAAGCGAACGCGATTCTCTTGGAAGCCGAGGTAGGCGGCCGCAAACGCGAAGACGATCGTTCCGATTCCGCTGATCAGAAGCGAGAAAACCAGACTGAGCCCGTCGGCGGCCATCCCGAAGCTCAATCCCAAGACGGGCGCCCATTGCAGCGACATGCGCGCGGAGTGGTGAAGAAACGTAGGCGTCGCGATGGAGATCAGCGCGAACGCCGTGGCCATAAAGGCGGTGGCCACCCAACCGGCCTTCGGCGACCGGCGTTCACAAAGCAGCGGCAGCACCGCGGCGCCTGCAAAAGGCAACAGCGAGGCAACAAGCAAACCCCACATCGCAACGCTCCTCGCTTAGCGGCCGAGCCGGTTTTAACTTAGTTCGAACATTCTCTCGATCGAGAGCCGCGCTTTATCGCAAATTTCGGGTGCCAAGTCGACTTCGTCGCGCCCGGTAACCAAAGCGTCACGCGTTCCTTCGAGAGTGATCATCTTCATGTACTTACAGAGCTGACAGGCCTTGTAAAATGTTTTTTCCGGCACCTCGAGAAGCAGACGATCCGACAGGCCGCATTCGGTGACGATCAAAAACGCGTCCGCCTCGCTCGTTTTTGCATACTCGATCATTCCACCGGTGCTGGTTACCCGGTCGGCTTCTTCGAGCACGTCCGACCGGCACTCGGGATGGGCGATGACTTGAATCCCAGGCCGCAGTTCGCGGACCCGGCGAATCTCCTCCGGACGGATCTGGTGGTGCACGTAGCAATTGCCCCGCCATGCGATGATGTTTTTCGACGTGTTGGCGGCGACGTATGCCGCAAGGTTTTCGTCGGGGCAGAAAAGGATGTTTTGTGCGTCGATGCCTTCGACGATCTTGAGCGCGTTCGACGATGTGCAACAGATGTCGGTCACGGCTTTCACCTCGGCCGTCGTGTTTACGTAGGAGACGACTTTGAGATCGGGGTAGATCTGCCGCAGTTCATCGCGCCTCTCCACGAGCTGATCGGCATCGACGCTCTCGGCCAGAGAGCAGCCGGCGCGGCGATCGGGGATGATGACACGCTTGTGGGGGCAGAGAATCTTGGCCGTCTCCGCCATGAAATGGACTCCACAGAACACGATCGTCGACTCGGAGACGCTCGTCGCGCGCTGCGCGAGCCCCAGGGAATCGCCTATGAAGTCGGCTACCTCGAAGATCTCCGGGCGTTGATAGTTGTGTGCGAGGATGACCGCGTCGTGTTCGCGTTTGAGTTCGCGTACTTCGGCGATCAGCTCGTGGATCTCGCCGCACTGAGATTGGGAATAACGATCCGGTTGATCGAGTACGGTGAACTGATCGAACAGCTCGTCCGAACTCTTGTCGGTCTGCGTCTCCATCGTGGCGCCTCGACAAAATGCTGCTCCGGGCGTACGGCGGGGTCAAATACGATTCTCCGCCACGCGTGCGGAGGGCGTCAGGTGGTGCGCCGGTTGAGCGCGTAGATGGCCAGCTCCAGGCGGTCGCGCACTCCGAGTTTGGCGAAAATGTTGCTGAGATGGGCCTTGACGGTTTTCTCGCTGATCGACAGCCGCTCGGAGATTTCGCGGTTGCGGCAGCCTGCAATGACGAGGTCGACGATTTCGCCTTCGCGGGCCGTGAGGGCGGTCGAAGGCCCCTCGTGAGCCGGGTCCTCGCCTCCGCGGTGGGCCAGCTCTTCGAGCAATGTCCCCGTGATCTCGCGGTCGACCCACGCTTGACCCGCGTGGACCGCACGGATTGCGGTCACCAAGGTGTCAGCCGCCGAGTCCTTCATAATGATACCGCGTGCACCTCGACTGAGAGCGACCACATGGTCGCGGCGATCGTCAGAGGCGGTGAGGATCAAAACCTTGGTCGTCGGGCTGGCCTCGTACACGGGGGTTATTACGTCCAGGCC
>Ga0114931_10010299_pt1 | contig 11142 bp, 10 predicted proteins | sample 2SBtaG_FD_89579 | JGI IMG/M metagenome (GOLD analysis project Ga0114931, IMG submission 89579) | Deep subsurface microbial communities from Kolumbo volcano to uncover new lineages of life (NeLLi) - 2SBTROV14_V59a metaG | ecosystem: Environmental > Aquatic > Marine > Volcanic | place: Kolumbo...
AGGAACTCTCCAGCGACGACGAAAGTGCCTGGATGGTGCGGTTTCTCCAGTCCCGCGCCTTTCTCAAGCTGCCCACCGAAAATATCCAGACCCTGCTGATGAACCTCGAGGAAGTCCCCTTCGACAAGGGCGAGGAGATCATCCGCCAGGGAGAGACCAGCGATTACTACTACATCGTCCAATCCGGGCGTTGTGCCGTCTCCCGCCGCCCCGTACCGAAGCTGGATCCCATCCCGCTGGCCATCCTCACCGTGGGCGACGGCTTCGGAGAAGAGGCACTGATCACCGGCGGCCGCCGCAACGCCTCGGTGACCATGCTCGAAGACGGGGTGCTGATGCGCCTTGCGAAGGACAAGTTCCTGGAGCTGCTGGCCGAACCGCTCATCACCCCCATCGACAAGAAGACCGCCGAGGCCAAGATCGCCGCCGGCTGCCTGCTCATCGACGTGCGGCGCAACGACGAGTTCATGGCCCGCCGGGTGGAAGGCTCGGTGAACATTCCCCTGTCCATGCTGCGCCTGAAACTGGACGGGCTCAATCCCGAGCGGGAATACGTGCTGCTGTGCAACGACGGCAGCGAGAGCGCCGCAGCGGCCTTCCTGCTGGCCCAGCACGGCCTTGATTGCTATGTCCTCGAGGGCGGCCTGAACCAGAACGATCTGGCCATGCCCGAACCCAATCTGTCGGTGCCGGTTCTCGATACGCCGGAAGGGCGCAAGACCCGGGCCGCGAAGAAGACCCAGAAAGCCGCCGAGGCCAAGGCCCGCAAGATCAGCGCCGAGGCCGATCAGGCCCGCGAGGAGGCCCGCAAGCTGGCCGAGAAGGCCGAAGCCGCTGAAGCCGCCCGCCGCGAGGCCGAAGTCCGCATCAAGCGCCTGCAGAAAGAAGAGGCCGAAAAGCGCGAGGCGGCCCTCACTGCCACTCGCCAGCGCCTCAAGAAGGAATCGGAACGGGCCAAGGCGGCAGAGGAACAGGCGGCCAGGCTCAAGCTCGAGGCCAAGGCCGCCAAGCGCCAGGCCGAGGAAGAACTGCAGCGCCTCAAAACCGAGGCCGAGGAAAATGCCAAGCGACAGGCGGCCCTTGACAGCGCGCTGGAACATGCCCGTAAAGTGGCTGCCGAGGCGGCCCGTGAGGCCGAGGCCGCCAAGCGTCAGGCCGAGAAGGAAGCCGCCGAAATCCGGCGCAAGGCCCAGGAGGAAGCCGAACGGCTGCGCCAGGAGATGGAAGAAACCCGGCGCCGCTTCGAACAGGAAACCCGGGCCCTCAAGGAACAGCAGAGCCGCGAGCACCAGAACGTGCTGGAGGAAGCCCGGCGCAAGGCGGAACAAGAGCACCAGCAAGCCCTCGAGGAAGCCCGACGCAAGGCCGAAGAAGAACACCAGCGGGCCCTTGAAGCCGCAAGGCGCAACGCCGAGGAAGAGGCCCGCCGCAAGGCCGAGGCCGAAGCCGAACGGATCCGCCGCGCCGCCGAGCAGGAAGCCGAGAAGCTGCGTCATGAAATGGAGGCCGCGCGCCGTGAACTGGCTGAACAGGCGGCCCGCCTGGCCGAACAGGAACGGGAGCAGCAGGCGAAACTGCACGAACAGGCCCGGCGCGAAGCCGAGGAACTGGCCCGCGCCCGCACCGCCGAGGCCGAATCGGAAGCCGAGCGCATCCGCCGCGCCGCCGAAGAAGAGGCCGAGAAACTGCGCCAGGAAATGGAAACGGCGCGCCAGGCGCTGGCCGAACAGGCCTCGCTGCTCGTCGAGCGCGAGAAGGAACACCAGCAGCAACTGCTGGAACAGGCCCGGCGGCAGGCCGAGGAACTGGCCCGCGCCCGCACCGCCGAGGCCGAGTCGGAAGCCGAACGGATCCGGCGCGAGGCCATGGAGGAAGCCGAACGGCTGCGGAACGAGATTCAGACCACCCGTGAGATGCTCGCCGCCCAGGTGGCCGAGGCCAAACGCCAGGCCGAACGCAAGGAACAGGAACAGATCCGCAAGCTCGCCGAGGCCGCAGAGCGCAAGCGCAGGGAACTGATCGAGGCCGAGCGCCAGCGACGCGAGGCCGCCCTGGCCGGGCAGCGCCGTGCCGCCGAGGAAGCCGAACGCCAGCACCGCGAGGAGCTGGAGCGCCTCGCCGCCGAAGAGGCCAAGCGGCAGGAAGAAGCCCGTCGCCTGGCCGAGGAAAAGGCCTATCAGGAGGCCAAGGCCCGCCGCCTGGCCAAGGAGAAGGCACGCCGGGAAGCGGCCGCCGGACAGGCCGCCGCGATGCATGAGGCCGAAGCCCGTCAGAAGACACGCAAGGCCGAGGCCATGCGCCGCAAGGCCGGGGAGATCCGCCGCAAGCTGGAAGAGGCCGAAAAGGCCCGACGCGAAGAGGAGGCTCGCCAGCGCACCGAGGGCATGTCTCTCTCCGAAGCCGTACTGAAGCGGGTCGGCAACCGGATCATCCTGGAAGGGGCGCAGGACATCTTCATCTTCAAGGAACCCTCGATCAAGCCGGAAGATCTCGAAAAGGAGGAAGGCGCTGCCGAGCGTTTTTTAGCGGAAAGGGACGCGGCAGAGGCGGGCGACGCCCCTGATGACGGCCTGCCGTCGTTCCATTTCGACTCGCCGGAACAGGATTACGTCCCCATTGCCCGCAACGAGCTGGACGAGACCCTCTCCCGCCATGAAACCGAGGCAGCCGAGACGCGCCGCCAGCACCTGCGCCGTCTTTATGCCATCGCCGCTTCCGTGGTGGCCGCCGTCGCCCTCGGCGTGAGCCTGTTCGTGTTCCGGCCGCCACCGCAGGTACCGGCCATTGCCGCCCGCCAGGCCGATACCGGCAAGACTGCCGCCAGTGTGACCCGGCCCCAGGCCCAGGCACAAAAACCGCGCTTCTCGCTGGCCGAACGCATTCGTCAGGAACGCCGCCTGCGCGAGGAAGCCGAAGCCCGCTTCGAACGCCTGCTCGAAACCTGGCAGAAACAGCGGGCCCGGCAGCCGGACACCGGCTCGAACCGCAGCGAGAACGAGGCCACAGACACGGAACCGGCCACCAGTCAGGAGGCGGGGAACGCAGCCGAAGCCGTGGCGGCACTCACCCCACCCGAAGTGGCACTGCCGCCCCTGCCGGCGGCACCCGAAGGCCCCTTGCCACCGGTCAGTGAGGTGATCGAACAGAACAAGTCCCTTGAACCCGCCGCCGAGCCCCCTCTCGGAGCCAAGCCTGTAACAACCGAGTCGGAAACAGCCGAGCCGGAAACAGCCAAGACCGTTACAGACGCATTTCCGTCCAAGGAAACCGACACCCTGGCCGATGCCGGCAGCGAAGCACTTGCGTCCGGCATGGCAAGGAATGACGAGAACGCCACCTCTATGGCGGGGAAGGCGGCGGCAGAATAGCGCTCTCGGGATACTCGGACTTCTTCACGTATTCGAAGAGCGCCGTGTAGACCGGCCAGCCATCGCCGTCCAGCACCACCACACTCCAGCGTCCGGTCATCCCCGGGTTGAGGCCCTTGCGCGAAGCCACCCGCCAGCGCGGGCCGCCCACCTCGAACTTGCGCTCGGTCACCATGTTGCCTTCGTATTCCCAACGATGGGTCACCGTCTGGCCGGTGAAGTGACGCAACTCGGTGAAGAAGTAGATCTCGCGATGATCGTTGGTCAGACGCAATACCTGATCCACCGGCTCCCGTTCTTTCACCGCCGTGGTAAACAGGCCACGCGCGACCCGGGGCTGGCCGGCCGCCAGGCCCGGCCGGGGCAAACCCGCCACCAAGGACAGGCCTGTCAAGGTGTTCAGGAAGCGGCGGCGGGAAAATGGTTTACCTTGCATGAGTCGTCGATTACCCTGTGTGTTGAGGCGAAATGGCTGTTCCGAATTCCAGAATACTTTTGGCGATTGGACCCCTCTGCGGCTCTGTACTTGCATGAACAGACGTTTTGGAATTCGGAACAGCCATTTCGCCAGCCTGAGACAAACCTATCACACCCGGTGCTGCCATGCCGCCGCCGGCTTCCTGATCCGTGAATCCGCATCGTGAACAGCCCCGTCTCCCGCCCGGTCATCGAAGTCCAGAATCTATACAAACGCTTCGGTACCGTTACCGCCGTTGACGGGATCAGCCTCCAGGTGGCGCGCGGCAGCATCACCGCCCTGCTCGGCGGCAACGGTGCCGGCAAGACCACCACCATCGCCATGCTCCTCGGGCTGTTGTTGCCCAGTCGCGGGCGCATCCGCGTGCTTGGCGAGGATATGCTGCGCCACCGTTACCGGGTGCTCGAACGGCTGAACTTCACTTCCCCCTACGTGGATCTGCCGGGACGCCTGTCGGTGGCCGAGAATCTCAATGTCTATGGCCGGCTCTATGGCATTCCCCACCGCCACGAGCGCATCGCCGGGCTGGCCGGCGAACTGGACTTTGCGCACCTTCTTGAGCGCCCCTATCGTACCCTGTCGGCCGGGCAGAAGACCCGCGTGGCCATTGCCAAGGCCCTGCTCAACCGGCCCGAAGTGCTGTTTCTGGACGAACCCACCGCCTCCCTGGATCCGGACACCGCCGACCGCATGCGCCGCTATCTGCTCGACTACCGTTGCCAGCACGATACCACCCTGTTCATGGCCTCCCACAACATGGCCGAAGTAGAACGGATGTGCGACCGGGTGATCCTGATGCGCGCGGGCAAAATCGCGGATCAGGGCACGCCGACGGAATTGATCCAACGCTACGGACAGGCCGATCTGGAAGCGGTATTCCTGACCGTGACCCGCAATGGCACGGAGGCGGTCCGTGCCTGATTCGATCGCCGCCTCCCTGAACCGCATCCTGGCGATGCTGATCCGCTATACCTACCTGCTGCGCAACAGCTGGCCGCGGGTCATCGAGCTGGCCTACTGGCCCACCATGCAGATGATCCTGTGGGGCTTCATCAACCAGTTCCTCGTCCAGCAGAGTGCCTGGCTGGCCCAGGCCGCCGGCCTGTTCATCTCGGCGGTGCTGCTGTGGGACGTGTTGTTCCGGGGCCAGCTCGGGGTATCCATCGTCTTCTTCGAGGAGATGTATTCCCGCAACCTGGGCCACCTGTTCGTCTCGCCCCTGCGCCCCTGGGAGCTAATCGTCTCGCTGTTGATCATCAGTCTGATCCGCACCCTGATTGGCGTTGGCACGGCGGCGGTGCTGGCCATTGTGTTCTACGAATACTCCATCTTCGACATGGGTCTGCCGCTTCTGGCCTTCTTCAGCAACCTGCTGGTAATGAGCTGGGCCATTGGCCTGATGGTGATCGCCATCGTCCTGCGCTATGGGCTGGGCGCCGAGGGCCTGGCCTGGGCGGTGATCTTCGCCGTAGCGCCGGTCAGCGGCGTCTACTACCCGGTAAGCACCCTCCCCGACTGGCTGCAGCCGGTGGCCTGGAACCTGCCATCGAGCCACGTCTTCGAAGGCATGCGCGGGGTTCTCATCGACGGCCGCTTCGACTGGGGCCTGTTCCGCCATGCAGTGGCACTCAATGCCCTCTATCTGTCCATCGGCGTGGCCACCTTCCTGCGGGTTTTCCAGATCGCCCGCAGGAAGGGGCTGCTGCTCAATGCGGGCGATTGACGAGAACGGCCATGGGCCCTTGAGGGCGGGGCCACCCACGCCGGCTTCCGCATGCCCCTAATGGCGCGGCGCCCTCACCACGATCCTGCAATGTCCAGAAGAACGAACCTCCGGTGAAATTCGGCACGGCTATTCCCCCTGCGCCCGGAGTTTCGTGCGAATGAAGTCGCTGTGCGAAAGGTAGAGCAGATCGGCAATCCGCCGGACCAGGTGTTCCTCGTAGCGATCCAGTTCGTCGTCGGCCAGCACCACGCGCCAGATGTTCTCGAGCAGATCCTGTTTCTCGGCGGGTGTCAGATGGCGATGCAGCAGCGCGGTGAATTCATGCAGGGAGACGGCATCACGCACCCGTTCCTCGGCGGCATGGAAGAGGCTTTCTGCATCGGCGCGGGCCAGGCCGAACTGGCGCTCGAGGGCCTGGACCACGGCATCGCGCTCTGCCGGCTGGATCACGTGATCGGCCTGCATGGCTTCCACCAGCAGGGCGGCGGCCGAAAGGCGCACCAGTTCCCGTTCGTCGGCCTCGCGGCTGGGAACCGCAAAGGCGGGGATCCGTTGCAGGTATTCACGCAGGCGTTCGAGCATATCACCGTCCTCAGGACAGAAGTTCGAGCCGCCAGATCAGCCAGGCGGCAGCCAGTGCCAAGAGGATCAGCGCCAGCACGCCATCACGCACACCATCGGCGGGACGGCTGTTCTCCTGCCACAGGCGCCGTTCCTGCCGATCCAGCGGTCGCGCAGCCTGGCGCAGGGCCTGCCAGGCCTGGCGCAGGTTCGTGCACACCGTTTCATCGCTGCAGGGCGCGAACGTTTCGAGGCGACGAATGGCGGCCGGCTGGCCCTTGGGAAACTGCGCCTCGCCGGAGACCACCAGATACCCGGCCACGGGCACGTTCCCGACCACCTGACGCACGGCCAGCACCTTGCGTTGAAGCTCGGGCAGGGGATTGGCGAAACGCTAGGTCCGGGATCCGACCACCTGGCTCCAGTTAGCCATCCCCTCGGCGGCGAAGATCGCGCCACGATAGCGCTGCACCATCAGGACGACGATTCCCTCGGGCCTGAGCAACAGGTAATCGATGAACACCTCCCCCTCGAGCCCGTCAGGCAGAATCACGGATTCGAGCAGGCCGGTACCGGCCCGCCGCAAGCGCCGGCGCAAACGCCGGGCGGCCAGCGCCCTGCGCGCTGCCGGCCCTCCCAGCCAGAGGGCCACGACCACCAGAAACAGCGGCACGCCCCAGGCCGCCACGGGTCCTTGCCAGTCCAGCCAATCCGTCATGCAGGCATTCTCTCCACGAATTTGCGTCGCACCAACGGTTCCGGTCGGGGCGAAATTGGGTATCTTACCCAAAACCTCACCCACAGGGAGAATGCCATGATTCCCCAACGGCTGGCTGCAGCCGATTCCCGCCCATGAGTCTGCCCCTGGAACTGGAGGAAGCGCAGCGGCTGGTCAACGCCTATGGCCAGGTGCTGGCCGCGCTGAATGGTGGCGTCTGGGCCCATCCCCGTTCGCTGCTGCCCGCGCCACCGGAGCAGATCATGGCAGCCATTCACCGGTTGCTGGCGTTTCTCGCCGACACCGATTCGGCGGTCTGCCAAAACCTGGCCCAGGGTTATGTGTACCTGTCCCAGTTCGTGGACGATGCCGAGGCGGACACGGTCCGGCGCGGTCAGGCGGCGCTGGGTGCCCAGCCTCCCGACCGGTCCGGGCTCCTCCATGCCCACGAGGCGGCACAGATCATCACTCGCATCAAGCTGGAGATGGAGAACCTGCTGCAGGACGTGCAGATCTACCTGCGCTGAATCCCCGCGACATTCATTCCGCCACTTCGACCCGAAACGTGTTCAACACCTGATCCACTTCGGCGAAATCGAGCATGCAAATCCGCACCGGATCCCGCTTGCCCCTGATCCGCAGGGACTTGCGCCGCGAGTCCACGAAATTCGCCGGAAGATAGCGATAGGCGCATTCGCTGAGGATGACATCGGTTCCCAGCAGCTTGGTGGCGCTTTCCAGGCGAAAGGCGATATTGACCGCATCGCCCAGCGCCGAATTGTCCTGTCCACCCACCGAGGCGGCACCGGTGTTGATCCCCACCCCGATGCGGATGGGCTCGGGCACTTCGGTGAAGGTCTTATTGAGATCCGCCGTCACCTTGTGGATGCGGGCAGCGGCGGAGAGGGCCAGGAGCACGGTGCGCTCCGGCTGGCGATCCGATTCCCAGCGGGCGAACACGCAGTCGCCGATGAACTTGTCGACGATGCCGCCGTGCTGGAGGATGGCATCGGAAACCTGGTGGAACCAGCTGTTCATCAGCTTGGTGAGGGTGCGGATGTGGACCTGTTCGGAGAGGGTGGTGAAGCCGCGAATGTCGGCAACGAGGATGGTGATTTGACGGATTTCGGGGGTATCGGAGATGACCGTGTCTTGCAGGGAGAGGGTATCGAGGGAGACGGCCTCTTCTGCGGTCTGGTGGAACGCCATCTCGATATGCCCCATGCGGATGCGGTCGCCCGGTTTGAGCAGGCGGGGCGTGGTGATCCGCTGACCGTTGATGAAGGTGCCGTTGGAACTGACGCTGTCGATGAGGTAGTAGTCACCGGAGCTGAAGCGCCGGATCATGGCATGGTTGCGGGAGGCGAGCAGATCGGGGAGAACGATGTCGGAGCTGCGGTCACGGCCGAGGGTCAGTACCGACTTGCACGGGACATCCTTGACTTCCCCCTGAAATTTGTACCGGATAAAGGCCGACATGGCACCCCATCATCCTGCCGCGGCAAACGGCCACACTCAAACCACGATGATACATGAACCGGGAGACGCCCGTGTGACTGCTCAGGCCACGCCCGCGGCGGTCAGCAAGCGGGTCCGCCGGCGGCGTACCGGCTGGAACAGGGCCACGCCGTCGGCGGCCCGGATCCCCTGCAGGATGTCGTCGAAATCGGCCCGCTCGGCCTCCCGGGGCTCGGCCATGTGCTCGTCCACCTCGCCGTAGCGCCGGCGGATGTGCGCCTCCACCGACTCCTCGACCCGCCGATCGCCGGCAAAACGCTCGACGGTGCGGGCGACGCGAAACAGCCAGGCCTGGGCGAACACATCGGCGCGCCGCTCGCGCTCGTCGCCATCGATCTCATCCACAGTGGCCAGAAACCGCTCGCGAGCCTCCTCCAGACGGCGCAGCAGCACCTTGAAGGTGTAAGTGGCCACTTCTGGGCTGGGCCCCATCCCTATGAAGCGGTACTCCGGACGGCAGCCGAAGCGGCGGGCCAGAATCACCCGGCAGTCGAAGGCTTTGGCCACCAGGTTGGCCAGCGCCAGCACCCAAAAGGGCGGGGAATAGGCACTGCCGGTATCGAACCCTGCCTCCTGTATATCGGCAAGTTCCAGCTCGGCTTCAGTAATCCGGTGCTTTGCCATCAGGCGCCGGGCCTGACGCAGAGCGGCAGCCGCCTCGTTGGGATTGGCGGAACCGGAAAGCCGCAGACACTTGGCGATCTTGTCGAAGATTTTTTGCTGTTCCAACCGCATCCCCTTGTTATTTTCAGGTTGTTTTTAGTCGATTTTATAATATAAACATGAATTTACAATAGTTTTTTCGTAAAATACATTAAATTCGCATCCATTCGGAGAAGGTGTGACCCGGCAAGTGCTTGTTTTACACTTTTGCGACCCCATTGCGACATGAACGGTTAGCCAATCTTTACCACTGCGGAACCCGACTCCCATGATTCCCGAAAAGGCCGACGTGCCCACCATCGATCTCGACGAAATCCGCCGCCAGGCCTGGGCCGCGCCCTGCCCCGCGCCCCTGAGCGACACGGAACGCCAGGCCCTGCGCGAGCGCATCAAGCAATTGCTCAAGGACCGCAACGCGGTACTGGTGGCTCACTACTACGTGGACGAGGAGCTGCAGTCACTGGCCGACGAAACCGGAGGCTGCGTCTCCGACTCGCTGGAGATGGCCCGCTTCGGCCATGCCCATCCGGCCGAAACCATCGTGGTGGCGGGCGTGCGCTTCATGGGCGAGACGGCCAAGATCCTCAACCCGGAAAAGCGGGTCCTGATGCCCACCCTGGCGGCCGAGTGTTCGCTGGATCTGAGCTGCCCGGCCGACGCCTTCCGCGCCTTCTGCGACCGGCATCCCGACCGCACCGTGGTGGTCTATGCCAACACCAGTGCCGCGGTGAAAGCCCGCGCCGACTGGACAGTGACCTCTTCCATCGCGGTGAAAGTGGCCGAGCATCTGCATCGCCAGGGCAAGAAAATCCTCTGGTCGCCGGACCGCTACCTGGGCGCCTACGTGCAGGAGGTCACGGGTGCCGACATGCTCATGTGGCAGGGGAGCTGCATCGTCCACGACGAGTTCCGTGCCGATGCCCTGAAAAGACTCAAGGCTGAACACCCGGAAGCCGCGGTGCTGGTGCATCCCGAATCTCCGCCCGACGTCATCGCCCTGGCCGACGTGGTGGGCTCCACCACCCAGATCATCCAGGCCGCGCAGACGCTGCCCAACGACACCTTCATCGTCGCCACCGATCGCGGGATCTTCTACAAGATGAAGGAAGCCACCCCCGGCAAGACCTTCATCGAGGCCCCCACGGGCGGCCTCGCCGCCTCCTGTGGCAGTTGTGCCCACTGCCCGTGGATGAACATGAATGGCCTGGCCAACCTGGCCGATGCCCTCGAAAGGGGCGGCCCCGATCACGAAATCCACGTGGATCCGGCCATCGGCCGCGAAGCACGCAAATCCATCAAGCGCATGCTCGACTTCGCCGAAAGCCTCAAGGTCCAGGCCACAGGCGAAGCCAACGTGGCTTCACCGGCTTGAGAACGCAGAGAACCCCAGAGAGCCACCTCCCTCACATCGAAGCCTCATCCCTCCAGGCTGCGTGAAGCGATTTCGTAGACGTCCCCGGACAGGCCTTCCTGACCCACGATCCGCTCGAGCTGGGCTTTCATGAGGGCCTGGCGGGCGGAGTCGTAGCGGCGCCAGCGGCTGAAGGCCTTGACCAGACGGGCGGCGATACTGGGATTCAGGGGATCGAGTTCCAGTACCCGGTCGGCCAGGAAACGGTAGCCGCTGCCGTCGGCGGCGTGGAAGCGCAAGGGGTTGCCGGCGCAGAAGCGGCCAATGAGGGCACGGACCTTGTTGGGATTCTTCAGATCGAAGGCGGGATGCTTCATCAGGGCCTTCACCCGATCCAGGGTGTCAGGCAATGTCGAGCCGGCCTGCAGGGCCAGCCACTTTTCCACCACCTGGGGATCGTGGCGGTAACGGTCGTAGAAGTCGTCCAGGGCCTTCTCTCGCGCGGGAATATCCAGATCCGTCAGCAGGGTGAGCGCCGCCATCATGTCGGTCATGTTGTGGCGGGCCTCATACTGATCCACGCACAGCTCGTAGAAGGCCGGCTCCTCCAGCGCCACCAGGTAACCCAGGGCCATGTTCCGGTAGCTGCGACGGGCCATGTCGTCAGCGCTGAAGCGATAGGATCCGGATTCCACATTATCCTCGTAGATCCGCAGAAAGTCGGCGCGCAGGTGCTCCGCCAGCTTGCGCTGCAGGAAG
>Ga0114931_10010300_pt1 | contig 11141 bp, 8 predicted proteins | sample 2SBtaG_FD_89579 | JGI IMG/M metagenome (GOLD analysis project Ga0114931, IMG submission 89579) | Deep subsurface microbial communities from Kolumbo volcano to uncover new lineages of life (NeLLi) - 2SBTROV14_V59a metaG | ecosystem: Environmental > Aquatic > Marine > Volcanic | place: Kolumbo...
CTGTCGAGAAAATGGCGCAGGCGATAAAGAAGATCTCTGTGCAGCGGGGCCGCGACGTCACAAGCTGCGCGTTAGCGTGCTTTGGCGGCGCTGGCGGTCAACATGCTTGCGCTGTTGCGGATACCCTGGGAATTGATCGAATTCATCTACATCCTTTTAGCGGCGTTCTGTCTGCTTACGGCATGGGCCTTGCCGACATTCGCGCGCACAGGGAAATTTCGATCGAGCTTGTCCTGAACGATAATTCCATGGAGCGAGTTCTCAAGTTCGTCGATGATCTGGAGAAAGACGCGCTAGGTGAAATTATGGCTCAGGGGGTCTCCCAGCATCGCACGCGAACCGTCGTGTCTCTTCATTGCTGCTATGCCGGGACAGACAGCTTCCTTTCTATTCAATATGGCGATGCGGGCTTCGTTCGTCGGCACTTTGAAGATCAGCATCGCGAGCGGTTTGGCTTTATCACCCCTGACACGCCTATTGTTGTCGTCGCAGTTGCGGTAGAAGCGATTGGAGAAGGTGCGAAAATCGAAGAGGCTAGGCGCCCCTATTCACCGTCGCCGATTGTCCCCGTTCACAAGACGCAGTTTTTCTCGGATGGCGAATGGCGCTATGGCGATGTATTTCTAAGAGAAGAAATGTCGCCTGGGGACACAATTGAGGGGCCGGCAATCATCATTGACCCGCATGCGACCATTGTCGTCGAAGAAGGCTGGCGCGCCGCTATGAACGAATTCGGTCATCTCATCCTAAATCGAACGAAGGCTCGGATAAAGACAGTAGACCTTGCCACGGATGTTGATCCAGTGATGCTGGAAATCTTCAACAACCGGTTCATGAGTGTTGCTGAAGAGATGGGGTATGCGTTGGCGAATACCGCCTATTCAGTAAATATCAAAGAGAGGCTTGATTTTTCGTGCGCGCTCTTCGACCGCAACGGCGCAATGATCGCTAACGCCCCACATGTGCCTGTTCATCTTGGATCCATGGGAGCAAGTGTCAAAAGCGTTATCGACAGAAATCGCCATTGCATGCAGCGTGGCGACGTATACGTTCTCAACGATCCATACCATGGCGGCACTCACCTTCCCGATGTAACAACTGTGACTCCAGTCTATGACGCATCGTCGGGTTCACCGCTATTCTATCTCGCTGCGCGGGGACATCATGCGGATATTGGAGGCATCACGCCGGGATCCATGCCGCCTAACTCGACAAGTATCGAAGAAGAAGGCGTCCTTATCGACAATTTGAAGCTTGTGGACCGCGGCGTCTTTCAGGAACAAGACATAGCTGCGCTGCTGGCCAACACAAAAAATCCAGCCCGCAACATCGACCAGAATATCGCAGATCTCAAGGCACAGATCGCAGCCTGCGAAAAGGGCGCCTTCGAGCTCCGGAAGATGATCGACGAATTCGGACTTGAAGTCGTGAACGCGTACGCACGCCATGTCCAGGATAACGCCGAGGAATCCGTCCGTCGCGTCATCGACGTTTTGAAGAATTGCGAATTCTGCTATCCCCTAGATGATGGCGGCAAGATAAAGGTGGCGATACGCATCGATAAAAGCGCGCGCTCAGCGGAGATCGATTTCACCGGCACAAGCGGCCAAGCTCCCAATAACTTCAATGCGCCAGCGTCTATCACGCGCGCGGCGGTGTTGTATGTTTTCCGTTGTCTTGTCAGCAATGACATACCACTCAACGACGGATGCCTTAAACCTCTTAATATCATTCTTCCCGAAGGCTCTCTTCTCAACCCTCGGTATCCTGCCGCCGTCGTCGCAGGCAATGTGGAAACAAGCCAGGCCGTGACAGAAGCGCTTTTGGCAGCCTTGCAAGTAGTCGCGGGATCGCAGGGGACGATGAACAACCTCACTTTCGGCGACGATCAATGTCAATATTACGAGACGATCTGCGGAGGGGCCGGCGCGGGCCCCGATTTCGACGGATGCGACGCGATTCACTCCCACATGACCAATACGAAGATCACTGATCCGGAAGTCCTTGAGGAGCGTTTCCCAGTTGTGCTGGAAGCGTTTTCAATACGCAGAAATTCTGGCGGGGCTGGCCGCTTTCAAGGCGGCGACGGCGTTCAACGGACTATCCGTTTCAAAAAAGATATGGAGGTTTCCATTCTTTCGAGCCGCAGAAAGATTCCGCCGCTCGGCGCCGCCGGCGGAGGAAACGCACAGACTGGTGTTAATCTTGTAAGGCGATCATCAGGCTCTGTTGAGACATTGAAATGTGCCGAGAGCGCCCTGCTCAAGGCCGGCGACGCCATCACAATCATGACCCCCGGCGGGGGGGGATATGGGCCATGCGCTGACAAACGCTGACACCATACCCCTCAAGAATGAGGGGAACACTTTCGGCATTGAACGGACAGGATCCCAAAACGCGCCCTGCTCATTTTGCGCGCCCGTTTTGTTTGGCAGTACATATGGAACCATTAATTCTACGAATTCTGGCCCGGCTCGCGGATATATTCGGGGCCAGAGCTGGCGTAACCTTAGTTCCCTTTCATAAGCTTGATGACCCACATTCGCCACATTAACAGTCGCTTTGCGATTGGACGGCAAAGTCACCCAGCTATTTTGCGTGGGTGGATCCGGCGACTGAAGTTTCCCAGTCAATTAGGTCGCTGTATAAGCGATCCGCAAAATCCTGCTTTTTGTAATAAAGATCTATTGATTCACCAGGGTCATTTTCCAGATCGTACAAATATACACTCGGCTGGCTAAATGTTGAAAACTTGTGGACCAAGAGCTTCCAGTTGTCACGACGAACCGCCGCCTGACCAAAGTCACCCAACTTTATCCGCCAGAAAAATTCTCTGTCTTCCTCTGACTTTCTGCCTTCCACGAGATCATGTCCGTCGAGATTTAGCGATTCTGAAGAAAAACCCGCTGCTGTAACAATGGTCGCTGTAACGTCCATGTTGATTACTGGATTGTCCAGTCGCTCGCCTGCAGGCAATTTATTGGGCCACTGCATAATCAACGGTACGCGAATTCCGCCTTCATTCAACATGGCGAAACCGCCAGAGAAAGGGGCGTTTCGCACTAGTTGGCGACCATTGTGATCATAGGTAAAAATGACGAGCGTGTTGTCGCTAATTCCAAGATCATCAAGCGTGGCTAGAATACGACCTATTCCTGTATCCATAGCCTCAACCATCGAGACATAGTCTTCACGAGTCGCGTCACCGATATCAAATCCAACGTCCCATTGATCCGGCGGCAGATCTGGCCCCAGATAAGGCGGCAATGCTGTGTTATAGGATACATACGCAAAGAAAGGCTTATCGATGTTTTCTTTCATGAAACGAATGCTTTCGTCAGTAAGTATATCTGTCAAGTACCCTTCACGCTCAACAATACTCCGATTGTGCATGAGCGCCTCCTCGCCACTATCATTTCGATGGGTATAATAATTAATCGACCATGGATAATAACCAAGAAACTCATCAAAACCATGAGCTATAGGGTCTGTTTTCTTAGTCCCTCCGAGATGCCATTTCCCAAACAGGCCATTATTATAGCCTCGCTCTTTTAACAGCGACGGCAAGGTCGGAAGCTTTTCACTCAACCCGCGTTCGTCGCCGTCACCGTCAATATTCTCCTCAAAACCGATCCGCGCCGGATACTGACCGGTCATCAACGCCGCTCTCGACGGTCCGCAGATAGGCGCCGCAGCATAGGAATTTGTGAAGACTACTCCCTTGGCCGCCATCGCGTCCAGGAATGGCGTCGCTATATCAGTAGTACCATATGGGCCGATATCACTCGCCCCCATGTAGTCTGCAACAATGAGCACAACATTAGGTGGCCTGGGTTTTGATTCGGCCGCCGCATCAGCCAGCCATAAAATTGCACTGAAGACGACGGGGACAGCAATAAAAGATTTCACGAAGCCCATACCTCAAAGTTTGCGCTGATATATGGGATCAACCAGCTGACTATTTCAGTTTACAAGCGCACCGGGCCAGATTTTCGCCGCTGTGACGCGTTGAGAGAATAACGAATAGCATCTGGAGATTGCCCCACCAAACCTAACTTAACAAGAAAGTAAATTTGCGACTTCCCGGTTAGCATGGCTTAAACCAGATCTTGCGTCTCAGAGAAACACCTTACTCTTGGCTCAGCGCTGCACAATCGGAGAGGATAGAGGAAATCCGCAAGTCGCGATCTCCAGCGAAACACGCCGTAGCGTCCCTGACCGATTCTTAGTTCCCCCGCAAATTACCATCTCACTTGACGTTGCGGACTGTTCGAAACCCAATATGAGAAGCCCCCAAATCGGCGTCTTGCGGTTGGCGCGCTGTTGGTCGATAGCGTGCGCAGAAATTTTCTGCGCACAGAAAGGATCCGCCTTTTATGGTGATGCGCGACGTTGAAACAGGAGCCCCTGAAGCCGGTTGCATCGCATCATGATCGCGTTTGTATCTGTCAGCTGTGATTTCCCATACATTGCCGATCATATCGTAAAGTCCGTAGCCGTTTGACGTGAAACACCCGACTGGTGCCGTACCCTCATATCCGTCTGACTTTGAATTCTGAATTGGAAATACTCCCTGCCAAGTATTCGCTGTCCATTTCCCATCTTTATAGCGATACGCCTCACTCCGACCTGTAAAGTCCTTAGCACCGCCGAGCGCTGCAAATTCCCATTGAGCTTCGGTCGGCAATGCCCGACCTTTCCATATTGCGTAGGCCAACGCATCTTCATAAGCAACCTGCACTACCGGATGATTTTCGCGTCCATCAATGCTGCTTCCAGGACCTTCCGGATGGCGCCAGCTTGCTCCGGGCACAAACCGCCACCACTGTGTGATATCACCATTGTTGGCGATACTTACCGGCGAAAAAAACACGGCAGCGCCAGGCTCCAGCATTTCAGCCGGAATATCTGGATAGTCTTGCGGCCGTGGCTGGCGTTCTGCAACAGTGAGGTAGCCAGTCTCATCGACAAATTCAGTGAACTGAGTATTTGTCACCTCGTGGCTATCAATCCAAAAACCTGCAATGCTAACCTCATGCGCCGAACGTTCTTCCGGATAATGTGTGTCAGAACCCATAAAAAACTTTCCGCCATGTATCCAAACCTCATAAGCGCCGGTATCAGCGCCTTTTTTTGAGAAGGCCTCGCATACTGCATCACTAATGTTTACGCTTTTCTCCGCCTCGGATGAGGCAGAAAACATCACTATGGCTGATATTGTAGCAGCTGCTCCAAGCGCGATGCCAAAAAGTTCATATATGGTGAAAGAAATTCCTACCACAGTGCTCCTCACATCCATGACCTCGCATGGTAGTCGGCCAAAGTACTTACACCATAGCGGTAAAAGAGTTTTCTGCGACTTGTAGTCCCTTTTGGAGGATGTCATCGGCGTTATGAACTCCCCGTGTTGTTTCGTGCGCAATATCCCGCGTCGGTCACAGAACCGTTTTCTTTTAATTTCATCGCATTCTTATACGTCAGCTCGAGTAGCTCGATCTTCCAGTGCTTCATGCGATCAACTTGGGCGATGCATAGTTACTATCTAGCCAAATAAGCTATCACTCGCGAACCCACCAAAACTGTGTGTCCCCGCTGCTTGCGCCAACTTCACCAGACCGAATTCTATCGAGATAAATTTCAAGATCCCGCTTAACCATCGGTGCAAGAATATACAATCCAACAATATTTGGGATCACCGCTAGAAAAAGAAAACTGTCAACCAGATCTATAACCTGCTTTACCGAAAACACTCCGCCGGGTATCAAGGATATGCAATAAAGCAAGCGAAACATTGCAAGTGAATTTTTCGAGTGTCCGAAAAGAAAAGCCCACACGCGGCTCATGTAAATTGACCAGGAAACAATTGTCGAAAACGCAAACAAAAGGACACAAAACGCGAGGACATATGGAAACCACCAAATGACAGTGCCAAAAGCTGCGGATGTCATCTGAATGTCGTCGAGCCCTTCCAATTTATAAACGCCGGTCACTATTATGACCAGCGCCGTCATTGTGCAAACAATGACTGTATCAAAGAAGGGTCCCAATAGCGCGACCAAACCTTGCGAGACAGGCTCTTTGGTCTTTGCTGCAGCATGCACCATAGACGATAGACCGGTTCCCGCCTCGGTCGAATATACAGCCCTCCTCATTCCAGCGACAAATACGCCAATCGCGCCGCCCGCGACACCCTTGGGCGCAAATGCGCCTTCAAATATCGCCAAAATCGCATTCGGAATCAGATGAAAATGTGTCACCAAAATTGTTAATGTTGCAACGAGGTAGATCGCACACATCAACGGCACCAAACGACTCGTCAATTTGGCAATGCCCCGAAGGCCGCCGACAATTACCAATCCAACCAGAAGCGAGAGACTGACCCCGAAAATCCAAGGGAATTCCTGCCCAGTAACTGAACTCAATTGACTGTATGCTTGGTTCACTTGAGTGAAGGGCACAATGTTCGTAATAGCCAAAATTCCGTAGGTAAGCGCAAGTGCTTTGCCTAGCCGGGGCATGCGTTTGTCTTCCAGCCCACGCCTGAGATAATGCATCGGACCACCAAACACCGAACCATCAGGTAAGATTTCTCTATATTTAACACCCAACACGCATTCTTCGAATTTTAGCGACATAGCAAAAAACGCTATCACGATCATCCAAAAGGTGGCGCCTGGCCCGCCAATAGCTATGGCGATGGCCACACCTGCAATATTTCCAAGTCCAATCGTGCCGGACAGCGCTGTCATCAAGGCTTGAAACTGACTCACCTCTCCCGGCGCGTCGGGGTCTGCGTAGCGTCCGCTTGAAATGCTCAACGCCAAACGAAATTGCTGCACGTTAACGAAGCGGAGATAGAAAGTAATAAAGACCATTGGCACAGCGAGCCATAGCACGACCCATTCAATGCCGACGCCAAAGACGCTGATCTGGCTAAATACTATATTGGTTAAGCCAGATATCGCCTTATCGAGAAAGTTGCTAGTGATTTCACCATTCTCCGGCATACAAGTCAGCCGCGCTTTCTAGCAAATGCAATAGGAGATACGGATATCATGAATTTCTCGATTCGTTTTGCTTCTTTTTGTAGCTCTTCACTATCCCAATCCCACTAATTACAAGCCAGAAATATTCAATAATAAATGCTGATAAGTTGAACTCCACCGAAAGAGAATACAGGATAAATCCGGCACCGAGTGCATTTAAAATTGAATATTGGACTTGTTGGACATTCATTCTACGTGTTTGAAGCAGAAAGTAGGTCGTAATAATGATTGCGGAACCAAAAATGCCGACGACTTCGTGAAGCGATATTACCATAGCTTTATACTCACACTATATGAGGCGTGCCTACGCCTCGCTACTTCCACAAATTGAGATAAGCATCTGCAATTTCGTCTAATCGCTCTCTCCCGAAGCTATTTTCATGACCGCCATGAACAACTCGTACTGGCAATTCCTTTAGCCGCTTCATCGTTGTTATATATTGTCCGATGTCCGCCCCGGGAAAGTTGGTAAGCAATGGTCCATCGTAAATAGCATCCCCAGAAAAGAGAACGCCCGATTTCTCTTCCCATAGCCCAATACTCCCGGGCGAATGACCGGGTAGATGCAAAATTTCAAAAACGCGATCGCCGAGATCAATCTTGTCACCATCTGAAATAGTTTGTGTTGCTGGCGCCGGCAGTACCGAATGGCTGTCAATATCAAAAGAGGGAGAAGGCACTGCACTGAGCAATTCGTCACCACCCACTCCATATCCAAGAGCATTCAATTCTTTTCTATCCGCCTCACTGAAGTCGCCAACACGAAGCACCATTTCTGAAAGACCTAAAGTCATGATTGACGCTTCATTCTCGTGCACAATTCGTTCGTCAAATTCGTGAATTCCGCCTATATGGTCGAAGTGCGTATGAGTGGCGACTGCGGTTATTCTTTTGTCGAAGATATCTTTAGCCGCCTTTCGCAAACTCACGACTCCAAGGCCTGCATCCACCAGCAAATCACGATTCCGCCCTCTTATGTGCCAGATATTGCAGCGAATGAGCGGGTCCGCATAAGGCTCCCATATTAAAGTAATGTCGTCATCAATCCGTGCACGTTCAAACCAGTGATCAGCTATTCTCATTGTAACAAACCTCTGACATCTGAGTGCAAAGCTAATTTTTTAAGCAGTTTCCTGTTATATTCTGTTCGGCGTCACAGAACGCACGGGTCATAGTCGAACATGGATTGGTTCCAGCCAGTAAGTGGCGAATCGATGAATTATTCATGCCACACCGCAGACCACCATCGATTTTCAAATAGAGCACCATCACAAGATATCCGTCGCTACCCATTTATGAAACTGGTGACGCATCCGGTCCCAAAATGGTGAAAAAAAACGCTCCTGGTACGCTGGCGAATGAGACGCCTTTTGCAAAGCTTCAGAGATCGCGTTATCTTCTGGCGCAACATCGCTGTGAAAATCGATTGCGCTTTCTCGCTGATTGGTCTTTGCACCGTCAGACGGGGCTGCCGGCAAGAGATACATTCTACGATCGGTCGTCCTATCGACGCCATTGGGCAGATTGATTGCGACTTCAGCATAATCCGGCCCAGTCGAAAGGCTCAAAGCTGGATAAAGGTCGACGAAACCTGCGGCGTCAGGTAATGCTCCGTCACGCCCAAGGTGTGGTTTTGAGGAATCAATGTCACCGTATGTTTCAACAAAATCGCTACGATTGAATCCCAGCCCAACCAGATAGCCGTCAATTATCTCCCGATAGGTTTTCTTTCCATCTTTCGTAACACGCGGATGTAGCGGTGAATTTCTGTAGTCTTTATGCACAAAACTCTCATGTAAGACATTGGGTCCATCGATATCAAAGAAGAACTTCCAATTGCATTTCGTCTCCGCCTCAACGACAATAGGCCTACCCGCCTCATCAGCTGCAATGACAGCATTCTCGAAATCATAATCTGGAAATTGACGCCTGATGGGTGCTACGTGCTCTTCAAAAGCATCCGGTTCAGGGGAGAGATTAATGAAAACGGTGTGTAGAAATGTTTCGCAATGGACTTCTTTCAAGTCTGTTTCGAACTTGGCAACCGACTTCAGATTACCTTCCGGTGTTCCATCCCAGAAAGGGATAGCTAACAACTTACCCTCTAGATCATACACCCAGCCATGATAAGGCGTTTCTATTTGCTTCAATCCGCTAACCGGATTCAGAACTGCGAGACAGCCATCATAGGGCACGATATTGTGAAAAATGCGGATATGATTGTCCAGACCGCGAACAGCCAACATCGGCATGCCCAGATAGTCGAATGGAAGGGCCTGACCTGGTTTTTCCACGTCAAAATCAAAAAGCACTGGCACCCAATGCTTACAGAAAATCTTCTCCCGTTCGGAGTCATAGAAATCCTGATTGTAGTATGTCGCCGCAGGGAGAGGGATCGCCTTTTCAAAATGGGCCCTGACTTTCTCCAGTTGTTCTTTTGAAATGAAGCTATTCCGTAGCGGCATGGCCATCTATCTCATAAGTTAGGCACTGAATCCCGGTGAGAACACTACCGGACTAATCGTTAGCGATCTCCGTTCACGGCGCGATCCAAGCGGATTTCTTGGATTGGTGATTGATCGAGAAAAAGCTCTTCACCTAACTCGATGGGAATACTCTATTTTCCATCGTTAGCGCCATCAAATGGCTTTTTTTGCGCCCCAACTGTAAGTTTTTCTTGCAGGGCTTTTTTTCCTTAATGCTTTTCGCGCCTGCGCAGAGTTGATCCTATTTTCTGTTCTGATCGCGTCTTAAGTTGCGCGCTCAAGTACAAACGGGGCAAAGCGCTCAGCCTGAGCTCACACTCTTTTTCGGAATGATCACTCCGGGCCAGCCTTTAACGCCAGCTCAGCTTTTGAGACGTTCCAATATCAACAAACGCGAAGTCTAAGCGCATGCCTCGTCAGCACGCAGTTTTCGCTAAACCTCTATCATTCGCCTAACACCGCTTTAAGAACCCTCTGAAGAAGTTGGTTGTTTGTGTTGCAGGTTTTGTTTTTGGTAAATTTTTGGCCCTTTTCAGGCTGTTGTTTTCATATTTGTCTTTATTTTCTTCCTTTTTCTGGTTTGTGGGCTGATTCATGGTGTGGCGGGCAAAGATCGCCGAACCATAAAGATATTGGCCAGGGCGCAGAGCATCACGATTTGCCCGTCATTCTTTTTCAATCCGCGATAGCGGACTTTCCTGTACCCCCATTGGCATTTTAAAATCTGGAAGGGGTGTTCGACCTTGGCTCTGACGCGAGAAATCTTTTTGTTCCGGCGCTTTTGTTTGCCGGAGAGTTTTTTGCTCCGTTTGGCCTTGTCAAGCACGGCGTAGAACACGCCTTTTTCCCGCGCAGCCCGTTTGTCCTTGTCATCGGCATAGCCCTTGTCCCCGCATTCGACCTGTTCGTCGCCGTGCATCAGATCGTCCTTTTTCGTTTTGTCATGGGCTTTGGCCGTGCTCGTCTCCACGCTGTGGATCAAAGGCTTGCCCCTGACTTGCGTGCCGATATGCGCTTTCATGCCGAAATACCACTGATCGCCTTTCTTTGTGGAGGTCATCTCCGGATCGCGCTTTTTGTCCGCCAGAAGGTCGATGGACAAAAACCGCTGAAAAGAGTTCCGGTCATAAATCCATTCCTCCATCATCGGGGCGGAAAGATCGTACCATTGCTGCAAGCAATGAATCCGCAGCATGCGCTCCAGCGGTACGGGCGGGCGCCCGCCTTGCCCCGTCGCATAATGCGGCTCGATCAAAGCGCACAAACGATCCCACGGCATGACACGATCCATCTCCTGCAAAAAACGCGCGCACCGAAGACGCTTTTTCCCAACCCCAAAGACAAAAACGATAATTGCGACACCTCACGATCTCCTTTCGGAAACCATTATCGCAGAGCAGACACAAAATGGGAATCATGAAAATTTTTCAGAGGGTCCTTAGATGCTATCATCAAATTTCCATTCATTCGAATCGGAGATTTAACTGATGCGTCAGAAAACGTTTGCAACAGTAGGATTTGAGAAGCATCGCAAGCGGACGCGGCGTGAGCAGTTTCTTGATGATATGGATCGTGTTGTGCCGTGGAACGAGTTGTGCAGTGTCATCGA
>Ga0114931_10010301_pt1 | contig 11141 bp, 10 predicted proteins | sample 2SBtaG_FD_89579 | JGI IMG/M metagenome (GOLD analysis project Ga0114931, IMG submission 89579) | Deep subsurface microbial communities from Kolumbo volcano to uncover new lineages of life (NeLLi) - 2SBTROV14_V59a metaG | ecosystem: Environmental > Aquatic > Marine > Volcanic | place: Kolumbo...
GAGCGAATCGAGCTACGTTCCGATCATGCGCAGTGCGAGATGGGCGCTGGCGGTGCTGCTGGCCACCGCCGGGGCGTGCAGCGGGCCGAGCCATCCGGCACCGCGCGGTCCGGACACGACGCCGGCGAGCGCGACCGACGCCGGCGCCGACGCCGCGCCGACCGCAGACGCGACGCCCGGAACACCGCTCACCGACGCCGAGTGTGACGACTTCATCGATCACGTCTTCGCCATCGCCGCGCGCAAGCGCGCCGGAGAGGTGCCGCCGGATCAGGCCAGCACCGACGAGGAAGTGCGCGCCGCCAGCGAGAAGGAAAAGCAGAAGGCGGAGACGCGAAAGATGTGCCAAAAGCTCACACGTGCGCTGTTCGACTGCGCCATGAAGGCGCCCGACGCGGCGGCCCTGGCGGCCTGCGATGCCGGCCATGGTGAGACCCCAGACCCCAGATAGGTAGGCCGAGCCACCGGTCCACAGCCCCCGAACTTCGGTTCGAGGGCTGTCGCCGGCCGCAACCCCGCGAAGCGCGGTCGTGCGGGAGTCGCGCCCGGGTTGGCGCGCGGCGTGCTCTATCAGCAGATATGGTGTGGGAGCGAATGCTGGGTCGTCTCGGATACGCCAAACTGTCTCGCCACGGCATGGCCGTGCGGGCTGATGGTGTGTTGGTGTGGGCCCTCACGGGAGCGGTGGTGGAGATCCCCGACGACGCCACCGCCAACTGGAGCATGGCCCCGATCGCCGGGCCGCCCCTCGCCGCCCCCATCTTCGCGCCGTCGCAGCCCGCCCCGGTTGCGGCCAAGCCGGCCAGCCCCCCACCGACCCCGCCGACCCGCCCCCTCGTCGTCGCGCCGCCGCAGGCCCCCCCAGCCCCTGCCTCCGCGGCGGCCGACGACGACGAGGGCGAGGAGGCGTGGGAGCAGCGACTGGCCGAGGCTCGCGCCCGCGCCGAGGCCGCCGATGGCGAAGAGACCGCCCGCGCCCACACCGACGAGGCCGAAGCGCGCGCCCGCGAAACCGCCCAGCGCCGCGAACAGATCGAGTGGCAGCGCGCCCTCGAGGTCGCGCGCATGCGCGCCGACGCCGAGGATCGTGCCCGCACCCACGTCGCCGACGAGGAACGCGAGTGGAAGCTGGCCATGGCCCGCGCCCGCGCTCGCTCGGCCGAGCCGCCCGCGCCGGTGGAACGTCCTGCCCGGGCCGCGCGCGGCACCCAGCCGGTGCCGCCGGCGAACGAGACGCCCCGCGCCGCCCGCCCCGCGCCCGCCGCCCGGCGGCCCGCGGCGAAGCCCGCGCCCGCACCCAGACCAGCGCTCGCGGCGAAGCCCGCCCCCGGACCAGCGCTCGCGGCGAAGCCCGCCCCCGGACCAGCGCTCGCGGCGAAGCCCGCGCCCGCCGCCCGGCGGCCCGCGCCCGCACCCAGACCAGCGCCCGCAGCGAAGCCCGCCCTTGCCGCAACCGGTCCGGGGGCGCCACCGGTGACTGCCACCGCCCGCCCGGCGCGCCGCGCACCGGTCCCCGGCCGCCCGCGCATGCCCGGCCGGCCGCCCGGTGGTCTCGCGCCGCAGTTCGCCCGCTACTCCCGCGGTCAGCGCCCGCGATAGCGCGGCGGCCGCTTCTCGGCGAAGGCCCGCAACCCCTCGTTGCGGTCCTCGGTGAACAGCGTGACGTCGTAGCAGGCCCGCTCAAGCTTCAGCCCCTCGGCGATTGGCAGGTCGACGCCACCCTCGATCGCCTCCTTGGCCTTGGCAATCGACACCGGCGCGCAGCCCTCGAGCTCGCCGGCGATCCGCTGGGCGGCGGCCTCCAGCTCGCCCGGCGGCACCACCAGCGAGACCAGGCCCAGCGCCAGCGCCCGCGCCGCGTCGATGCGCCGGCCGGTGAGGATCAGCTCCTTGGCCGCGGCCACGCCGATGGCGCGGGGCAGCCGCTGGGTGCCGCCGGCGCCGGGCATGATGCCCAGACGCACCTCGGTCAGCCCGAACGCGGCCTTGTCCGACGCGATGCGGATGTCGCACGCCAGCGCCAGTTCGAAGCCACCGCCGAAGGCGTAGCCGTTGACGGCCGCCACGGTCACCCGCGGAATCGCCGCGACCGCGTTGATGGCGCCGCTGATGGCGTCGACGTACGGCCCGGTTTCGGCGGCGCCGACGCCCTTGCGCTCCTTGAGATCGGCGCCGGCGGAGAAGGCGCGGTCGCCGGCGCCGGTGATGACCACGGCGCGCAGCTCGGGATCGTCGCCCAGCGCACCGGCGATGTCGGCCAGCTCGAGGTTGAGCTGGCGCGACAGCGCGTTCATCGCCTCCGGGCGGTCGAGGATCACCCACGCGGCCGGGCCGCGGCGCTCCACGCGCACGCGCTCGGTCGATAGCTCGGTCAGGTCTCGCGACATCTCTGCTTCCGTCTGCTTTCTGCGCCGAGCTAGCCGTCGGCGGCGCCGGTCTTTCCCGCCGAAACGCGCTTGCTGGCGCGTTCCTTTTGCCGGCGCTCGCGGCTCTGCTTGCCCAGGTGCGCCTTGAGGTATTTCGACGGCAGGTCGTGGCCGACGAACGAGGCGGCCATGCGCTACGCGTCCACCAGCGCATCCATGTCGATGCCGGTGTCGATGCCCATGGAGTGGAGCATGCCGACCACGTCCTCGGTGGCCAGGTTGCCCGACGCGCCCGGCGCGTACGGGCAGCCGCCGAGGCCGCCGACCGAGGAGTCGATGGTGGTGATGCCCAGCGTGACCGCCACCAGGCAGTTGGCCAGCGCCGTCCCCTGGGTGTCGTGGAAGTGGACGGCGATGTCTTCGATCGGCACGACCGCCAGCACCTCGCCGAGGACCCGCTCGACCTGGGTCGGGTTGGCCACGCCGATGGTGTCGCCCAGCGACACCTGGTAGACGCCCATGTCGCGCAGGCGCTGGGCCAGGCGCACCGACGCCGCCGGCGCCACGTCGCCCTCGTAGGGGCAGCCGAAGACGGTGGAGACGTAGGCGCGCACGCGAGCACCGGCGGCCAGCGCCGGCGGCACCACCTGCTCGAACGCCTTCAGCGTCTCGTCGATGGTCTTGTTGACGTTCTTCTTGTTGTGGGTCTCGGAGGCCGACAGGAAGACGGCGACCTCGTCCATGCCCGCCGACAGCGCGGCGTCGAGACCGCGGCGGTTGGGCACCAGCGCGGTGTAGCTGACCCCCGGACGGCGGGTGATGCCGCGGGCAACCTCGACCGCGTCGCCCAGCTGGGGAATCCACTTGGGCGAGACGAAGCTGGTGATCTCGATGTGCTGGAGCCCGGTCGCCGACAGCGCGTCGATGAACGCGATCTTGTCGGCGGTGGGGACCATGCGCGCCTCGTTCTGCAGGCCGTCGCGCGGGCCTACTTCGTAAATCGTGACGCGCCGAGGAAGCTTCTCGAGCACCAGGTCACCTTAGCAGGTCTTCCACGAAGGCGGGCGTAAGCGCCTCCAGGGTGTCGATCACGGCGTGGGCGGCCGACTGATCCTGGCCGTGAAAGTTGCCGGCGCGCACGGCCACCACCCGCGCCCCGGCGGCGATGCCCGCGGCGACGCCCGCGGCCGAGTCTTCGACCACGACGCAGTCGCCGGGTGCGGCGCCGAGGATGGTGATGGCGTGCAGGTAGCCGTCCGGCGCCGGCTTCGATCGCGGCACATCTTCGGAGGCGACCACCACGTCGAAGGCGTCGCGCAACGTGAGGGCGTCGAGCACCTGCCCGGCCTCCTCCCGAGACGAGCCGGTGACCAGCGCGCGCGGGTGGCCGGCGAAGCGCTGCAGCGCCTCGAGCGCGCCGGGAAGGATCGTCATGCCGACCTCGGCGAAGACCGCGGTTCGCTCGCCGGCGGTGCGGCGGATCAGCTCCTCGCGTGACCAGGCCAGGTCGGCGTGGCGCTCGGCCAGGTTGCGGTAGATCTCGACCCAGGAGCGGCCGATGATGAAGTCGCGCTCCTCCTGGGTGATGGCGATGCCCAGACCGCGGGCCAGCGCCCGGGCCAGCGCCTCGGCGCTCTCGCGCTCGGTATCGACCACCGTGCCGTCGAGATCGAACAGGACCGCGGACAGGGACATCCGGCGCCTTTTACCACGGCAGACGGGGAACCGGCCCGAGTGGTTTGCGCGCGGGCCGCGAGTGTGACTCATTTAGGCCATGCGCTTCCGCCCCGCCCTGCTCGTGCTGCTGTCCGCGCTCGCCGCCGCCTGCGGCCCGCCCTCCGGCGTCAAGCACGCCGAGCGGCTGCTGGCCCGCGGCGACTACGCCGGCGCCGACGCCGAGGCCGACCGCGAGCTGGCGCGGTTCCCCAAACAGCCGACGCTGTGGCACGTGAAGGTGCGGGCGGCGATGGGTCGCGGCGACAACGCCACGGCGGTGAAGCAGTACGAGACCTGGCACCAGATGCGCGGCGCCGACGACGCGTCACTGCTGCGCATCATGGCCAAGACGGTGCTGTGGCAGGCGCTGCGGTCGCCGTCGGCGGCGCTGAAGGTCGCCGCCATCCAGACCATCGAGAAGCTGGAGATCGAGGAGCTGGCCCACGACGTCGGCGAGCGGGTGCTGGATGACGACGACTGGGTCGCGGCCGCCGCATCGGTCGCGGTGTTGCGCGCGCAGCCGGCGGCGCCGCGGGTGGCGACCGACCTGTTGCGCAGCGACGACGCGCGCGCCCGGGCGCTGGTGGTGGCCGGCATCGGGCGCAAGATCGGCAAGCGCGCCCACGACGATCTGACGCCGATGCTGCGCGACCGCGACGCCGCCGTGCGCCGGGCCGCCGTCACCGCCGTCGGTGCGATGAAGGTGGACGACGACACGCCGCGGCTGATCGAGATCGCGGAGAAGGATGCCGACGGTCCGGTGCGGGCCTCGGCGCTGGCCGCGCTGGCGGTCGGCAAGCGGACCGGCGTCGCGCAGGTCGCCGAGCGAGCGCTGACCGACACCTATCTGGGCGCGCGTCTGGCCGCGGTCGAGCTCCTGGCCAGGCGCGGCGGCGATGCCGGGCGCCCGCGGCTGCAGGCCCTGGCCCGCGGCGACGACCGCTTCGTGGCGCTGCGGGCCGCGAGCGCCCTGGCCCACCGCGAAGGCGGCGAGCGCATCGACGCCCCGCTGGCGGCGCTGGATGATCAATCGCCCAGCCTGCGCGCCACGGCCACCGCCGCGGTTGCGGATCTGGTGGCCAAGGATCGCGCGCTGGAGCTGCTGGGTCGGCGGCTGGTCGACTCCGATCCCATGGTCCAGCTGGCGGCGGCGCGGGCGCTGCTGCACCTGGGCGTCGACGACCAGGCCCGGCCGGTGCTGGAGAAGCTGCTCGCGGCCGACACCGACACCGTGCGGGTGCAGGCCGCGGTGTTGCTGCTGCCGATCGACGAGAAGAAGGCGCTCGAGACCCTGTCGGCGCTGTGCGCCGCCGCCGATCCGACCACGCGCGAGGCCGCCGTGCACGCGCACACCGCCGGCCGCCGGCCATCCAAGGGCCTGGTCGCGGCGCTGGCCGACGAGTCGGCCGAGGTGCGCATCGCCGCCGCCGACACGCTGCTGGTGCTCGCGCGCGGCCGCTAAACAATCACGCATTGACAATGCGCCTAGAACTTCAGCTGCGCCTCGAGGATGACCCGGTGATGCCGCGCCTCGCCGCTGCCGGTGAGGCGAGTGTAGTCGAAGAAGCTGTACTCGAGGCCTAGCGAGCGGTGGGCGGCGGCGAACAACTGCACCGAGCCGTCGATCTCGAGCAGGCGCTTGCCGGTGGGCACGCCGCTCGAACGGCCGCCGACGCCGAGGAACGGCATGTGCGCCCAGCTGGCGCGGGCGGCGGCGACCAGCTTGTGGGGCAGGATCGCGTAGGCGGCGTGGCCGGCGACGTAGTGGTAGTCGCGTGACGCCTCGGTGCCGACCACGTCGGTCAGCGTCGGGCTCTGCCCGGCGAGGATGCTGCCCCAGTCCTCGTGGCGCCACAGCCACTCGAGCGCCAACTCGACGCCGCGGTAGTGGAACAGGGCGTCGGCGCTGGTGGTGATCACGCGGACGTTGTCGCGGGTGCCGTTGGCGTCGACGTCGGTGACGAAATCAGTGCCGGAGATCTGATCGGGCACCGCCGCCAGGTCGTGGATGACGCCGGCGCCGACGGTCAGGCGCGGCTCTTCCGACCGGCCGAGAGCGCCGTAACCGTAGCCGAGGCGGTCGCCGAGCACGGCGAGGTCCATGCGCAGGGTCTCGGTGAAGTCGATGTTGCTGTTGACGGTGTTGGGGCCGGCGCCGTTGCCGATGCCCAGGTAGTAGCCGACGCGGCCATGCCACGACTCGCCGTGCAGACCGACCTGGACGTCGCGGTCGTAGCGCAGCCGCTCCAGCGACGTCGACCGCTCGGGGAACAGCAGCCTGGTCGAGCTGGTCTGGTAGTTGCGCGTCATCTGCACCTTGTACTGGCCGAAGCGCAGGCCGAGGCGCTTGCCCATGAGCGCGTAGTCCACGTAGTAGTCGAGCATCGAGCGCTGGGCGAGCAGCTCGAACAACAGGCGGAACGTCAGGTCCGGGGTCGCCATGGTGCCCTTGGCACCGATGCGCCCGCGGCGGATGCGCAGGGTCGACTCGGTGACGTCGTCGACGGCGCTGTTGACCTGCCCCTGGTAGCGGGCCTGCATGTAGCCGTCCAGGGTCAGGCCGTAGCGGCCGTCACCGGTGGTCCAGTGGAACCCCTTGTCGTAGGTCACCCCGCCGCCGCCACCGCCGGCGACCTCGGGGGCGCCGATGGCCGCGACGTCGGCGCGGACCGCCGCGACCGCCTGCTCGAGGGCGTGCACGCGACCGCCCAGATCGTCGAGCACCTTGACCGCGTCGGGGATCGACTTCTGGCCGTGCTCGAGAGTGTCGAGGCGCTGGGTGATGGTGGCCAGGTCCTGGCTGAGCTTCTGCACCGACTCCGAGACCGTCGGCACCTGCACCGCCGCCTCCTCGAGCTGGGCGATCTCCTTCTCCAGCGCGGCCACGCGATCGGCGAGGCCGGCGCGCGGCTGGGCGGTCGCGGGGCCGGAGACGGCGACGAGCGCCGCGACCACGAGGGCCGGAATCCACGGAGACAGACAGCGTTGCATGCGGGGAGTATCCGAAAAACAAAACGCCCCTGCCAGCCGAGGCAGGGGCGTTTCCGGGAAAGGATCGGTCTTAGTGACCGGGGGCGCGGTGCGCCTTCACCTTGGTGTTCTTGCGCGGGTTGGGCTCATCCGGCTTGGGCTTGCGATGATCGCGAACCTGGACGCCAGCCTCCCAGCGGCCGGCGACCCAGACGTAGCGATTGCCGCGGCGTTCCCAGCGGCCGGCAGTCCACTTCCTGCCCGCCCGGGCGCGCTCCCAGTGGCCGGGCATCCACATCCACTTGCCACCCTTCCAGTTCCAGCGGCCGGTCGCCCAGACGTAGCCGGCGCGAGCGGCGTGGTTCTCGGCCCGCCGCGCGGGCGGCGCCGAGGTCGGGTACGGCAGCGGCTTGGGCGCGCGGTGATCGCGGACGACCACGCCACCACCGCCACCACCGGCGGGCGCGGCTTGCCACGAGCCCTCGACCCAGACGTAGACACCACCCCGGAGCTGCCAGCGACCCGGAGCCCAGCGATAGCCGGTGCGGGCCCGCTCCCAGTGGCCGGCCATCCACACCCACTTGTTGCCCTTCCAGTTCCAGCGGCCGGTGACCCAGACGTAGCCGGCGCGGGCGCCGGGATTCTCGGCCCGCCGCGCGGGCGGAGCGATCATCGGTCCCCGGGGCGCGCGATGATCGCGAACGACCACGCCGCCACCGGCAGGCGCTGCACCACCGCCGGCTTGCCAGCGACCCGCGATCCAGTGGTAGCGGGCGCCCCGCTTCTCCCAGTGCCCCGGCACCCAGTGGTTGCCACCGCGAGCGCGCTCCCAGTGACCGGCCATCCACACCCACTTGCCACCGCGGAACTCCCAGTGGCCGCGAGCCCAGACGTAGCCGGCGCGACGCGCCGGCGTGACGTACCGGGGTGCCGGCGGCGGATTGGTGTCGTCGACGACCACGACCCCGCGTGTGCGCACGTGCCCCCTAGCCCTCACGACACACGCGGGCGCCAGCATCGCGATACAGCTCGCGAAAGCCAGCCCCGTGAGTAAGTGACGCCATCGATTCTTCATCGCGCAAATCTCCCTTCGTAAGTTAGTCCCATCCAAAGCGGTTCGTAGATCGCTACACCGCTTGGACGTGGCTCACCCCTCGAACAATCAGCCGCGATTCTCCGACGGCCCCACTGGAGCTGTCAATGCGCTGCGATTTCGAGATATTGCGCAATTTTTCGCGATCTGCCGGTCCCCTCGGCCCGCGTGCCGTCGGGCACGGAACCTGGCAGACCCCGGAAGATCCCGGCGGCTCACTTCTGCGTGCGCAGCCAGACCACGTATTCGGCCAACGCGGTGCGCTCGGCCAGCGTGAGATCGTCGCCGAACGCCTTCATGTCGTCGTGTTTGCCGAAGATCGGCCGCGGGTTGGCGATGAACCGGGCGATCTGCTGAACCGATCCCCGAGCGAACAGGTTGGGCGAGCCGCCCGCCTCGTAGTCCGGATCCGGATCGACGTCGTGGCAGTCGCTGCAGCTGCCGTCTTCGAACAGCCCCTGCCCCTTGGCCGCCTTGTCGGCGTCGACGTCTCCGGGCGCGGCGAGCGAGTAGATGTACTCGACCACCGCGTCGAGCTCGGCCCCCTCGATCTCCACCGCCTTCATGCGGTGCTTGGACTTGGCGACTTTTTCGACCTTGCCCATGAACGTGGGGCCGTCGGGATCGGTCAGGAAGTCGCGGATCCACGGCCGCGAGTTGTAGCCGGGCTCGATCACCGGCGCCTCGCGATCCTTGCCCTCGTGGCAGTGCGCGCAGTGGTCCTTCCACAGCCCGATCGCCAGCGACTGAATCTTGCCGAGCCCCGCGTAGCGGCCGCGGAACGTCGGGTCCGGCTCGACCGAGTAGACCGCCGTGCCGCCGGCCGCGGGGACGCCGTAGGTCCTGGCCAGCTCGCGCGCGTGCTCGGCCTGCTTCTCGGCCTCGACCAGCCGCTTCTGCAGCTTGGCATCGCCGCTGTCCTCGCGGAACGACACCGCGGTGAGCGCGCCGGCGGCGAGGAACACCAGGAACACCGGCGCGAGGAACTTCAACCGCCGCCGCGGGCTGCGGTTGTCGCGGCGGTCGACGAACGGAAGCGCCACGAAGATGCCGCCGAGGATGACCGGCAGCCCCAACGCGACCACCTTCTCCAGCGGGCCGTGGAAATATTTGAGCGCCTGGAACAACGGCCGGAAGTACCACTCGGGTCGGGCGTCGAAGTTCGACGACGGATCGGCGGGGGCGTCGAGTCTTGCGCCGCCGGTTACCAGCACGGTCACCGCGATGGCGGCGAACACCAGCGCGATGGCGACCATGTCGATGAACATCTGATCGGGCCAGAACCGACCCATCTTGGCCTCGAGCTCCTCGGGCGACTTGTCCCACCGCGGGGTCACGCCGTGCTTGCGGAACAGCGCCACGTGCAGCGCGACCATCGCCAGCAACGCGCCCGGCAGGATGAACACGTGCAGGGTGAAGAAGCGGGTGATGGTCAGGTTGCCGTACTCGTTGCCGCCCTGCACCGCCGCCTGGATCTGGTCGCCGGCCAGCGGCGTCCCTCCGGCGATGCCGGTGGCGACCTTGGTCGCCCAGTAGCCGGTCTGATCCCACGGCAGGAGATAGCCGGTCAGGGCAAAGGCCAGGACCAGCGCCAGCATCAGACAGCCGAGCAGCCAGTTGACCTCGCGCGGTTTCTTGTACGCGCCGTAGACGGCGGTCTGCAGCAGGTGCAGCCCCGCGATGATGACCATCGCCGAGGCGCCGTAGTGGTGCAGCCCGCGGACGAACCAGCCCATGGTGACCTGGTCCTGGATGTAGGCCACCGACGCCCACGCGTCGGTCGACGACGGGCTGTAGTAGAGGGCGAGGAAGATCCCGGTCGTGATCTGCAGGATCAGAATGAAGGTGAGAACCGAGCCGAAGACGTACAGCGGCGACGCGCCGCCCGGCACCGGCTCTTCGAGAGCGCGGGACAGGGCACCTCGCCAACCGGTGCGGTCCTCCAGCCAGGCGCCGGCGCGCGCGAAGATGCTCATGTCAGACCTCTTCGCGGTCGGGGACGTCGACCTTGTACCGCTTCCACGACACCCGCACGCGGCCCTTCTCTTCGTCGACCGGCAGCGGGTCGAGCCCGCGCTTGGCCGGCCCCGAGATCTTCTTGCCGTCGAGATCGAACACGCTCTTGTGGCAGGGGCAGCGGAACCGCTGCTCGGAGGCCTCGTAGTCGACCGCGCAGCCCAGGTGCGGGCAGACCGCCGAGAAGCAGACCAGCTTGCCCTGCTCCTTGCGCACCCAGGCCGAGCCCAGGGGCACGTTCTGCTCCTCGGTCCACGCGTCGCGCAGCGAGTCGGCGCGCACCTGCACCTTGACGGGAGGCGCGCCTTCTTTCAGCGCCGCGGCGCTGATCACGTCGATCGGCGTGTCGGCGGCCTTCACCGTCTTGCGGCCGACCGGGTACCAGAAGTACCGGATCAGCGGGATGGCGGTGACGGCGCCGATGATGGCGCCGATGCCGATGGTGGCGCGCGCAAAGAACGTGCGCCGGGTTTCTTCGGAACGCGGTTCGCGGGGGTCCGCCATGGACATACTCCTCGAGCAGGTACCACTAATACCCGCCGGACCCCGCCGACGTTACACGATTCGCGAACGAAACCAGAGCAACCCCGGCCTAGCTCCCGCCCGGAAACGCCAGGGGCTGTCCCTGGTTGGAGCGCCAATCTTGGTACCCGGTCGCCCTGAGCGCGCGCAGCGTGCTCAGTCCTGAGCTTGCCGACGGGTCGACGGGCGCCGCGTGCAGCACCGCAGCCCTCGTTGGCTGTGGCGCGAGGCGCTTGGGATGCGTCCTTCGACTCCGCCCGCGCGTTGCGCGGGCTCCGCTCAGGACGACCGGATTCCGCGAACGAGGCGCCTCAGCGCCGGTTCTGCGGGTCCCCAACTTCAGGACGACCGGATTCCAGGAACGAGGCGCCTCAGCGTCGGTTCTGCGGGTCCCCAACTTCAGGACGACCGGATTCCGGGAACGAGGCGCCTCAGCGTCGGTTCTGCGGGTCCCCAAC
>Ga0114931_10010302_pt1 | contig 11141 bp, 7 predicted proteins | sample 2SBtaG_FD_89579 | JGI IMG/M metagenome (GOLD analysis project Ga0114931, IMG submission 89579) | Deep subsurface microbial communities from Kolumbo volcano to uncover new lineages of life (NeLLi) - 2SBTROV14_V59a metaG | ecosystem: Environmental > Aquatic > Marine > Volcanic | place: Kolumbo...
ATATGCAAACATATCCCTAAAAGCACCGCGATCGGGATAAGGTCCTCCGTCAGGTCGACCATTATAAGTGAGATAAGGCTTATCAATTTCTTGATACATCAAATCATCTCTCTGCAGTGCGGCTCCGGCCTTAAGTTCGTGATTCCCCAATTGCCAGAAAACTTTTATTTCCCCTCGATAAGTATCCGTATTACGATGATGCCAAATGGCATCTTCATCATAATTTAAGGGGTCATAAAATGTTTTGGAGCCACCCCCATCCCAAACACCATTCCCATTTACATCGGTAAACGGTTCTCCCAAATCATATTGATTGTTCGGAGGATCATAAAGTCCGTTACCATTGCGATCGACAAAAGGTATTCCCGGTTCCCAAGGAGATTCGGGACCATTATGCTGTCCGTCATGATTATAGTCCATATTATCCGGACCGTTAGACTTAATAAAAACATCAATACCATAATCATAAACATGATTGGAATTAAGATCTATAAAAGGTTCACCAATGATGGAGTCTCCATCAATATAAGATTCGGGAGTATGATTATTCATATGTGATATCAACGATGAATCCAAACGGCCATTACCGTTTTTATCATGGAGATAGTCGCCCTTATCCCATACTCCATTGCCATTGAGATCGACAAACGGCTCACCTTCCAATCTATCCACATAACCATTGTCATTAAAACGGAAATCGGATAAACCAATCGTTGCTCCTTGAATATTTCTATTGAGAAGACTATCTTCTCCTAAATTATATTTCGGGCCGGTAAAATCAGTTCCATAGTCCATAGTATCGGGGAATAAGTTTATCACCGGTTCAGGAGGGTCATACACACCGTTTTTATTCCTATCTTCATACCATTCATTCTGATAATCAAAAGGGAACTGGTCGGGGTTCAAACCATGACCGGGATTATTAGGATCCTGTGGTTCACGAGTTAATCCATTTTGCGCATATGACAAAACCATCTCATAGTTCATATTTTTCGATACCGATTGAGAAACTTCCAGTGAAGCCGATTTCCAGTTAACGATGTAAAATGGTGCCGTAGCTGCGCTATAGCGATATGCCCACTCAAAGTCTGTATATCTTTCTGATGAATTTTTATAAGAAAAAATCATTTTTAAATTCTGCATGGGTCTAAATTTGATATTACCCATCCAATAGTATTTATTGTATTGTTTTTGAGGAATATGAAAACCTAATAAATTAAAATATCTGTCACTTTTACGAGTAACAGGGGTATCATATCTCCTATATTGATAGTACCCATCATTTTTATCAACCTCAGCATAAAAATAGTATGTCAGTTCTTTATCTTGTAAAAAGTTTAGGCCCAATGCCGGTAATAATTTACTTTTCAAGAAAGGATCCGGACCGCTAAGAGAGAAACGTCCATAATCCGAATTACGAGAGTATTTATTTAAAGATTTATTACCAAAATCATCGGTGATATACTGCATATTCATTCGGGTAGCATCTTTAGAACCGGTTTGAGTAGTAATTTTTATGATTCCGGATAATGCATTTCCATACTCGGGGTCAAAACCATCTTTAATAACGGTAAATTCCTGGATTGAACCAGAAACCAAAGAAAGACTGGCTCCGGCTTGCCCCAAACCACCGAGAGGATCTCCCAAAGGTACACCATCGACAAGATAACCCACTTCAAAAGCACGTCCCCCTCGAACAAAAACCTCACCTTCATTATTTGTTACAACTCCCGAAACCTGTGTTAATAACTGATCGACAGTGGTGACCGGTTGATGTTGAATGGTTTCATTGGAAATAGTTACTTCGTTAGCAGTAATATATTTATCAATAATTTCATGCTGGGCTTTAACGACAATTTGATTTTTCAATTTAGTCGCCGATTTTTTAGTCAAGGCAATACTTATTTCGGTAGTAATATCTGTCTGCACCTTAACATCGGTCACTGTTTGGGTAACATATTCAAGGTGAGAAATCTTGACAGTATATACCCCCGGATCCACTCTGGTTATAGTGTAACGACCATCGAGATCGGTAACAGCTCCCAATTTTGTCCCCACAACCATAACGGAAGCACCTATAACCGGTTCTTTAGTCTCTTTGTCGGTCATAATACCCTTAATTGTTCCGGTGGCGGCGGCAAATAGATTTACAGGTAGAATAGTTAAACTCCCAACAATCCATAAAAGAAATATTAACCATTTGAAAGACAGTTTATGGTTTTGATACATATTATATATCCTCCGGAATATTAAAAAAACAATTTTCTACTTAAACTATCATCTGAAATATGACTCAAGTAAAATACTTGACGTTAACAACTCAAAAACAAAATGTTTTGTGGGGTTTAAATTAATAATTCCCAACCCATTAACCATTAACAAAATATTTTTCTGTTTCTCCTTTAACTTTTTCTCCAACAAAATACGAAGATACCCTAAAATCGAAGAAAAAGTCAAGCGTTTTTTTTCCTCTTTAAAGCAGTTTAAAAACTAATATATAGACTAAAAACGAATTATCATTGTTTAAAAATATTCCGCTTCAGAAATGAATTTTTTTTCACATAAAGAATTCGTTCCTTTAATTCCTTGTTGAACTGTCCGTTTTCATTTTCCAGATTAAAAGACACATTTAAAAAATTTTCAAATGATTGAACAAACAAAACCGCCGCCTCATTGAACTCGTCATTTTCAATGCGCCGCAACTCTCTTGGTGACAAATAATTAGCGCCACCAAGCGGCAAAGCAGGATGCGACGCGGTACCATTTATTTTGATTGAACCGTGCTGAAAAACTGTTTTACCGATACGTCTTTGAGCGGAAGCAATAATTTTTTGCCCATTAGTAATAATTTCGTATTTGGCATGGGAAGCGAAACAAGGTGCTTTATGAAAAAAATCAGGAGCAGAATTCTCTTTTGATGATTGAAGCATATAATGCGACCGGACGCCTAATTTTGAAAGGAAATCTATCAGAACGCGGGCTATAATCGATGACGCTTTAGAAATGGAATCACCGAGAAAATCAAAAGTATCCGGATTGGAATTTACAGTCACAGAATAAGTTAGTTCCGAAGGCTCATGGAATAATGCTCTTCCTCCGGTTATACGTCTGATTACCGGAGTATTATTCAATTTATTATAATCAAGGGCAGATTCTGCTTTTTGGTTAAAGCCAAAAGTAATAGCTCCCCTATTCCAAGAATATAGCCTCAAAAATATTTTGCTTTCATTTTTACATGCTCGAGCAAACATCCACTCATCGAAAGCCATATTAAAATATGGATCACGAGCAAAATGTTTGTAAAAAACGCCTTCTTTCATACCGCATATTAAGCAATAATAAGGGAAAAACAAGAATACTTGATTAATAAATTAACAGCTAAAGATAACTAATTAACAATTATCTTATATTATCTATTAAACGAACAATTTAATAATTGAAGATTATAAAACAGCAACTATAAGGAGAAATTTATGATAACAAGATTTATTAATTCAATATTGAAAGATAACACCGAACGGCCTTGTGGCTAAGGCGCAGCCCATAACTACAATGCCGTACTTGTTAATAATTTTTATAATTACAAAAAACTTTCATAGCACCACGACCTTGAACAAGTAACTTGATACGGAACGACTAACACTAAAAATTGTAAAATGCCGAATGCGAAATCGCTGTCGCCTTGAGCCACTTGTTGTACCGGTTTAGACTTTTGTTTTTTTATGGTTCTACAATTCCCGAACTTACCGAACCATTGTAATATAATGTATCAACCTTAAATCCATTCTTTTTTAAGAGTTGTATTTGAGCTTTCGCATTCATACCGTGCATTTGTTGTGTAAGTTTGTTGTATCCACAAATACCACTACTCGTATATTCAGAATATTTCCCGTAATCGCTACAAGCATCTTTACGAACATATGAAACTGAAATATATTTGCCGTTCTTACAATAATAGGTATAATCAATGGATTTATATCCATCGCTACCATCATAACGGGAAACATCATCTGCTGTTCCGTATGGGGCGCTAGGTTCACCACCAGGGTTACAGCACCCAACAACAATAAAGGATAGTAAAAGAAAAATAAGGAAATACTCATTCAAGGTGTTTAGCATATCCAGAATTTCTTTAATTTTATCTTGGGTCACCAGCTACCTCCTTAAACGTGCATAACAAAAGCTTATAAATTATCCAGATTTTTTAAATTAATATTGTATTGTTTGATTTTTAAGCGAAGAGTAGATTCGGGAATATTCAGCAAATCGGCAGCGTGTTTTTTTACACCGTTTTTTTCTTTAAGAGCTTTTATAATAAACCTTTTTTCGTGATGGGCTAAATAATCATACAAAGAATACTGTTCACTAAAGACAATATCATCGGAAACTTCGACTTCACGAGCATTTTTTTCGTCAATCGTTTTGCTAACGGAAACTATTTTTTTAGAAACGACTTCAGAGGTAATTTGGTCTTTATCGCCTGCCATAAGAATCATTTTTTTTACTTCGTTTTCAAGTTCACGAATATTGCCGGGCCAATCATAACCAACCAACAGTCTCATAACTTCCACAGAGATTTGTTTGCCGCTTCCTTGTATGAAATGCTCAACTAACAAAGGGATATCATCCTTGCGATCGCTCAACGACGGGAGACGAAAACTCAAAGCGGAAAGTCGATAATACAAATCCTGCCGAAAACTTCCGTTATCCATTAATTCCTTTAAATCTTTATTAGTTGCTGAAATAATCCTCACATCAACTTTGCGCGGAGTAGTTTCTCCAAGGCGAACAATCTCTTTTTCTTCCAACACCCTTAAGACTTTTGCCTGAACACTTAAAGGCATATCTCCAATTTCGTCCAAGAAGAAAGTTCCGCCATCGGCTTCTTCAAATAATCCCGATTTATCACGATCGGCACCGGTAAAAGCACCTCTTTTATAACCAAATAACTCAGATTCTAAAAGACTTTCAGGGAGAGCGGCACAATTAACAGAAATAAAACGTTTATCACGACGGTTGGAATTATAATGAATTGCCCGCGCCAAAACATCTTTTCCCGTACCTGTTTCGCCCTCAATAGTTAAAGAAATATTCGAATTCACAACCTGACGTACCTGCGTTAAAATATCCAACATCGCATCATTTTTAGCAATTATATTAGGAAAAGAAGCTTTCTCGCGAAGTTGATTTTTTAACCGTAAATTGTCTTCCTGAAGTTTATTTTTCTGAATCTCGGTCCATTTAAAAGCGATGATATCTGAGAATCCGACGGCAAAGTTCAATTCCGACTGGCTGAAAGGATTCAGTTCGTTATTTTTACTAAACTTATTGATAAAAAGATAGCTTACGGATTTATCACTCATCCGAAAAGGAACCACCATAATGCTGGCGATGGGTTCAATAACATCGCTAAATAAATTGTTAATAAAAGGATCTCTTCGGCAGTCAAGAATGAGAGTCGGTTTGGAACGAGATATTTCTTCACCTAATAAATTTTTGAAAGTATCTATAAATTTTTGTGTCTGATAAAGTGTTAAGGAAAAACTGGCATTAACAGGTGATTCTTCAAAATCGGGTGAATAAATTAAGGCTCTGTCACTATGAGTACGTTTTAAAAGGATATCCAAAATATCATCAAGATTGCTTGATTTTATATGAGAAAGCTCGCTGGGAGTAATAAGATTACCAAATATCTTAAATTCATTTGATTGAGATAAAGACAAGGCAATGGCTTGTTCGGACAGTGACAATAAAAACTTATTAACAGCTCGTACTTTTACATTTTCTTCGAGATTGGAGAATATTTTTTCCGCATGGTTTAATTTTCTAAATCCGCTATGAAAATCTCCCATTTGACATTCAAAAACACCGGCTTTGAAATAGGTTTCCGCCACCCAATAATCAAGTTTAAGATTTTTAAATAACTTTATTGCCTGTTCATATAAAGCTTTGATTTTATTGCTCTTCAAAGAGGGTAGTTTTAATTTTATATCGGCCTGAATCAATAAAGTACGTGCCAACTCCAAGGGATCATTCACCTCTTTGATAATATCGATAGATTGAGTGATATATTCCGATGCTTCGGGGAGATTATTTTTCGCAGCAAAAATTTGAGCGATAACTCTTTTCGACAACCCGATTTCAATCTTTTCACCTACTTTTAAAGAAGATTCCAACGCTTTTTGCCCATATTTCATAGCTTCATCAATATTATCCAATAACAACTCAGCTTCCGCCAGACGTCTTACCGATTGGGAAATCAAAGCGGAGTCCGGCGCCATTAACAAACCTTTTTCATAAGCGTTGCCTAAGATTGCTTTCGCCTTAAAAATATCCCCTTTCTCAAAAGCCAGTTCCCCGGCATATTCCAAATAGATTATTTTTTCTCTTTTGAGTTCCAAACGGCTGATAATCTCCAATGCTTTATCCAAAGAATGACTGGCAAGGATAAATTTGCGATGCCGCATTTGAAGAAATCCAAGAGATAATAAATTTATCGCCTGTGAGATTTCTTCGTGGTGTTGTTGATTATATTCAAGAGTCGCCGATAATTCTTTCTCTGCTTGTTGCCAATCACCAATGTGAACTCTTATTCTGCCCAAATTACCCGTTAACTGCGCTTTCTTGCGTGGATTATCGGTAACCATCTCAAGCGCTTCTTCAAGAAATACAATGGCACCTCGATAATCACATCGAATATACGTAATTCGAGCCAGTTCGTTCAAAGCATCAACTTGCCCCACTTTTTCAGCACCACGACGATAAGCAGATAAAGCATCGCGAGCACGAATCTCGGCATTTTTTAAGTCTCCAATTGCCGAATACGCTTTGGAAAGAACAAGTTGAACCCGACCATATCGTTTATTTAAAGGATAATTGGCAAGAAGTTTGGCGGCACGTAACCCCGCTTCAAGAGCTTTTTTGTAATTGCCCTTAAAATAATTACCGTCGGCCCACAGTGAAAGATATAATCCTAATTCATAAGCTTTCGTCTTGAAATCATTGTCATTTAATTGTGACAGCTCTTTGGTAGCTATCCGATATTTCCGTTGACGAAAGAGCTCTTCAACAGCTAACAGACGGTTATCAATTCCTAATTTTGGCGAGGAAAGATTCATTTTTTAATTCAAACTCTTTTTAAATCTATCTCATTATCATTCTTTTCTTGCGCTTCAACTCCTTTGTACTTTCTATTTGATTAACAGTAATACTATTCAATTGGTTTCTATCATTTCTATAATTGTTATATAACCAATAATTAAAATGATAGGAAAAACCGAATAATAAATCTGTAAACCAACCGTCATTCCCCTGGTCACTGGCGGTAAGAAGAATTTTATAATCCTTACTGGTGGTCGAATCAGGACTAATGCCACTATTACTACCATTACCGTTATCAGCATCCCAGGGATTTTCACTTGAAATTACAGGGAAGGAGATAAAGCAACTTAGAGCTATAAATAGCACCAAAAAAATCAATTTCTTGAATTTCTTCATAAGCTTTGCCTCCATATTTAAAATAATTATCTCACTACACTTCCAATTTAACGCATAAACTGCGCATAGTAAACATATTTAAAAATACCACATTTGTCAAGGAATATATCATTGGGCGCATTTTATGCGCTCATATGGAAATTATTTCCAACAATATTTATTTAATAGTCATAATAATTTATGGCTATCTGTAACAATCATTTTGAGGATAAAAAGTTAAAGTATTTCTGACAAAAGTATATATACTACTAATTAATAGTTTTTATTAAAGCATCAATCTCTGACATCACCATATCAATAGAAATACCAGTCATACATTGCATATATTTTTGACCTTTAAGCGGACATTTATTCTTCACACAGCTGATACAATCCAAATTTTTTAAATATAGTAGCCTTTTGGAGGTAGCCATTGGGGAGGTTGACTTAGGATTATCAGCACCGGATAGAACTACAATGGGAGTACCAACTGCCGCAGCAAGATGAGCGGCGCCGGAATCATTGCCAACAAAAAACTTTGCTTGAGACAAAATGGCCGCTAACTCACGAATACCGGTTTTCCCTGCGAGGTTCCTAATTTGTTTGGCACCGGTTTCCGCTGATATTTCATCACCATCTTTTTTGTCTTCTTCGGTACCGCTTAAGATTATTTTAAAGCCATAATTAGCTATAATATGTTTAATTAAATTGATATAATTACTTATTCCCCACCTTCGAGATTCAGCAACCGCTTGAAAGGCGACAACTGCATATTCTTCAGTAGGATTAAGGCCAAAATTTTCCAAAAGTTGGTTTCCCTTATTTATATCATCATCATTTAAAAACAACTTAGGATGAACAAATTCTAATTCTACATTGGCTCCTCGTTGCAAAAGATCAAAATACAACTTACTGCGATGAGTTTCATTAAGCGGTGAAGGTAAAGCCAATGGCTTTGTCAATAAAAGACGGCGACCATCGGAAATATAGCCAATGCGTTTTTTAACTCCCGCTAACTTAAAACCCGCCGCCGACCCAAAAGAAGGAGGCAGTATATAACCGATATCAAAATGGTAAGGACCAATCAACTCTTTTATTTTCATCACCCCTATAAGCCCATGGACATGTTCACGGGGAATACCAATGACGTTATCAATGGCAGGATTAGGATTAAAAAGTCCAGCCAAGCTTTGAGGTACAAGAACGGTAATGTTTGCTCCGGGATAAGCTTCACGAGCTTCATTAATCATTGGTAGAGCCATCACACAATCACCGAGATGATTCGGGGCTCTAATTAAAAGTTTCATTGACATTAACTGATATATTTACTTTCAAAATAAATTTGTCAATTAGATATTTTTAAATTCGTCAAAATAGCTGTTTTCAACTTAAATGAGAAAACACAATTTATATTTTCCACCGTCGATGTGTCCACATCCATTGAGCAGGGTATTTTCTTATATTTTCTTCAAAAAATTTATTATACCTCGCTGAAATATCATAAATTTTCTTTTCAAGTTCTACATCAATCTGAGAAGGGTAAATAGGGTCACCCATAATTATAACATATCGTTCACAACTTTCCCTCCGTACCATTACAGGAATCACCGGACAATCGGCTTTAATGGAAAACAGAGCCGGACCTTTGGGAACAGCGGCTTTACGACCGAAAAAATCCATAATCAAACTCTGTGAAGAGTCATGTTGGTCGGCAACAATACCGACAAAACGGTTTGCTTTCAAAGCCTGAAACACTTTACGGGAAGCATTCTTATTAACAGGAATAACCTTAACATTCTTTGTTTCTCTTAAATTTGTAATCAAGCAGTCAATTTTAGCATTATGTTGAATAGCGGCCAAAGCATCAAATTCATATCCCAAAGAAGTTACCCATCGCGGTAACAATTCCCAATTCCCAAAATGAGCAGTTACCAGTATTGCTCCTTTACCTGCGTCATGTGCTTTTTTAAGCACATCCAAATCGGAGGAAACAATAATTTTTCTTACTTTATCATCATCAAGTCGGTTTACGCAGTAGGATTCAATAAAAGTCCGCACAATATTTTGAAAAACTTCTTTAACAATGCCATCTATTTCCGCACTGCCTATATCGGAGCCCAAAGCTCGTTCTATATTCTCCGTAGCGATTTTTCTTCGTGAAGGCAACAAATGATAAAATAGATTACCCAAAACAGAACCAAAAGAATCAGCCTGCTTCATAGAAAGATGTTTGGCGATAGCAATAGCCATTGATGCGAAAAAGTATGCCAGATTATCTTTTAATGGAGCCATGGTTTATCGTCATCATCTATTTTTTCCGGATGGTCAGGGTCCCCATAGTCAAAATCAGTTGATTGTAAAGCTTCCTCTTCCTTCCACTTTTTATAATAATTCCGTCTTCTTTTGAATTTTATAAACCCGGCAATGACCACAATAATTGCTAACCCCAACCAAAAAAACATAGTGTCCATAAATAAACTAACGATATTAAAACGTTGATTCAAATATTGTTTAAATTCATTTTCGAACTCATTATCATAAGCTCCAACCGCCGCATCCAAAGCTTTGTTCTCTTCGGCTCCGGCGGCAATACTGTCCAAGTATACACTTACGGAATGTTCACCGTAATTTTTTATCATATATTTTACCGCCAAATATGATTCGGAATATGCTACCTGAGCTTTACCTTTATTAAATCGATTTACTCTTTCGATACCCTTTAAGCGGATAAACTGGCCAAATACAGCCGATTTACTCATTGCCAAATTATCCCCCCATCCCCATTCCGTCGAAATATACATCGCCATCCCTTCATTAAACCAGCGAGGAACGGTATGGAAACCAATTTTATCAGCTATCACCAAATGAGTATATTCATGTGCCAACAGCTCTTTTAAGGAACGGTGAACGGAAAATTTTGCCGGGTCTTTGATGGCAATTAATTGACGTTCAGGAAAAGCGGCGCCAGCTCCCCAATCGGGGAATTTTCCCCCCGTCAATTTCCTGAAAATATCAACATCATCCACAATGTAAACGGAAGGTTTATAATGAAGAGTGTCGTTAAACAGTTTCAATAATTTTTTTCGAGCGACAGAGAGAGAAGAATCGGCGATTTGAACATAAGCGGGATTATCAAAATAATATGTAAAGTGAGGTCGTTCAATAGCGGGATATTTGTTTATTTTTGGTCCCGTTAGAAGGAATAATAAAACGACTATCAATTGTTTCATATTATAAAGATAACTAAATATTATCTCTTGGCAAGTCGCCTAAAATAAAACAATCAGAATATGCATTTATTTTTAAAAAAAATTGAAACCGTATTGACAAACAACTTGTTATAATCAATATATTATCAAAAAACTAAATTCAATTTAACCGAGGAGAACTAAGATGAATGTTTTCGAATACGCCATGAAAATGGAAGAAGACGGTAAAAAATATTACGAAGAAAGCGCCACCAAAGTTGACAGCGAACATTTAAAACGCATCCTTTTGGAACTTGCCAGCGACGAGCAGAAACATTATCACATCTTTAAAGCAATGCGCGATGGACAACCAGTCGAATACGAAGAAGCTAAAAAAACAAAAATTCTCGCAGAAGTAAAAAATGTTTTTGAAACTCTTAAAGCCCAGAACAAGAACTATACCTTCCCCGATGATGC
>Ga0114931_10010303_pt1 | contig 11139 bp, 13 predicted proteins | sample 2SBtaG_FD_89579 | JGI IMG/M metagenome (GOLD analysis project Ga0114931, IMG submission 89579) | Deep subsurface microbial communities from Kolumbo volcano to uncover new lineages of life (NeLLi) - 2SBTROV14_V59a metaG | ecosystem: Environmental > Aquatic > Marine > Volcanic | place: Kolumbo...
CTCAAAGTGTAACGAGTTCGCAAACCGTTCTAAAGATTCAGACCACATTTCGAAAGTTCGAACTGCGTGATTCCAATCAGAATATTCTTGGATCCTTGCGAGTCAACTCGTAGAAACGTTCTGGGTGCGCTCACCGACGTCTTCGTTTATGGTGCATTATCCGGCAGGTCGCCGAATGCGGATTCACGCTTTTTCTCGCTCGGTTCCTTGGTTGGTTTTTCTTCCTGCGGGGAATCCAGTACAAACTCATCGACGATCTCCCGGCGACGGATGGCAACCTGTTTGTCAAATTCGTTCAGCACTTTCATCGCTTCGTCTTTCGATGTCACCAAACCGATGATCAGATATTGAACGCCCGCCAAACCGTAACAGAGCCAGCCAATCCAACCTGTTGCTATGGCCGCGAGAATCGCAAAAACGGGAGACGAACGATTCAAATGCTGGCAAACGATGCCCTGAAACAACGGCCATTTCTTTTCGTGAATCTCGCGCCAGATGCCATATTTTCGTGAAAGGTTTAACTTGGGTGGTCCGGGGTGAATGATCGCAAAGAGTTCCTGGTCAGGCATGGCTTCCACGACGGAAATCGCCAGAAGGATGCGAAACCCCATCATCACCCAGTGCATATCGCCTTCTGGCTTAACAGGCTGCGGAATCCAGTCAAACAGCATCGGTTCCATATTTGCTGAAGCCACTAGCAACAGAAGCGCAGCGCGAAACCATTGCTCCAGATCCTTCTCAAGTTCCGCATCCATCTGCTGAAGTCGGATGACTTTTTTTAGAATCAAACGAAAGACAGGAATGGCAATCATACCGATCAGAAAGCGAGTGAGTGGTCTCACAATCGGACTCAGCAGTGGCGTTCGCATCAGGATTCTGAAAAAACTGCCCACTTCGATTCTCCAAGAGATAGCTCTGTGGAAAGGTTACCGCATCCTTGAAGATATCTCAAACAGGAATGCGAAGAGATTTTCTTCAAACAGAATAGGATTGTCGCACCCGTTGCAGTTCATGGACATGAAGAGATTGGCTGGTTACGATCTCGTGTACCTGAATCGAAATCGTGTACCGATTGGAATTGGAGGGGGGAATTCACACAATGATAATTCACACAATCAAAGCAGAGAGGAAGAGTGATGCCGCAACCATCGCAAGAATTGAACGAGAACAAGTTTGAAGAACTACAAACGAAAGTTATGGGGGACGTTGCCGGTTCGATGGGACTTCTGATGGCGTACATAGGAGATCGTCTCAACCTCTACAAAACCCTGGCGAAGTTGGGTGTGGCCACGAGCGAAAAACTCGCGGAGAGCACCGAATTGGAAGAGCGCTATGTCCTCGAATGGCTTTCTGCCAATGCTTCAGCGGGGTATGTCAACTACGATTCCGATTCCTCGTCGTTCTCGATGAGTCCTGAGCAGACTGTAATTTTCGCTCAGGAAGGTCACCCAGCCTGTATGCAGGGGTTTTTCCAAGCTGTGTTCTCGACATATCTGGATGAATCGAAAGTGACCGACGTATTCCGTTCGGGTCGAGGGTTGCCCTGGTCCGATCATCATAGCTGCCTGTTTTGTGGAACCGAACGATTCTTCCGCCCGTTGTATGCGGCAAATTTGATCGAGAACTGGCTTCCTTCTTTGGAAGGCACAGTCGCTAAGTTGGAAAGTGGTGGCAAGGTTGCCGATGTGGGTTGCGGACATGGTTCTTCGACCATCTTAATGGCAAAAGCATTTCCGAATTCCACGTTTCATGGATTCGACTTCCACCAGCCATCGATAGAGCACGCGCGCAGTCGTGCCGAGGACGCAGGAGTTGCAAACAACACGGTTTTCGAAGTTGTTACGGCAAAAGAGTTTCCGGGGACCGAGTACGATCTGGTTACAATTTTCGATGCCTTGCACGACATGGGTGACCCGGTTGGAGCTAGTTCCCATATTCTAAGCTCCTTAAAAGACGATGGATCGTTTATGGTGGTTGAACCAGCCGCGGGAGATAGCTTGGAAGACAATTTGCATCCCCTGGGACTGATTTACTATGCGTTCTCAACCATGATTTGCACACCGGCTTCGCGAGCACAGGAAATTGGACTGGCATTAGGCGCCCAGGCCGGTGAAAAACGACTCTCGGATGTACTTCGGCAAGGCGGGTTCACCCGGATTCGACGCGCCTCAGAGACGCCGACAAACATGGTGCTTGAAGCAAGACCCTAAGATGTAGTTCAGGAAAGACGAACCATTGACAAGTTGGCAGTATCTGGCAAAAGTCGACGACGTCCCTGAGGGGACTGGAACGGAACTTGTCGTGGAGGGAACATTGATCGCACTCTTTCATGCCGACGGTCAGTTTTATGCGCTTGACGGCGTGTGCCCTCATGCTGGAGGACCACTTGGAAAAGGATCTTTGGCAGGTCATGTCGTCACCTGTCCGTGGCACGGTTGGCAGTTCGATGTCTCTACGGGTCAGCACTGTCTGAATCCGAATTTGCATCATCGCACCTTCCCGCTGAAAATGAAGAACGACGAAATCCACATCGACATCTCTTAGCGCAAGAATCGTTTCGGTGCGCTTGCGAACGACTCTCTACGGAGACGAAGGAAAAACCGTTCGAGATAGAATGCACAGCCCAAGAATTTGCATTTCTTTGCACGCTTTCCCGTCACTTAGCCGATACAAAAATCATATCTCGTACATTCACTCTCACCATGCGCGACCGCATGGCGATTGAAGTTTCGAAGGAACTAATAGAAATTGAACCATTTATCGGCTCGGGGGAAATGACATGAAACGGGCGTCTCGCTACCTGATGTTGTTGGCATTCTCGTTTAGTCTGGGAACAGTCGCGGTAGGTTGTCGAACCATGAACGGTGGTTTCGGCAGTGAGGCCGAATTCGCAAACACGGCAATTAGTGATCATCACAGAGATGAAAACGATTGTCAGACAGGCGAATGCGAAGACTGCCAGTCCCATCCGAGGCGTTGGACGCAAGCCTGGTACGATCAAGTCATCGGTTCGCCAGTGGGAGCACGACAAGTCTACAAGGCAGGGCAATACTGGCCTCCCTTCCCCAGACCTCAAGGAAGAAAACAGCAGTTTTCCGAGAAATTTCACGCAGCCCACTATTGGCCCCATCCCTATAACTGCCAGGATCGCGCTTATTTGAAAGAAATGTCAGCCAGGCAAATCGCCAATGGCTGGAAGAACGAAGCGACTCTTTACTCTTATCACTTCGATGCCGACACAAACGAGCTGACTCACACCGGTCGAAATCACTTACGGTGGATTATGGATTGGGTTCCCGAGCAATATCGTACCATCTGGGTTCAGAAGGGGATCAACGCGCAGATCAATGACATCCAGCTCGCCAGTGTGCGAAAAGCAACAGCAGAATTTGTCACCTCTGGCGATGTGCCTTCCATCGAGCTTCGTACTGCCGTCCCACCTGGTCGCCCGGCAGATGAAATCCAGACAATCCACGATCTCGAGATCAACTCGATGCCTAATCCTCACATAAGTGCAACTTCTTCAAGCAGTGGTAGCGGTTCGGGCGGAGCAGCGCAAGGCACTGGGACGAATTGAAGCAAATTGCTTTGTGTGCGTCTGAAGGTCAACCGAGCAATTCCCATTTCCGTGGGGATTGCCGTCAATTGCTCGTTCGCCGGTTTTCGATTGACCCGGCCGTACTGGAAACGGACAATGCACCATGCCCTTGAGGCAGGTCTGCAACATCCCTCCGTTTCCGGGAACCAATGGAATGAACAAAGCAAGCGAGTCGGTCGCTTATCTGATCTTCGATGTCGAAACAGTTGCCGATGGCGAGTTGATATCGAAGGTTTGCTTCCCGAACGAAAAACTCTCAGCGGCTGAAGCGATTTCGAAATATCGAGAAGATCTTCTGCAAAAGACAGGTCGTGATTTTATCGCATCGACATTTACAATTCCGGTTGCCATCGCCGTGGCGAAAGTGAACCAGGAGTATTCTTTAATCGACCTCATTGCGCTCGACGAACCAGAGTATCGTTCTTACGAGATGACCAAAAAGTTTTGGCAGGGGTGGGAACATTATCAAACTCCGACGTTTGTGACGTTTAATGGCCGCGGTTTCGACATGCCTGTGCTCGAACTTTCCGCATACCGCTACGGAATCTCGCTCCCTGGGTGGTATCGAACCGATGCAAAAAGTTACGACCAGCCTCGCAATCGCTACAACACGACGTCTCATATCGATCTGATGGATTTCTTTTCGAACTTCGGTGCGGTTCGTATGACGGGTGGATTAAACCTGCTGGCGAACATCATTGGAAAACCCGGAAAAACGGGAGTAGACGGTTCGAAAGTCCAGGGAATGTACGATGCCGGCGAAATTGCTGCAATTAACGACTACTGTCGTTGCGATGTTCTGGATACTTTTTTCGTGTTCCTGAGAAGCCGAGTGCTTACCGGAAATATTTCTTTGGAGAAAGATCAGGAAATTGTTCGTGGAACGAAACAATGGCTCGAAGAACGTGCCGGAGAGAATGCCGCTTACGCACATTACCTCGAGCATTGGGGCGATTGGAGTTCGCCGTCGGAAAACCGCTAACACGATTCGTTGCGTTCGATTTCAAATTTTTGCTGTGACGAGATTATGGTGTGTTTCCGAATCGAGTGGATGCCAATGATTTTGTTTCCTGTCGGTATATTTCGCAGCTTTCAACACGATGTCATGCGTCAACGTTTCCGCGTTCTCGGAGAAACCCACCAGTAGCGACATGGTACAGAGATGATTGATATCTCGTGGTATTCCATGCGTCAATGCAAGAATTGGCGAAAAGATATCTTCAGAAAGACGATCGGCTTCACCTCCCGAGATCCGCCAGCGATGTCTGATATAATTTTCGACGTCTTCGTGATCGAGAGTTGGAACTCGAAATTCGCAATTTGTTTGAAAACTCCAATAGATTTTCCAGTCTGCCAATAATTCCGAGGAAATATTTCCCGCAATGACTGGAGAAGTCTCCGCCCCTTTTCGAAAAGTGAGTCGTCGATAGTTTTCGATAAAGTCTCGAATGTGATTCGAATTCTGGCGTTCCATTCCGTCAACGAACAGTATCGGGATTTCTTCCTCTTTCAGTGCGGACGAAATCGGTTCCGAGGACTCCAATGAGTTGGATTCGAACGCCGTGGAATTCGTATCGACGCTTTTCGTTCGATTTTCGATTTGCCGTTTCAGAAAATCTGTCAGACTTTGCGTGTTGAGGCAGGGAAGCGATTCGTGAAACACAAAATAACCGTTTGCAACGAGTTTTAGCGCAATCTCCATGAGGAGCTGCGTTTTTCCTATCCCCGAAACGCCGTTGAGAACAATCAGGTTCCCGGGATGGACAGAGAGTTTGACGATCTCCTGCAAAATTTGCCTGTGCTCTCCCGTCAGGAAAGAAAAGCGGTGGTCGATGGAATCGACGAAAGGTTGTTGCTGCAACCCCCAAAATTTCCTGTACATGGAATAAACTCGCAAACTTTTGAAATCGTGGCAGGATTATTTCCTGATGCGAGGAAGCAGTACGATTCGATGTCTTTTCGGTTTCGATTCTTGCCGGACCGTTTTTTGTATCGACTTCTGTTCGATGGTTTCGATGTTCCCCGTCAACCAGGCTCCATTTTGTGTATTCGAAGCAACTTTTCGTTCTTCGAACGGTTTGTTTAACAGGATGGGTGACGTTCGGGGCGATTCTTTCCTGTCCGTAACGAATTTCTCATCGATCACTGCGATATGGGTGTTGCTCTTCGCTGCAATTTTTCCATCTTGTTCGACATTCGCAGGGATCACAGTCCCTTTGACTTCTTCTTGAACCTGCGAGAGTTTTTGATCGGATTGCTCGGGATATCTGGTGACAACTCCCAAATCGAACGCTTCCAGCTCGTCGTTGTTCTGCTTTCTTACAGGTGTCATAATCACGATATAAACCAAGATGAGACAGGTGACGAGTACACTCGACAACCAGGGACGAGTTCTTGCGAAATCCAGAGGAATTCTAAGTGGAAGAGTCATGGATGGCATTATTTTTCCAACCATCGACTTTTGGGAATCTCGTGCGTCTTCTGGGTGAACAGTCTCATTCGAAACCGACTGGTCGCTGGAGTGATCGTCGGTGGCGAACTGGCTTCTGAGTAAGGCGAGACTGCTTGCCGAGGGAGTATGAACGCTTTTGCCCTCTGAGACGAGGACAGATTGTGAGACATCGTTTTTTGTTGTGTTCATAAAATCTTTTTTCCACAACCCGCGTTATAGACATTCGAAGTTTGCGAAACACCGCTATCGGATTCACATCGGAGAGTTATGTTAGAAACTTTAACGATTTTTCCGATTACAGAGCTTGGGAGGGAACTCACCGATAATCAGTTTCATCGCTTCGAACCTTAAAAAGACGTTACAATGGAGCCACGGGGATATTCAAAGCAGCGTCAAACCGAGCAGAGCGACACCCATGGCCAGAAAAAAATCGCGCAAAAACAAGAAGAAGTCTGTCAAAAACAAGGTGACCAATAAGAAAAAGACCGTCAAAAAATCTGTCGCGAAGAAGTCACGAGCAAAAAAGAAACTCACCAAAAAAAAGACCGTCAAGAAAACGACGAAAAAAAAGACCGTGAAAAAAATCGGCCTCGGTCGTCCGATCATCCCCGCAGAAGCACGACTGGATCACGTTTTTCAGAAAGATTACCGCGCGCGGGAAATCTTCGCGTTTTTGCGTGTGAAAACGATTCGTGAACTGGAAGAATTCACTCCCAAGGATATTGTCGATCTTTTAGCCGGGCCGTTGATGCAGACTGTCGAACGCATTCGCAAAACGCTCGCTTTGGGTAACCGCAGCCTGGCGAAAGATCAGAAGTTCGCGCTCAAGTTCAAAAACCAGTGGAAAACGAAATAAAACGGAAAACGAAGTAAGACTTACTTCCCGACTAATGGCGTCACGAACTGCAGGCACTGGCGAACTTCGGTTGTGTTGCTTTTCTTTCGGTATGGGAGACCGGCTGGTACCGGGAAATGTTCCCACCACCGCCAGCTTCGCTCTGCGAGAGATTGTACGCTCCCGAACTACGACCGCCATCGGTCGTCGCACAACCTGTCAAGAAGCCGCTCGACAGAACCATCACTGCCAGAATTCCCTTGCTGATTTTTTTCATAGCGTCATCTTCCTTGAGTTATTCGTGGGTCTTTTTCTGAAGGACCGAACTGAGCGATTTGCTCCAAATCGTGTGGATTCAATCTATGAGCGATGTATCGGTTGGATTGAGATTGCTCGTTTGTGAAACTCCGAACATTGCGGAGACTTTTTTTTCATCGAGAAGGGTGTTTCACCATTCCTGGGTTTATCTCTTTCTGACGCTTTGCAAAATGAAACCGGCCTGCCAGAATAAGAATCAATGCTGAGGTTGCTTAGGGATTTTTTTCCATCAGTCAGAACAAAACAGGAAAATCGCCATGACCCACTCTCGTCCCCAATCGTTTTTTTCGCTTCTTCTGATTTCTCTCACGATCGGCTTTGTGGGGTGCAACAAAAGCAACGAAGAACCTGTCAGCAGGGCAGCGAAGGGAGAAGTCCCGACAGCCAAAAGGTTGGAAATGATCGTCTCGGCGGACGAACTCTCAGATCGCCTGAGCGATAAAAATCTGCTGATTCTCGATGCCCGCTCCCAAGCCGATTACGAGAAAGGTCATCTCCCCGCTGCGGTGCATGTCGATGTGAATGCCTGGAAAACTCAAGCGCTAAAAGAGACGGGCAAAGGACTCAAAGACCAACAGACCTGGACGACGATGGTTCGCCAACTCGGCATCAATAACAACTCGCAAGTTGTGGTCTACGCGGGGGCCAGGCCCCTTTCCGCAACTCGAATCTGGTGGACGCTGCGATATCTCGGCGTGGAAGATGCATCTCTTTTGGACGGAGGATGGCCTGCATGGAAAGAAATCGAAGCAGATTCGTCAACCGTCGTCCCCGCTGTCAACAAAGGAAATTTCGATGTGGACTTTCAAAAAAATCGCTCGGCCCCCATCGACTGGGTCAAAGAGAATTGCAAAAAGGACAGCATCGCGATGATGGATGCACGATCTGCCGAGGAATTCGCCTTGCACGTCCCCGGCGCGACCCGTCTGGAATGGAGCGAACTTCTGGACGACAAAGGAAAACTGAAACCGGTTGCGGAACTCCAGAAACTTTTCTCTCAGAAAGGTTTCGCAAATGACAAGGAGACCGTGGTTTACTGCAAAACCGGCGGACGAGCCTCGCTGAATGTTTTTGCCTTGGAACTGGCAGGCTATGAGAAAGTCCGCAGCTACTACCCCGGCTGGAGCCTCTGGGGCAGCGACGAATCCACCCCGAAAGAAAAGGTAAAACCAAAAGGGAAGAAGTAGAATCACTGGCGGAAACGATGAAATCCGCGACGTGTTTGCCGCTGAAATGTCTGCGAAGATTCGAATTAAGAAGACGTACGGTTTTTGTATTTCTTGCTGGCGTCTTTGAGGGTTTTGCGTTCGCTTTCCGTCAGGCTGTCTTCGCCGGATTCGTGAATTTTCTCCAAAATACGATCCACTTCTTTATCGATATTTTTGACAGGCTTCGACTCTTTCGGTCTGTGGATGCGCATTTTGTTTTTTCGTTTCCGCCGAAATATACTCAACCGATGTTTGATTTCGCCAATAAAACTCACGATGTGCCAGTTGAAGTATTTGTAAGCGACGCCAAACGCTGCTCCGCCTAGGTGTGCGGCATGCGCGACTCGGCTACCTTCCGGATTGAGTGTCCCCCAGATGTCTACAGCTGCATAGAAAATCGCCAGAAAACGAAGTTGAATGGGAATCACAAACATCAAAAGAACCGTCATGCGGGGGTAAACCATCGCCGTTAAAAAGACGACCGACATCACACCGCCGGAAGCCCCGATGACCCCTGTCGGATCGTCCTGTCCCAGTTGGATTCCCAGATGGCACAATCCGCTAATCACGACTCCGCAAAGATAAAAACTGAGGAATTCTTTAGAACCGTAGATTGGTTCAATCACTCGTCCGAACATCCAAAGGACGAGCATATTGAACCCGATATGCATGATGTTGCTTTCGGAATGACAAAACCCGTAGGTCACCAGTCGCCAAAGTTGAAAATCGGGAAAAATATTTGTTCCCTTAAGAGAGAGCCAATCGGTGAGGGTGCCTTGAGACATCACTTGCAGCAAAAACACGGCGATGTTGGCAATCAACAGGTATTTAATCGCCCAGTTCGTTTGGCGGGAAGCTCCGAAGTGCGAGGGAGTCCAATTGCTTTCTTCACGATAATAATCGCGACTGTGGATTCCCATTTTGGAAACGAACCTCCTGTTGCGACTTCGCGAGGAAGCCGTTTTCCTTCTTACCGAAATCACATCCTGCGAATGTTCTTCGTGGCAAAACCCCGGTGAAAGGCCACTCGAACAGAAACGACGCGGCGACCTATCGAGGAAGACTCTCGGTGAGCTTTCGATTCTGGGTGCGATTCCACACAATTCTATCTTTTAAGCTTTTCACTTGACGCCGAAGTCAATCTAGTTTTTTCAAAACGGCGTTGCGCTGACTCTCACTTTGCTTCAATTCTACGATCAATCCTTTTTTTCCGGTGTTTGCGTCACCCAGTAATTTTGCATCGTAGCCGTCCCGCTCTCTTTTTGCGGCATCGAGGTGCATTTTCTTTCCAGCGAGGAGAATTGTTTCGTTGGAAATTTTGTCGTCCGCCAGTTCGAGATCGGAGTAAAGCGATAGCAGGTCCGAGGGATAAGTCGTAGGAATGCTGGCTCGAAAACGCCATTTATTATCGTCGGTCCATTTGTCGGTTTCTCCTTTGCGGAGGTTCCATGTGGGAATCAGCGTGCAAGTATCCAGATTGATTTGATTGGGATCGACGCGAAACCGACCCACCCACGTGGAACTGCCATCGCCATTCAGACGGAAGGCATTGAGAACCGGGCGCTGTATTCCCATGCCATGCTTCTGACCAAGTCCCACAATCAAGGTGTTGTCAGCCGGATTTTTTCTTGCGGCGATTCCGCTCCAAAAGGTATCCCAGCCTGCAACGGCTCGCGCATACTGAACTTCGGCATTTTCAAGCTCTTTGCGATTCTTCACCAATTTCTCTTCGGAATCTTTGTTTTCACGGTCCAGATTTTCAACAGCCTTACTCCAACTGTTTTTGATCTGTAGCAAGCGCGCCGAGAGAACGAAATCGGCTCCAGCTATCACCACCACAACCCAGACCAGAATTTTTCCAAAGATATTCATGGAGAATTTTCCCTGACATCCCGCAACCGAGATGACGTAAGATACAAGAAGACACTCTCAGCAGAGATCCGAAAACCTCTTTAAGAAAGTGCACATGATTCAGGATACTCTCCATAATAAGACAGGGAGAAGTGGTTGGTCAAGAAAAAAGCCACTCATCACCCAACCGGAGCGAAATGTTCTCAGATCGTTCCTCCGAGAAGTCTCAGTGGAGATTCGTCAGTCCGGGCTGTGTGGATTCTAGCGATTATTTCCCGTTTCAGCCTCTCTGCGGCTCGCCGATCTATTTTCGCGATGCCGGAAGTGTCCTACAATTCCTGTCGAAGAAAGAATTTCCGCAAATATTGTCTCGCAGAACCTCGTCGAACTCAGGAAAATGGATTGACCGCATGAATGTTGTGAAACAAATCGACCGTAAAGATTTGAAACCAGGGGAAGTGCTCTGCGATTACTGCACCGCCAAGTGCTGTCGGTATTTCGCCCTGCCTCTCGACACCCCCGAAGATTGGGAAGATTTCGACCACATTCGCTGGTATATGGCACATGGCCGCATTTCTGTCTTTGTCGAAGACGGAGTCTGGTACCTGATGGTCCACGGCGACTGCCAGTATCTGCAGGATGACAACCTCTGCGGAATTTACCAGGATCGACCTCAAATTTGTCGGGACTACACGACCGACGATTGCGAGTACGAAGACGATAGCTGCTACGAACAATTCTTCGAAGATCCCGCCCAGGTTTGGGAATACGCCGAAGCGATTCTTCCACCTCGCAAAAAAAACAAAAAGGCAAAAGGGCTTCCCGTTCTCAGCGGCGTTTCCTGAACGACCGAAGGCGATGTGACCCGAATCTGAAA
>Ga0114931_10010304_pt1 | contig 11139 bp, 8 predicted proteins | sample 2SBtaG_FD_89579 | JGI IMG/M metagenome (GOLD analysis project Ga0114931, IMG submission 89579) | Deep subsurface microbial communities from Kolumbo volcano to uncover new lineages of life (NeLLi) - 2SBTROV14_V59a metaG | ecosystem: Environmental > Aquatic > Marine > Volcanic | place: Kolumbo...
CCCGCCACCAAGCCTCCTGCCGTCGAAACGTCGGGCTGCGCGGCGCTGTTCGCCAAAGCCAGCGGCAAGCTCGCCATGGACAAGATCAGCTGCATCGAAAGCACCATGGAAAACGGCGGACACAAATTCGACAGCGCCCCGTGCAACAAGCTGGAGAACGCGTGGCCTATCGGCATCGGGGACTTCGCCAGCCTGTGGCCGGCGTGCCAAAAAGCCGAAACGTTCGACGACGCGGCCTGCACCGCCGTGTTGAACAAGTGCTTTTAGTTAGGCCCAATGCCGATCAGTTAGGCGAATAACGCGGGAATGTCGCACGCCTGGCGATAGCGTGGTGGCCGTAGCGGGCCAGCCGCGGTGACATGCGGCGGTATCGCGTCGCCCGCCCGCCCCCGAATGCCTTCGTGTCATCGAGCCCCACCGGTTGCGCAGTCAAGGTGTCGCGACGCGCGACAATTGCCGGCTTATTGGTGCGGAAATTACCACAGCTCGCGCGAGTGCGTCGGCGGGATCGAAGTAGTGCCGGTGATGGTTTCGTTGCCGCGCAACCGAGAAGTGCAGGTGCGCCGGCGACACTCGGATGCCGGTGCGGCCGAGCACGCCAACCTGCTGTCCCGCTTCGACCCGCTGGCGCAAGCGCAGGGACCGGGGGATGCGATCCAGGTGCATGTACGAGCTGATCAACCCGTTGTCGTGGCGGACGCGGATCATCTTGCCGGCCGCGCCCCAGCGGCTGCGCTTGATCACGACCACCGTGCCGGGCAGGATCGCCACCACCGGCATGCCGCGCGGACCGTGCAGATCGACGCCGCAGTGGCCGCGGCGACACTCAGGCGGCCGGTGCCCGGGGCGGCGCGCGCCAAAGCTGCCCTCGGCCGTGGTCTTCCACTTCTTGATCCCGGGCAACGGGTAGACCCACTCGCCGCCGAACGGTTCGGTGGGTTTCGGTTGGAGCTTGGGCGGCGGCTCCTGTGGAATGGTGATGCGGTCAATGAGTTGCGCCCCGGCAAGGTCACGGGCCTTGCCCGCCACCTCGTAGGACACCGAAGCGGTGCTGGTCATGCCCGCGGCCGAACCGGTATGGAACGCCCAGGTCGCGCCGAGCGCGATCGCTACGGCTCCAACTACCAGAGCGATGGCGACGCTTTTGCGAGTGGATGGGGCCGACACTGAGATCGGGACCGATTCCGATTCCGAGGCTGAGGCCGATTCCGAGGCCTGGTCCGTCGCCCTCGCGGCCGCCAACGCACATCCCCCACACACCGCCACCACATGGCCGCCGATGACTTTCACGGGGGCCAGCAGCGGGTCGATCACCGCGTCACAGCGTGGACAGCGAACCTCGCGCACAGCGACCGCTTTTACCACCGATCACGCCACACGGGGCGACAGAATGCCCCCACACGCCAGCAACCGCCTCACCTCCTGGCCTCGCCTGCAATTCAGATCATAGCCGTTTTTTCCACCAGTTGCCTTCACCCGCAAGACACAACTAAAATAAGGGGCTTAGCCAACCAATCCAGGGCAAAATAGGTCTAACATCACAGCGTGCCCGGCCTGACATCATTGTCACAGCAACGAGTCGGGGCGTTGCGACCGAAACCGTGACTACGTGACGATCGGGGTTGGGGAAATACTCGACAAGTACGAGCTACTCGAGATCGTAGGTCAGGGTGGCATGGCGGTCGTGTATCGGGGCTTCGACCGCAGCCTGCGCCGCGAGGTCGCCATCAAAGTTCTGCACAGCCACCTGGCCGAGAGCGCTGAGGCCCGTGACCGGTTCGAGCGCGAAGCCCACGCCGTGGCGAAGCTTCGCCACAAGAACATCCTGGAGATCTTCGACTTCTCGGGCAACGACTCCCACGAGAGCTACATCGTCACCGAGTTCATCGACGGGCCGACGCTCAAGCAGTTCATCACCGATCACCCGATTCAGTACCCGGAGCTCGGCGCGCTGATCGCCACCCAGGTCTGCGCCGCCCTCGACCACGCCCACAGCCTGGGCATCCTGCACCGGGACGTCAAACCCGAGAACATCATGATCGGCGCCGATGGCGTCGTGAAGCTGACCGACTTCGGCATCGCGCAGATGATCGACCTGCAGCGCATGACCGTCACCGGCCAGCTGCTCGGCTCGCCCGCGTACATGTCGCCCGAGCACGTGGAGGGCGAGCCCCTGGACTTCCGCACGGACATGTTCTCCGTGGGCATCTTGCTGTACCAGCTGGTCACCGGCGAGCTGCCGTTCAAAGGCCGCAACGCCCACGAGATCCTCAAGCGCATCGCCGACTGCACCTATCCCCCCGCGCGCCAGCTCAACCCCCTCGTCGGCAACGAGCTGGACACCATCATCAACACCGCGCTGGCGCGGGAAAAAGACGACCGCTACAGCGACATCGGCCAGATGCTGGCCGCGCTCCAGACCTATCTCGAGGGCAGCGGCATGGGCGATCCGCGCGAAGAGCTGGAGCAGTTGTTCGCGGCGCCGTCCACCTACCAGATGGCCCTGCGCGAGCGCATGCTCGACCATCTGGCCCGCCGCGGCCGCAGCCTGATGGAACAGGGCAGCTCGTCCAGCCGGGTCCAGGCGTTGGAGCTGTTCAACCGGGTGCTCACCATCGACCCGGACAACGAGCCCGTGCTCAGCGCCATCGACCGCATCTCGCGCCGGCGTGCAGGCACGAACATCGCTTTGCTGGTCGGCGGCGTTATCGCGCTGGTGGCCCTCGCCTATGTGGCGAGAGGCTGGCTGTCCGGCGGAAAACGCGCCGCCGCGACCGCCTCTGCCATCGACGCGGCCCCCGCCGACGCCACGGCCGTGGCCCAAAACCGCGCCGACGCGTCAGTCCGCGCCACGCAGCCAGTGGATGCAGCCCAGCGCGTCGCAACCGTCGCCGACGCCGCGCCTGCCCGCCCGGCCGATGCCGCGACGCACATTGCCCATCATCCCCGGCCCATTCACCGGCCGAAGCGACACGTCGACGCAGGGCCGATCCAACCCACCACCCGCGACCTGGTGCTGCAGGTGTTTCCGCTCAAGTCCGAGTTCAGCGTCAACGCTGGTCCGTGGCGCCCCGCCGCCGGCCGCATGACCCTGGCCATCGACACCGGCAAGGTCACCGTCGATCTGCGCAACCCGCTGTGTTGCGCACCGCGCACCCTGCGGTTCGAGCTCGGCACCAGCCAGGTGAAGAAATCGGTACAGCTGGCGTTCTTGCCCGGTTCCATCAAGCCGGTGTGCCACGTACCGGGAGCGCGGGTGTCGGTCAATGACCAGCCGGCGCAACTGGGCCAATCGATCGTCATCCCGGTACCTGCCGGGCTCGGCCGCCAGTCGGTAAAGGTGACGTTCTACACCAAGGACAAGGTGGACACGCGCAGCTTCGTGGTTCGCTACCGCAAAACAACGGAGGCGCGTTGCGAGCTGTAGCGGCGGTGGCTGTTGCGCTCGTGCTCGTTTCTGTCGCGCCACGGCCGGCCACGGCGGGTCCTGTCCAGGATCTCAACGACGCGCGCTCGCTGGTGCGCCGGGGCAAGTACAAACAAGCCATCCCCAAGCTCAACTATCTTTTGTACCCGCGCGCCCGCCTGGCGGCCCGCTCGGATCTGATCGAGGCCCACGTGCTGTTGGGCGTGTCGTACTTCGAGTCCGGCGACAAAACCTCGGCGGAGCCCGAATTCGAAAAAGCGCTGTTTCTCGACAGCACGCTGACCCTCGACGAGCTGTTGTTTTCCAAGGGCGCCATCGAGTTCTTCAACAAGAAGAAACACAAGCTCGACGCTCAGCGCCGCAAGGACGAAAAACAGCGGCAACTCGCAGCCGACCTGGCCTACTACAAGAAGCTGGCGCTGCAGGGGTTGACCCTGGAGAAGAACAGTCGCGCCGTGAGCTTCATCCCGTTCGGCGTCGGCCAGTTTCAGAACGATGACACGCGCGCCGGCACCGTGTTTTTGATCTCGCAGCTGGTCACCGGCGGAACCTCGGCGGGCATCTGGCTGTGGCAGGTGCTCAAGTACGGCTTTTCCGGCGCGGTACCACTGGAAGAAGCCGGCACCGTGCGCACGCTACAGCAAATCGAGATCGTCTCGGGCGGCATGTGTTTGGCGTTGATGATCTGGGGCATCGTCGACGCGCAGCGCCACTTTCAGGCCAGCAAGCTCAAGCGGGGCATCGACGTCGACCTGCTCAAGCAGCTGTTCAACCGCCCCACCGGTGGCGGCAACAGCCCGCCGGCGAGCCCGCTGAAAAAATCCAAGCCTTCTTCGTTACGACTATTGCCGACAGTCGGCCCGCGCTCCGCCGGGGTCGCCCTGTCATGGGAGTTTTAGATGCCATCTCTGCGTGTCCAGGTGCCCGGAGCCAATCCGACCGTGTATCACCTGTACAAGAAGATCACGTCCCTCGGCTCCGCCTCCGACAACGACGTGGTGCTGCCGGACCCACTGATCGCCGAAGCGTTCGCCCACATTCACTTCGACGGCCAGACCTACACGCTCACGACCCTGTCACGCAAAGCCGAAGTCGTGGTCAATGGCAAGAAGCGCAAGAAGCACAAGCTCACCCACGAGGACAAGTTGGTCATCGGCAGCATTGAGCTGCGCTTCGCGCTGGTGGACGACTCGCCCATCGTCGAAGAGGAAGCGGCCGAGACCATGGCCGACATCGACGCCTACACCAAGCTGTACGAGTTTTCGGCGCGGCTGATGCAAAAGCACAACCTCGATGAGCTGCTCGAGGCGCTGATGGACTCGGTCATCGAGATCACCAGCGCCGACAAGGGATTTTTGATCCTGATGGAAGGCGACGAGCTGCTGGTCAAGGTGGCGCGCAACCTCAAGCAAGAGAACATCGCCGACGCCGTATCGCAGCTGTCGGACTCGATCATCGCCAAGGTGGTCAAAACCAAACGGCCGTTGATCATCAGCGACGCCATGAACGACGACGAGTTCGCCAATTCCAAATCGGTGATGAAGCTCAAGCTCACGTCGGTGATCTGCGCGCCGCTTCTGCAGCGCGGCCACCTGCTCGGTCTGATTTACGTGGGCAACGACTCCATCGTCGACCTGTTCGCCGAGGACACGATGCAGGCGCTCACCGTGTTCTCCTCCCAGGCGTCGTTGATCGTGAGCAACGCGCTGCTGCTCAACGAGCTGCGCCTGGACAACCGAAACCTGGCGGCCCGTCTGGAGCAGATTCGCTTCGGCGAAATCGTCGGCACCAGTGCGCCGATGCAGGAGGTCTATCGCAAGGTCGAAAAGATCGCCGTCACCGACATCAGCGTGTTGGTCACCGGCGAAACCGGCACCGGCAAGGAGCTGATCGCCCGCGAGATTCACAACCGGTCACCGCGCGCGCACAAACCATTCGTCACCATCAACTGCGGCGCCATCCCGGAGAACCTGCTCGAGTCCGAGCTGTTCGGGCACGTCAAGGGCGCGTTCACCGGCGCGGTGTCCAACAAGCAGGGCAAGTTCCAGTCGGCGCACACCGGGACCCTGTTCCTCGACGAAATCGGCGAGATGCCGCTCAACCTGCAGGTCAAGCTGTTGCGCGCCATCCAGGAAAAGGTCGTCATCCGCGTCGGCGACACCCGCGCCGATCCGGTGGACATCCGCATCATCGCGGCGACCAACCGCGACCTGGAGGAAGCGATCAAAAACGGCCGGTTTCGTGAGGACCTCTACTACCGGCTCAACGTCGTCAACCTGCACCTGCCGCCGCTGCGCGACCGCGGCGAAGACGTGCTGGTCATCACCCGCTACCTGCTCAGTCGCTACGCCAAGGAGTACGAGGCCAAGGTGAAGGGATTTTCGCCCAACGCCTCGGTGGCCATTCGCAAGTACAACTGGCCCGGCAACATTCGCGAGATGGAGAACCGGATCAAAAAGGCGATCGTGCTGGCTGACAGCACCGTCATAGGTCCGGACGACCTGGGTCTGACCGCCGACACCCTGCCCACCATCCTGCCGTTGTCCAAGGCAAAGGAGCGGTTTCAACGCGACTACATCAACGAGGTTCTGGCGCTCAACAACGGCAACCGGACCAAAACCGCACGAGACCTGGGTGTAGACCCACGTACGGTGTTTCGGCACCTGGAAAAGGAGGACGCGAGCAAACATGGTGCGTCGTAGCACCACGCCGCAAACCGCCGGAATGAGCCATGACGCCAATGTCCGGCTTTGCCGAGGCGCCAACGGCGCCGATCCGGCCAACACCGCGAAACCATGGAGCATCGCGCCCATGGCACGGCGCGTGCTTCTCACGTTTGTGATGCGCGTTCTCACAATTACGCTGCCCGTTGCCGTTGTCGGCACCGGCTGCGTCATTCCTCCGCCGCTGCAGCTCGATGAGCCCGACGCGGGGGTGAACGCCACGCCGGTCATCGTGTCGGCGGGACCCGCGCCAGACTTTTCGTTTCCCGGCCCGATCGTGGTCGAGCACGCGGACACGCGCCGCGTCACCTTGACCATCAGCGACACGGATCTGGACGACACCATGTACGTGCGGATTTACCGCGACTACGGCGACCCGGATCCGAGTAACTTCGTCAGCAGCTGCACGATTCCGCCATCGGGCGAAAAAAACCGCTCCGGCGAGTGCTCGGCGTCGTCATTCTGCAATGGCCTCGAGCCCACCGACCAGGCGGACAAAACCCTCGAAGCCATGGTCGCCGACCGCGCGTTTTTGGAAGAAAGCGATCCGGCCGGGGAAGGCCAGCCCGCGTTCCGCCGCCTGCCCGCCGGCGCCCAGTCGTCGATTCGCGCCTGGGTCATGACCTGTCAGGCACCCACCAACTAGTTTGATGTACCGCGCAGTTTCCATAGCCTTTCTCGTTACCGGTGTCGTCGTTGGCGGCGGCTGTCTGGCCGAGCCGTCGGTGGTCGTGCCGGACCACAACCAGTGCAGCACGACCGCCGACTGCGACGTCGCCAACGGCGAGGTCTGCGACCAGGGCCTCTGCTGGGGCAACCCGCCGTCGTCCATCGACTTTGCCGCCGTGCTCGTGCCGCCCACCGGGCGCGACGACATCGTACCCACGGAGCTCTTGAGCCTGGACGTGGCCGAGGACGGCACCGTGAGCAACCTGGTGTTCGGCGACTACATCACCGTGTCCGGCCGCGTCGTGCTCGAGTGCGGCGACAGCACGGTCCCCGATCTGTGCGACCCGTCCATATCCACGTCGGCCAAGCTGTTCATCCGGCGGCAATCGCGCATTCCCGGCGGGCCGCGCTACACGCGCACCGTGGACGTCACGCCGCAGCAGCCCGAGGGCACACCGGCGTTTTCGTTCCGCCTGCCGCGCCTGGACGCGGGCGATGACCCGTACGAGATCACCGTCGAGCCCAGTGACGACGCCAGCGATGCCAATGGCGTCACGCCGGCCATGCTGGCACCGCCGCTGCGTGTCAGCGTCGCCGGCACCAAAGACGAGCTCGGCGTCGACTGGCGCCTGGGTCACCCGGACAACCACATCCAGGTCTCGGGCCGCGTGCTCGACGCCGTCGGTACCGGCATCGCCGGACTGCAGGTGTCCGCCCAGGGACGGTGGACACCGCTGGGCGAGCTGGTGGATGCGTCGTCGCTGGCCACCACCGACAGCGACGGTGTGTTCACGTTCTACGTGCCCAAAGACATGGTGCCGTTTTTCGACATCATCGTGAAACCCGAGCCGGGCACCATCAAGCCCACGTTGCGCGCCTACAACGTGCCGATCATCGACCCCGACGTGCCCGGCACGACCGTGTTCGTTGCCGATCTACACATGCCCAGCCACCCGCAGCCGGTGATGTACCGTTTGCCGGTGGTCGGCCAGGACGGCTCGGGCAACAAAGTGCCCGTGGCGGGCGCGAACGTGCGGCTGGAAACACCGCTGGACAGCGACCCGAACACGACCGCGACCTATGTCGCGCAGGGCGCCACCGACGTGGACGGCATCGCCAAGCTGATGCTGATACCGGGTAGTCAGTCCAACCGCACGTACAAGACGCGGGTGTTGTCGCCGCCGTCGTCCACCCAGGCGTCCAAGTTCGACTTCGACCTGCAGGTGGGTCCGTTCGACGGCTCCACCAATGTGCTGCCCGAAATCGTGCTGGAGCATCGCGTCGCCATCAGCGGCGTGGTGGTCAACAACGACGGTGTGCCCATCGAGGGCGCGTCGGTCAGCGCTCAGGTGGGCAATGCGTTCAAGCTGGCGCTGACCCTGACCGAGTAGACCAGTCTCGAAGCGCTGCAGCTGCCGAGCGTCACCACCGACGCCAACGGCGAGTTCTTGCTCTGGCTCGACCCCACGCTGGGTCCGTACACCGCGGGCTACGACCTGGAGATCGTCCCGCCGGCCACCGCCGACGCGCCCCATTGGTCGGTCAACGCGGTGAGCTTCGATGTCAACACTGCGGGCTCGTACCGCAACAAAGACCTCACCACCATCAAGCTGCCCGCCGCCGCGTGGATCCGCGGGTCGATTGTCACCTCCAACGGCGAGACCATGCCCGGCGCCGAGGTGCGCCTGTTCCAGATCTCCAACGAGTACTCGATCTGCGAGACCGCCCTGCCCCGTGGCACCACCGAGTGCGTGCCCCCTGCCCGCCCCCGTGGCGTGTGGCATGCCAACGAGCAGGGCTCGGTGTGGATGATCCTGCCCCGCCAATAGCGGCTGGGTCACCTGGGCAGTCCTCGTGGTTTCGGGGACTTGCTCAAACCACTCTTGCTTGACCCCTTGGCCGAGTGGGACTAAGGTGCATGCACTATCTCGCCCCGTAATGACGGATCCTCTAACAAGTCCAACGAGTTCCGACGCTACCGGCAAGCTTTGGCGACCGTCTACATCACTACGATCGCGTTGGGTTTCATTTTGTTAGCAGCATCGATCGTCAAGCAACTCTACTTCCGTAGTCCGGATGTGAAGCTGCGTGGCAATCGGCTGTCTGCTGCAAATCCGGACCCCGCCGAGTTACTTCGGTGCAATGAGGACGTGCGACGCCTCTACACCGAGCTCACGGCGGAAATGACAAAGCTGCTGGGCGCCCCGGCTGCAGGCCGCGGAACCAGTCTGGACCGAGCTTGGAGAACATTCACAAAGCGGTGGCTTTACGACTGGGACGAGGTCAACTTGCGCTGTCGGTTCTCCGAGTTGGTCGGCTCCAAGATGGGGCGCGCATACAACCGGACCGCCGTCGTGCACGGTGACCTGCCCACAATGCGTCTCAAGTATCAGAGTTTGCTCAAAACGTTCGACGAGGAACAAGCCCGCCAGCTGGCAGCCATGCGCGACCAGCTGGATCAGTCGCACCGGGCTTTCGAAAAACTCGTGGAACGCCGCAAGCAGCGCGGCACCGAGTAGACGTCACAACATGCTCAGGAAAATTTCACATGACGAACGAAACGACCCCCGCCGTGGAGGCGGACGAGGCCCAGGGTGCAGGCGCGCCCATCACCGAGACCACTAGCGAAGCACTAGCCGAACAAGATCAGGACGCCGCGGGCGATGCGGAGACCGAGTCCGCTGCGGAGGCGGAGGCCGAGCCGGAAGTCGAGGCCGAGACCGACGCCGAGCCGGAAGTCGAGGCCGAGCGGTTCGAAGACTGGGGCCTGGAGCCCGAGATCCTCCAGGCGCTGGTGGACATGGGCTATGAGAGCCCCATGGAGGTGCAGACGGCCGTCTACAAAACCATCATGGCCGGCCGCGATGTCATGGTGCAGGCGCGTACTGGCACCGGCAAGACCGCCGCGTTCGGTATCCCCATCGTGCAAAAGCTCGACCCGGCCGACAAAGGTGTGCAGGCGCTGATCCTGGCGCCCACCCGCGAGCTGGCGTTGCAGGTGTCGCGCGAGCTGACCGCGATCACAGAGCACAAAGATGTGCACGTGGTGCCGATCTACGGCGGCGCGCCCATGAAACCCCAGGTCGATGCTTTGGCCGCCGGCGCCCAGATCGTCGCCGGCACCCCGGGCCGCGTGCTGGACCACATCGGCCGCCGCACGCTCAAACCCGACAAGCTCAAGCTGTTCGTGCTCGACGAATGCGACGAGATGTTGTCCATGGGCTTTGCCGAGGAGATCGACAAGATCATCTCGGCGCTGCCGCCGCGGGAAGAGCGCCAGACGCTGCTGTTCTCGGCGACCATTCCGGCGGCGATCGAGCGCATCGCCAATCGCAACCAGGTAAACCCGGAGAAGATCTCGCTGTCTACCGGCGGCATCAGCGTCGACGAAATCGACCACTTCTACTATGTCGTGAGCGGCATGGGCCGCACCCGTGACTTGCTCAAGGTCATCCAGTCCGAGCAACCCGAAAGCGCGATCGTGTTCTGCAACACCCGCGAGGACACCAACATCGTCGCCAAGGCGCTGTCCCGCGCCGGCTACGCGGCCCAGGCCATCTCCAGCGATCTGTCCCAGCGCGATCGCGAAAAGACCATGGCGCGCATGCGCGAGGGCAAGATCCAGTACCTGGCCGCGACCGACGTGGCCGCCCGCGGCATCGACATCAACGCCTTGAGCCACGTCATCAACTACAAGTTCCCCGAGTCGCCCGAGGTCTACGTGCACCGCACCGGGCGCACCGGCCGCGCCGGCAAGCGCGGCGTGGCCATCTCGCTCGTGGGCCCGCGGGACATCGGCTCGTTTTACTACCTCAAGCTCACCTACAAGATCCGCCCGGAAGAGCGCGATCTGCCGTCCAACGAAGAACTGGCCGCGCTCAAAGAAGGCGCCCAGTACGAGCGCCTGCTCGAGATGATCACCGAAGAGCCCGGCGAGCAGTACCGCGCGCTGGCGCGGCGCGTGTGGCAATCGAGCGAAGGTGAACGCCTGGTCGGCGTGCTGCTGGAGCGAGCGTTCAAGCAGGGCACGCGTCCCGCAAAGCCCGAACGCAGCAAGCGCCGCGACGACGATCGCGAGGAGCGCGACGGGCGCAGCGACCGCAGCGACCGCAGCGACCGCGACGACCGCAGCGACCGCAGCGACCGCAGCGACCGCGACGAGCGCAGCGACCGCGACGACCGCGACGACCGGCGCAAGCGCCGCAGCAAAGAGCGCAGCCGTGACCGCGACCGTGATCGCGAAGGCAGACCACGCCGGCGCCGCCGCCGGCGCGACCGCGACGATCGTGGCGAAAACAAGCGCGACGATCGTGGCGAAAA